>Ga0075012_10002608_pt1 | contig 17626 bp, 18 predicted proteins | sample All_14_2_FD_71474 | JGI IMG/M metagenome (GOLD analysis project Ga0075012, IMG submission 71474) | Freshwater microbial communities in response to fracking from Pennsylvania, USA - Allegheny Zone_MetaG_DW_15 | ecosystem: Environmental > Aquatic > Deep subsurface > Groundwater > Drilled... | reverse complement strand
CCGGTACCAGATCGCATTGACGCCGTCGCACGTCACCTTTTCGGCCGCGACCCCGGCCAGGGTGGGATAGCGCTCGATCGTGCGCAGATCGCGCAGGCGGCGTACGGAGGGAAGATCGCCCACGGGCGGGATTTCCGGCATGGCGGGGCTGGCGGCCCACAGCTCGCGCATCTGCCTGCTGACCATGATCACCCCCGCTCCAGCACTTTCATTGGCCGCCTCACGCGGCTCGACCGCCGCGCGCCCGTCCATTGCGACGCCCCGCGTTTGACACCAGGTCAAGCTTATCTCAAATTTAAGATAAGTTCTGCCGGAAGGGGAGTCCCGATGACGTGCGCCGACCGGCCCCTTGCGATCTGTTGCGCCAGAAGCGGGTCAGACCGGCTTGTCCTCGACCTTCGAGCCTTGGAGCTTCGCTTGTTGATCCGTGAACGCCTCCAAACAGGCGGCCAGCCGGGACAGGCCTTGCTGGATCAAGGCGAGCTCCCCCTCCGGGATAGGGCTCAGCGCGACATCGAGCAGGCTTGCGGTCTCCTCCACGACGGCGTCGATCAAGGCCAGGCCGGCGGCAGTGAGCCGAACCATCTGGCTTCGGCCATCGCGCGGATCGTCCGCACCCTCGACGAGACCCTGGGCCTTGAGCAGGCCCACCGTGTAGGTGACCGCCCCCGAGGTGACGCCCAGCAGCCGGAACAGGTCGGTGGGACGTTGTGCGAACGGGGGTCCGACCCGGCGCAGCGCGTAAAGCAGGCGGATTTCGGCGGACCGCAGCCCGCGCCCGCGCGCCGCGGGCGTCCCCATCTGGTTGAGCAGGATGGTGAGGCGCGTCAGCAAGGTCCCGATCTCGAAACCCCGGCCGCCGACCTGAGGCTTCTCAGCCCGCCATTGCGAAAGGATGAGCTCGGTAAGGCCGACCTGCGACCACGTCGCCGCGGCGCCGGGCGTAGCGCCGGCCCGCGCATCGCCGCGGCGCCGGGGGCGCGGCGAACGGGACGCAGAAGACTTGGATTGGTCGGACATCAGGCGTCTCGCCGTGCGGGTCTGGACGGGCGCGATCAGGCGCAGCCGCGTTGTCTTGCCATGGCCCCCGCATCAGGCAAGCCGCAATCTCCGCCCCTCTGGTTCGCCGCTCGCCGTCCACGCCCAACACTCGCCCGCGAGCTGGAGCCCTGAATGCCCAAGCGCACTCCATTCCTGGCCGCCGCCGTACAGGCCGCACCGGCGTTCCTTGATCTGGAGGCGGCCGTCGCCAAGACCATCGGCCTCATCGACGAGGCCGGCGCCCGGGGCGTTCGGCTCCTCGCGTTTCCGGAGGCCTGGATTCCCGGCTATCCGTTCTGGATCTGGGTCGTCAGCCCCCTCGAGGCGCTTGGTCTGGCGCGGCGCTATCATGAGAGTTCCGTCGTCGCCGGCTCCGAGGGCTTGGACCGGATCTGCGAGGCTGCACGACGGAACGGAGTCCATGTCGTTCTCGGCGTCAGCGAACGCGACCACGGCTCCCTCTATCTCGGCCAGACCATCATTGCGGCGGACGGGCGCCTGATCGCGCAGCGGCGCAAGTTGCGGCCCACCCACGTCGAGCGCGCGGTCTTCGGCGACGGCGACGGGTCCGACCTGGCGGTCCACGAGACCGAGATCGGCCGGCTTGGCGCGCTCAATTGCTGGGAGCACCTGCAGCCGCTGGTCAAGGCCGCGATGTTCGCCCAGCACGAGGAGATCCACGTGGCCTCCTGGCCAAGCCTCTCGGCGTCGAGCGAGGGACCCGCTTACGCGCTCGGCCGCGAGATCAACCTGGCCGCCTCGCGGATCTACGCGGCGGAGGGCGGCTGCTATGTGCTGGCCGCCACCCAAGTCGTGGATCAGAAGGTGCTGCGGACGCAGGCAGAGCTCTTGGGCCGCGAGGCGCCGTTCCCGCCGGGCGGCGGCTGCAGCATGATCTATGGGCCCGACGGCCGGCCCCTGGCCGACTTCCTGCCGGAACACGCCGAAGGGCTGGTGGTGGCCGAGATCGATTTGGGCGCCATCGCCCTCGCCAAAGCGCTCGCAGATCCGGTGGGCCACTACGCGCGCCCCGACGTCCTGCGCCTGATCCACGACCCCTCCTGTCGTCGAGACATCGCCCCGAGCGGCGAGCCAATCAGCTGTCAAGCGCCTGCCGAGGCGACCGACGCGGCACCTTCTTTACGCGATCTGCGGACTTGACCTGTCCTTCGACGCCCAACCCGCAAGCTTGCAGACGCAAACCCGGCTGAGGGACGGCGGCGCGCGATCGGGGCTCGCCCGAGCCCCCTATCGCCGCACCGGCCGGATCGGATCCTGGCCGTCCCAGTCCCTCGCGACCTTGCGGATGTGTTCGAAGAACACGCCCTTGCCGCCGCTGATGTCGGAGATCTCGATCACCGTGCCAGGATGGGTCTGGGTGTCGAAATAGGCGAAACGACCCCGTTCGCCGCCGATCTGCCCCTCGTGGCCCACGCGGTAGCCGAGCGACAGCGCCCGGTCGTAGAGCGCCTGATAGTCGCGGGTCCAGTACGACATGTGCTGGAGGCCCTCGTGACCCGCGTCGAGGAACTCGCGGTACATGGACGGCGCCTCGTTGCGCGGCTGGATCAGCTCGATCTGCAGGTCGCCCGAATTGGCCAGGGCGATGCTCATCTCCACTGGAGAGTCCACGCCCCGGTGGCGGAACCAGTCGGTCTCCACGCGGTCGATGTAGAACCAGGGGCCGACGCCCATCACCTGGATCCAGTGCTGCATGGCCGCCTCGATGTCGCGGACCACGTAGCCGTTCTGCGCCACGGCGCCGAAGATCCGGCTCATCCGACCACCTCGGCCGCGGCCCCGGGCGATGCCGGCGCGTCGTGGATGCTCACGGTCAGCAGAAGGTCCTGGGAGGTGGTCACCGAGGGCGCGGTCATCGGAAGCTCCTTGCCTAACGAACGTTAGTTAGCTACCGCTCATGCATGAACGCCGCGACGGAAGCAAGCACCCGGGACCGCATCCTCGACGCGGCGCTCGGACTCTTCGCGACGCGGGGCTACGCAGGCGCCTCGATGCGCCAGATCGCGGCGGCGGTCGGAATGCGGGCGAGCAGCCTCTACAACCACTTCGACGGCAAGGCGGCGATCCTGGCCGCCCTGATCGAGGCCTACGGCCCGGCCCGGGGCGCCAGCCGCCTCGCCTCTCCGGCCTACCGCGCGCTGACCGACGATCCTGAAGCCTTCTGCCGTCGATACGCGGCCGACTGGCTGGACCAGTGGTGCGACCCCGGCGAGCGGCGCTTCATGGACCTGCTCAATTCCGAGCCCAACCGCATGGCCGAGCACCGCGCGCATTTCGTGGAGACGCTGTTCGACCGCGAGGTGGCGGCGATGGCCGACTATTTCCGCCGCTTCGCCCTGACGGGGCGCATCCACGCCCCCGACCCCAAGGAGTGCGCCCGTCTCTTCATGGGCGGACTGACCTTCGTGCGACTGCAGCACCTGCTGATGCCCCCCGAACCCTCGCCGCGCGAGGTCGTCGCCGAAGCCCTCGACCGGGCGGTGGGCAACTTCCTCGCGCTGGTCGCTCCAAGAGGCCAGGCGCAATGAGCGTCCAACTCCACGCCTTCACCTGCGGCTGGCTCACCATCCCTCGCGCCTTCATGCTCGACGGCGAGGACGGGCTCATCAAGGTGCCTGTGCCGTGCTACCTGGTCTCCCACCCCAAGGGGCGCGTGCTCTTCGACACCGGCCTGCACGCCGCGACCCTGGGCGAGCCGGCCGCCCACATCGGCGAGACGCTGGCCCGCTATCACGCCTTCGACTTCCAGCCTGGCCAGGAGATCGCCGCACGGCTGGCCGCCTTCGGCGTCGACCCCGGCCGCATCGACGTCGTGATCAATTCGCACCTGCACTTCGACCACTGCGGCGGCAACGCCCAGTTGCCGAACGCCGACGTGGTGATCCAGCGCCGTGAGTTGGAGCACGCCCGCGCGGTCGAGAGCACCCGCGGCTACCTTCAGGTCGACTGGGACACCGGCCAGAGGATCCGCATCATCGACGGCGAGCACGACGTCTTCGGCGACGGGACCGTCGTCTGCCTGCCCACCTACGGACACACCCCTGGGCATCAGTCGCTGCGCGTCCGCACCGAAACCGGAGGCGAGTTCGTCCTCTGCGGCGACGCCTGCTACCTGCGCGATTCCCTGGAGACCTTGCGGTTGCCCGGCGTCATCGCCGACAAGGCCGCCGCGCTGGCCGTCTTTCACCGCCTGCGGGACATGCAATCCCGCGGCGTGCGGATCATGTACGGCCACGATCCCGACTTCTGGACCACCGTGCCCCAGGCCCCCGTGCGCCTGGGCTGAGCAAAGGACCGCCGATGGACGACCTCGCCAAACGCCGCCTCAAGACCGTGCGCGACCATATGGCCCTAGAATGCGCCTGCGACTGGGACGCGGTGATCGCCACCTTCGAGCACCCCCGCTACGAGATGTACGGGTCGGGCGCGGTGTTCGACGGCGAGGAACAGGTGCGCGGCTATTTCGCCGCCTCACGCACCCCCTTCCCCGACCAGGCCAACGAGATCATCGCCTTGGCCCACGACGGCGACACCGTGCTGGTCGAGTTCTGGCTGACGGGCACGCACTTGGGCCCGCTGCGTACGCCGGCCGGCGTGATCGAGCCTACCGGCAAGTCGTTCCGCGTCCGCATGGCCGCAACCTTCGAGTTTCCCCCCGGCCGCGACAAGGTGATCTGCGAGCGGCCCTACTTCGACCAGGGCGTCGTTCTGCGGGCGCTAGGGCTCGCCTGACATGGCCGGACGCGTCGAAGGCAAGATCGCCCTGGTCACAGGCGCGGCGAACGGCATCGGCCGCGCCGCCGCCCTGACCCTGGCCCGCGAGGGCGCGAGCGTGGTCGCCACGGACCTGGCGCAGGACCCGGGCGAAGCCCTCGTCCGCGAGATCGAGCAGAGCGGCGGGCGCGCGGTCTTCATGGTTCACGACGTCACCTGCGAGGACGACTGGCGGCGGGTGATCGCCGAGGTCCGCGCCCGCTTCACCCGCCTCGACGTCCTGGTCAACAACGCCGGCGTCGGCCTCTCCGGCGCCGTCACGGAAATGGCGCTCGACGACTGGCGCCGCCAGATGGCGGTCAACGTCGACGGCCCGTTCCTGGGCGTGAAGCACGGCTTGCCCCTGATGCGCGAAGGCGGCGGCGGCAGCATCGTCAACGTCTCGTCGATCGCCGGCATCAAGGCCTCCCCGAACGTCTCGGGCTACTGCGCCTCCAAGGGCGCCGTCCGGCTCTTCACCAAGTCGGTGGCCCTGGAATGCGCGGCCGCCAAGGACGGCGTGCGCGTGAATTCGCTGCATCCCGGCGTCGTCGAGACCGCCATCTGGGACACCCTGATCGGTACGGGTCCCGCGGGGTCCAACGCCCGCCCCCGCAGCAGCACCCTGGCCAGCTTCACGGCCCAGGCGGTGCCCCTGGGACGGCCCGGCCGCCTGGACGAGATCGCCGCCGGCATCCTGTGGCTGGCCAGCGACGAGAGCAGCTATGTCAGCGGAACCGAGCTCGTCATCGACGGCGCCCGGTCAATCGCCTGAACGCCACTTCACCCGCCTGGCGGAGGTGCGCGAACAGGCCAGAAGCGAGACGTGCAACGAGCGGGCCCGCGACGAAAAAGGATCGGGGCGAAAAAGGACCGGGGTCAGACCAGGCGCGCGTCAATCTTGAGCAGTTGGCGCAGAATGAGAGCGTCAAGTTGGCGACCAGCCAGGTTCTCCTGTGGTTGGCGACACTCTTCGTCGTGGCCGGGCGCGCCACATTCCCGTGCGCCGGCGGATCGGTCTCCGTCGCGACGGGACCGTTCTCGGAAGGAGCCCTCCTTGCTCAAGAGGTTCGGTCAGCGGCGCCTCGCGCCCTTCCTGCTGGCGATTGCGCTTTATGCGCTTCGCCCGCACCAGAACGTTAGCGGGCGCGGACGACGCTACGCGCCTGTGCGGGCCAGGTAGGCAATGTCGTTGGCGGTGTTGGCGCTAATGTCGGGCGCGCAGGCGGGGAAGACCTCGGTGGCGTGGATCGTGCCCATCACCTGCCGGCAGCGCGCCGGCACGCCGGCCGCGAGCAGCTTGCGGTAGAAGCTCACGCCTTCGTCCAGCAGCGGGTCGCACTCGTTCACGCTGATCACAGTCTGCGGCAGCCCGCGCAGATCCTCATCCGCGGCGAAGGAAGGCCACGCGAGCGGGTCTCCCCGTTCCAGCGCCTCAATGCCATAGGCGAGCGGTATGCGGTTGTTGCCGACGCTGATGAAGATCCCCTCGTTGTGGATCGAGGACGGGTGATCGGGATGCGGCCAGCGCCCGCCGATGTAGGGGCAAAGGGCGTAAACGCCGCGGATCAGCCCCACGTCGCCGTCCCGCTTGAGCTTCATCGCCGTGGCCAGCGCGAGATTGCCGCCGCCGCTGTCGCCGGCGATGATGATGCGGGAGGGATCGACGCCCAGTTCCCGAGCGTTCGCATGCGTCCACCTGAGACCGGAGACGCAGTCGTTGAGGCCGGCGGGATAGGGCGCGACCTCCGGCGCCGACGAGGCCAGCATGCAGTTGCGGAAGTCGACCATGGCCACCGCGACGCCTTGTGCGGCGAGAATGCGGCCCCAGGCCCGGTAGTTGTCGTCGAAGGCGGACAGGTAGGCCATGCCGCCGCCGTGGGTGTAGTACACGCAAGGCAGAACAGCCTCGCCCTGCGGTCTGATGTACTGAATCTTGACGCTGTTCCCGTCGGGCGCCGAAACGAAGGTCTTGGTCTCGACGACGAGGCCCTCGGAGGGCGCCGCCGCCTCCGTTCCCGTCGACCGGTAGAGCGCCGCCTCGATCGCGAGGGCCGCCTGCGCGTCGGGCGTATTCATGGCCGCCAGCAGCTCCTCACGGCTCGAGAGATCGGACGCGGCCGGCTGGGAGAAGTCGCCGAACACCTTCTTGATCCGAGGGTCGATGCGCGGATCGTCGAGGAGCTTGGTCATGTCTCAATCCCTGTCTGGGGTTTGTGGCGGGAAGGCGCTGGCGCCTAGCGGAACCGATAGCCGAGCGAGACGCCGATCTGGCGACCCGGCCGATAGTTGGCGTCGGCCAGCGAGCCCAGCACGGCGGAGACGATCAGCACGTTGTTCTTGATCTGCTCGTCCGTGACGTTCGTGGCGAAGAGGGAGGCCGTCCAACGGCCGTCGTCGGTCTTGTAGGCCAGCGAAAGATCGAGCCGCCCGACCGCCTTCTGCGACGAGATCGCGGTGTTGAACTCGCTGAAGTACATCCGCGATTTCCAGTCGTAGCGGGCGGCGACGGTCACAGTCCCTAGAGGCGCGGGCGTGTCGTAATAGACTCCCGCGCTGCCGCTCCACTTGGGCGCCTGCGGCAGCCGGTTTCCCGCGAGGTTCATCAGGCCCAGGTAGGGCCGGGCCGAGTCCTGGGTAAGGAAAGCGTCGAACCGCGCGTCGGTGTAGGCGCCCGACAGGTCGATGCGCAACCTGTCGCCTGGCCGCACGGCCAGTTCGACCTCCGCGCCGTCGATGGTCGCCTTGGCCGCGTTGGAGAGCGTCGAGGCCGCGCCGATGACCTGGCTGACCTGCAGGTCGTCGTACTTCATGTGGAAGGCGGCGAGGTTGGCCTGCAGGCGCCCATCCAGATAGGCGCCCTTCAGGCCCGCCTCGTAATTGGCGTTGATCTCAGGATCAACGGCGGGCCCGCGCGAGCCGACGCCGTAGCCGCCGCTCTTGAAGCCCGTCGCATACTTCGCATAGCCGGTGATCCGGCTGCTGAAATCGTAGGTGAGGCCCGCCTCGTAGGTGAACTTGCTCCAGGACTTCTGCTGTGAGCCGGCGCCCAGGAAGTTGTTGTATTCGTCGACCTTCTTCTCGTCGTGCGAGTAGCGGCCGCCCACGAAGACCTTCGCTCCGGGCAGGATCTCGTATTGAGCGTGTGCGAAGGCCGCGTAGGACTGCGTCTTGATTGTGCCGCCGAGGCTGACGGTCACCGGCACGAGGTCGCCGGTCGGCAAGACCCGCCCATCGAAGAGGGTGTCCACCGCCCCGTCCCCATTGAGGTCCTGCCCCGTGGCGAGGCCCGCGATCGGCACCGCCACATTCTGCGTCTGGCGGGCGTCGAAGACGTTGGCGCCCACGACATAGGTGAGATGGCGCGTGGGATCGGACGCATAGAGCACCTCTGCGAAGTACTGCGTCGCCACGTCCCGATAGCCGGTGTGCGTGAAGTCAAACGACGTTCCGTCGCCGTCCTGGAGCGTCTGGTTCGCGCTGTGCGCATAGGAGAGCGTCGTCTTCAGGTCCCCTCCGGCCAGCGACGCGTCCGTGACGAGGTTCACCATGGTCGCATCGAGATCCTTGGCGCCGAGGTTCGCGTAGGCGATCCGCCTGGCGGGATCGCCGGTCGGCAGGCCCTGGATGAAGATCGGCAGCGGCTGGCCGGGGTCTGGAACGCCAAGGACGAAGGCGGCCGGCCCGTTGTCGTTCTCCCGCTGCAGCTCGGCCGACAGGCGGGCGCTGAAGTCCTCTGTGGGCCGCCACTCGAGCTGCGCGCGGATGGCCGAGGCGTCGAGGTTGTCCAGGCGGCGGGGCGCGGCGTCGGCGGGGCCGTCCTGGCCCTTCAGCGCCGGATTGCCGTTGCGCGTGAAGCCCTGGTTCCAGTCCTGCATCACCGCCACCCGACCGAGCAGCTTGCCGTCGCTGGTGAGAGGCCCGCTGACGAACCCCGACGAGCGGATCATCTTCGGATCGACGCCGACGGCGGCGTCGAACCCCGCCTCGAAACTGGCCGTCGGCGTCTTGGGGATCAGGTTGACCGCGCCGCCGGTCGCATTGCGGCCGAACAGCGTGCCCTGCGGCCCGCGCAGGACCTCCACCCGTTCGATGTCCAGGAAGGTCGCGACGGCCAGGCCCGCCTGGCCCAGGTAGACGCCGTCCACGTGGACCGCCACCCCGGCGTCGGCCCCGGCGCCGACCTGTGAATTGCCAATCCCGCGGATGGCGATGTTCGCGTTGGTCGCGAAACTGGAGATCTGGAGGTTGGGGCTGAGGGTGGAGACGTCCGTCAGCGAATTGACCTGCTGCTCGCGAAGACGCTCGCCGCCGTAGGCGGAGACCGCCGACGGCACGTCGCGCAGCGCTTCCGAGCGCCTGGACGCCGTGACCAGCACCTCCTCGAGGTCGGTCGGCTGCGCGCCCGGAGGCGCGAGGCTCGCGGCGCCTTCCTGCGCGTGCACCCCGCCCGCGGCGATCATCGCCGCGAGCGATCCGCCGATCAGCCATGCCGAGCGTCGCATATTCCCTCCCCAGGTGTTCGTGTTCATTTCGGGAGGGCGTACGCGTTCGCGCCGGACCGAACCATGACGCTGCAAAGCAATCTCAAGGTCACGAATTGCGTCACGCAGAGGCGACGCTGCGAAGTCTTGCGCGGCTCGTCCCGCGAACACGAGCGGCAGGGGGAACGCGGCGGGATAGCCTTTACGGACCCGCGTATTCCGTAGTGTATAGGGTCGGGCTGATCATTCCGCACAGATGAAGTCGAGAGCCCGCTGGGGAGGTCTGCCGTGGACGGTCATAGGCTAGAGCCCGCTGCGCAGCGCGCAGGCCGGCAGACGCCCCTGCCCTCGGCTCCGGGCGCCATGGCTGGGGCGGGCTCGACCGAAGGCGGGCGTTGGCCGCCGGGCGCCGTCTCGATGCGCTATGTCGAAGACTTCTTCGGCGCGACGAAGACCCGGGAGCTGCTGGGCGAAACGGGCCTGCGGCGGCCGGCAATCGCTCAGCCGCCCTTGGTCTCAAGCCGTGACTTCTGGCAGCTCTGCCTCAAGAACATCAATGCGGGCGACGACGAAGGCCACGGATGCGCGCCGCGCAAGCTGCCGAAATCCACCTGGCAGATGATCTTCTCGGGCGTCAACCAGATGGACAACGTCGGCGACGGCCTGCGCCACTTCTGCGACCTGGCCCAGGCGGCGCGGACCGGCGTGGTGGTCACGGTGGGTTATGGCCGCAACGGCGTTCATCTGAACTACAGCGCAGCGCCCGAGGTCCCCTATCCAGTCCGCTTTGAGCGCTATCTCGAGCTCATCGCCCTGGTTTTCCATTGCGTGCTTCTGTGGGTCACCGGCCGCCACATCGTCCCGGTCCAGATCCGCCTGTCGTCGTTGCTCGACGAAGCCGACGGCAGCCTCCTGTCCGGCCTATGCGCTTCCATACTCCGGCAAGGCCAGGGCTTCACCGTGGTCTACGATCGGGAGGACATGAAGCTGCCGCTGGGGGTGCGCAAGTATCAGCACTGGAGCAGCGAGACCAACGCATTCGAGGAGCTCTACGTCGTCCTCGCCGCGGGGGGCGAGGCGCCCCCGGCTTCAGCCATCGTCGAGCAGGTTCGCCAACTCGTGGCCAGGGACGCCCTGCCGCTGCAGGCGCTGGCGCTCGCCATGGGCATGAGCTGCGCCACCCTCCAGCGGCGTCTGCGGGAAGCCGGCACCAGTTTTCGCGAGATCACCCGGGGCGTGCGCCGAGAACGGCTCCTCGCCCTGCTGGCCACCGACATCGACTTCGACCAGGTCGCCGAGGAACTCGGCGTTTCCGACCGGCGCAGCCTCTGGCGGCTCTGCCAGGAATGCCTGGGGGTCTCGCCGAGCGAGTATCGCCGAACCCGCCGCGCGGATGTCCGCGAGGTCGCGGCCCGATCTGCGCCGGATCGTCTGCTGGATCCAGGCGTCTTGGCGTCCGATACGTCCGGCAGACCAGAACAGCGTTCACGCCGGGCTTCTCGAAGTCTGCGGGCGATCATCGGCCTGGCCGAGGGCGAGCGCCGAACGGCGGGGCGCCGCGCCATCCACCGCTTGTCGGCATCGAACGGACGGCTCGCCCCTCACGCCTCCTGGGAATTGGCGGCGCGGCGCGGGGTGACAGACGTGGATGTCGCCCAGGTGCTCGTGGCCTCTGCGGCGATCGGGGCCGCAGGCGTCCGCCAACTCTCCCGCCGCCTGCGGCCGCAGCCGCCCTGCGCGGACGGTGAAGACGAATTCGAAGATGCACCTGGCCGTTTGGCGCTTGGTCAGGATCTTTGAAGAGGGCCCGCCGCCACGCCACGCCTGTGTGAGGGCCGCGTCGGAACCCGGTCCGGAGGGCCTCAGGAGACATAGGGGGCGCCGGCCGCCTCCTGTCGCGCCCCCAAACCGACTGTTTGGTCATAGAACGCCGGAGCGAATGGACCCGCCCTGCGCGAAGGCGTGGATATTCCTCTTGTCGCGCACGCACCGCTGACGGTAGTCTAGTTGACTATATCGTCATCTAATTCGAAAGCCCCACCAGCTGGCTTCGAATGAAGAGGAGCCGCACGATGACCGCCGAAACAACCGAAAAGGCGTCGCCGGCACCCCGGCGCCGGACGACCCGGCGAACTCTGGTGCAGGGCGCGCTGGCAGCTCCCATTGCGGCGGCGCCAGCCGGCGCCCAGCCTTCGCCCGCGGCTGCCCCACCCCTGGCCGCCGGGCTCCCCGGCCGCGGCGGGCCGGCGTACAAGCCCGCCTTCGTGCCACACGGCTATCCAGAGAAGACCGCCGACCTGGGCGAAGTCACCATGAACTATGTGGTCGCCGGCTCGCCATCGAGGCCGGCGCTGCTGCTCATCCCGGGCCAGACCGAATCCTGGTGGGGCTACGAGGCGGCGATCAAGTTGCTGGAGGCCGACTTCCAAGTCTACGCCGTGGACCTGCGCGGCCAAGGCCGCTCGACGTGGACGGCCGGCCGCTACACCCTGGACAACATGGGCAACGACCTGGTCCGCTTCATCGCCACGGTGATCAAGCGCCCCGTCGTCACCAGCGGCTGCTCCTCGGGCGGCGTGCTCTCTTGCTGGCTCTCCGCCTACGCCATGCCCGGGCAACTGCGCGGCGCGATCTACGAAGACCCGCCGCTGTTCGCCTCGGAGCTGACGCCGGCCTTCGGCCCCTCGGTGCGCCAAACCATCGTGGGGCCGATCTTTCAGCGCTTCGCCGCTTACCTGGGGAACCAGTGGAGCGTCGGCGCCTACGCGAGCATGGGCGGCGGGATGGGCGGACCCGCCGAGCCGCCGCAGAACATCAAGGAATACGATCCCGAGTGGGGCCGGGCGCACTATGAGGGAACCGTCGCGGCGAGCTGCCCGCACGATCGCATGCTGGCCAAGGTCAAGGTCCCGGTGCTGTTGACGCATCACGGCCGCACTGTCGACGAGGCCACCGGCCGGCTGGTCGGCGCCCTGACCGACCTGCAGGCCCGGCAGGCGGGCGAGATCATCAGGAAGGCGGGCCAGCCGTTCGACTACCTCTCGTTGCCGGACGCCGCCCACGCCATGCACGCCGCCCAGCCCGAACGCTTCGCCACCGTGGTCCGCGGCTGGGTCAAGAAGCTGCCGGCCTGACGTCGGCGCCGCCCCGACACCTGACCTGGAAGGACGACGAATGCACCGCTTTTCCCAGACGCTGATCGCCCTCTCCGCCTGCGCCGCGCTGGGCTCGCCCGCCGCTGCGGCGCCGGCCCCGGCGACGCTGACCTTCACCACCCTTGGCACCAACTCCGGCCCGATCCCCCGCAAGGACCGGTCCGAGCCGGCCAACCTGCTGCGCTATGGCGATCAGCTGATCCTAGCCGACGTAGGCGATGGCGCGGCCGAGCAACTCGCCAAGGCCGGCGTCGGCATCGACCAGGTCCAGACGATCCTGATCAGCCACCTGCATTTCGACCACACCGGCGGCCTGTTCGCCTTCCTCAGCCTGCGTTACCAGACCAGCGGCCCGACCCCGGTGACCATCTATGGCCCGCCTGGCACGGGCGAGACGGTGACCCGCCTGTTCGCCGCCATGGAGCCTGGCGGCCACGCGATCCAGACCATGCGGATGTCCGGCGGACCGGACACCGGGGTGAAGGTCGTTGAGATCCAGGACGGCGCGACGTTCAACGCCGGCGACGTGAAGATCAAGGCCACGGAGAACAGCCACTATGTGACGCTGAAGCCCGGCGCCGACCCGCGGCCGGTCTCTTTGTCGTTCCGCTTCGACACCCCCGGCCCCTCGATCCTCTACACCGGCGACACCGGCCCCAGCCCGCAGGTCGAGCAGGCCTGCAAGGGCGTGGACCTGCTGGTGAGCGAGATGATGGACCCGGCTCTGGCCATCGCCCGGATCAAGATCAACCGGCCCGGTGGCCCGCCGGCGATCTACGATCTGGTCGAAGACCACTTCCGACGCGAACATCTGTCGCCGGCCGAAGTGGGCAAGCTGGCCACGGCCTGCGGCGCCAAGACCGTCGTCGTCACCCACAATTCGCTGGAACGCGACGAGCTGGAGGGCGCCCGAAAGGGCATCGCCGCCCAGTTCAAAGGCAAGGTCGTCCTGGCCGAGGATCTGCAGACGTTCTGAGCCGTCAGGCTCGGGCTCGCCGCAGCTCGGCTAGGCGCGGGAAGATGCGTTCAGCGTTTTCCCGCGCCAGGGCCTGCATGTCCGCCTCGCTCAGGCCGTTGCCCGAAAGCTGGTGGATATTGCGGGCGACCCCCATCTCAGGCGTGAAGGGCCAGTCGCTGCCGAACAGGACCTGGCTGATCGGCGCGAGGCGCTGCAGGCCGGCGAACGCCACCGGATGGCCCGACAGCGCCACGTCGTAGTGGAGCCGCGCCAGGGTCTCGAAGACCTCGACCTCGGACGCCGGGCGAGGGCTGACGAAGGGCAGGTTCGCGAAGGCGGCGATGCGGGCGACCAGCGCCGGCAGAGCCGCGCCGCCGTGTGGCACGATCACCTTGATGTCCGGATGGGTCTGCAGGGTCCGCGAATAAAGCAGGTCGACCAGGGTCCGCGTCGTATCCAGCGGGAACTCCAGCATCGGCGCGGGTCGCCCAAGGCCCACCGCCTCGAAGCAGGCCGGGCTGGTCGGGTGCAGGAACAGCGTCGCCTTGCGGCGGTTCAGCTCGGCGAAGATCGGCGCGAAGGCCGGCGCGCCCAGGTAGGTCCCGTCGATGTTGGTCTCCAGGATCACCCCGTCGACGCCCAGCACCTCGAAGGCGTGGCGCATCTCGATCAGCGAGGCCTTGACGTCCGGCATCGGCAAGGTGGCGAAGAAGCCGAACCGGCCAGGATGGGCGGCCGTCAGGGCCGCGCCGGCCTCGTTCACCTGCCGCACCAGCGCGGGCCGCTCGGCCGGCGCCAGGAAATGGGTCGAGGGCGACGACAGCGAGATCATTGCCGTCGCGATCTGCTGGCGATCCATCATCTCCAGAGCCGCGTCGGCGCTCCAGGCCGGGATCGGCATGCCGCCGTCCACGGTCTTCAGCCCCGCCTTGGCCAGCGCCTCGGCGTAGAAGTCCGGCAGGAAATGCTGGTGCACGTCGATCCGCCCGCAGGCGCATACCCCGCTCGCCGCCGTCGTCGCCTCAGCCATCTCGCCCCCCAAAACCAGCGCCCCTCCGGACGCCGCCAAGGCGGCGCGGCGGGTCCATGTTTCGCGGCCCATCCGCCCCTCGCTTCGACCTGACCGCCAGATGGACTTGCGCGTCAATCGCACCGAGGGCGGCGATCTCCCTTGCCATGCGCCCACAGTTCCAACATTCTGACTATATCGTCAACTATGGACGCGCCGATGAGCCTCCTCAAGATCGAGGACGTCGCCCACGTCCGGTTCAGCGCTCCGGATCGCCCGCGGGCGATCCCGCCCCGCCTGGACGGCCTCGGCCTCCGACGCGGCGACTGAGGTCGGAACGCCTATGCCGACCCCATTCCTGGCCGCCTCAGGTTGACGTCTCTAGTTGTCGCCACTGGATGACGGGCGACGGCCGACCGCTCGAAGCCCGAGATTGGCTGGATCACAGGGACTCGAACCGGCGACGCCGCAAGTCCAGCGCCCCTGGGGGCGAACTTGCGCCATCAGCGGTCGTTGGGCCTAGTCCGGCAATACGACATCGCGAGCTTCATCTCGACGGTCCGGCGCCAAGCTGGCAAGGTGTTCCCAGCGATAGCGCCGATCATGGGGCGGCGAGCCGACGTAGAAGACCTCGCGGCGCGGCACACAGATGCGGTCGCCCAGCAACCTCGGGAAGACCGCCGGAAACCACGGCCCGCAGGCTGCCGTTCGGATAGATCAGCCGGCGCCCGAAATCCTCCTGTCGCGCATGCCACAGTACACGGCCTCAGCCTGGGGTGGAGCGCAGCCGAGGCCAAGACCCTTGTCGTGGGCCGCGCCTCGCCGGACGCCCTCTTCCGGACTGGTCTGGAGCATCCTGCGGATGCAGCGGCCGGGCGGGCCACGCTGAAGAGCCTGCGGACAGGGGCGCAGCTGGAAGACGCCGCGATCGCCCTTCTGACAGACGGCGGCGCGGCGGCGGTCACCTGCGGCGCAGGCGCAGGCGCAGCGGACGCTTGCCGCCACCTGACGACGGAAATCGGGTCCATCGCGCAGGAGCGACATTGGCTGCACACGGCCCGAATCAACGATGCCGGCATGTAGAGGACGGGCCCAGCGTCTGCGCCGGCGGCGGCCTCAGCTAAGCAGAGCGCAATCGGTCGGAACCGGCTGGTCCGGGACCGCCTCAGATGGGCCAAATCCCGAAATTCGGTTGCCTACCGGCCCCTCAACGTCGCTGGAGGCCGTCGATGAGGATATCGATGACGCGCAGGGCGGAGGCCTGCCAGTCCTGGGGACCGTCGGCGTAGAAGATGCCGACCATGGTGCGCAGGAGCTCTTCAGCGGTGATGTCGTCGCGAAGCTCGCCACTCCTGGCGCCGCGGTCGAGGAGCAGGGCCAGGCCGTCCGTGAGCCGCTGGAAGGAATAGGCTTTCAACTCTGTGGAGCCGTAGGCGACGAGTTGCAGGGCCTCGACCATACCCTTCTTGGTCGTCATCAGATGGATGTTGGCGTGCAGCCATTGGCGCAGGGCCTCGACCGGCGGGGCCTCGTTCGCCAGGCGCTCGGCCAGGGCGAAGAGTTGGTCCACTTCGCTGCGGTAGACGGCCTCGAACAGCGCCTCGCGCGTGGGGAAATGCCGATAGAGCGTGCCGATCCCGACGCCGGCCTCACGGGCGACGGCGTCGAGCTTGGCCCCTCGCCCGCCGGCGCCGAAGACGCGGGCGGCGGCGGCCACCAGCCGCTCGCGGTTGCGCAGGGAATCCGCGCGCGTCCGCCGGCTCGATTTTTCCGTTTCTGCACCCATCTTCGTGATCGGGCTCTTTTCCCCTTGATAAACGGAGCAGCTCTCCGTTAAAGTGTATTCGTTCGATCAGGGACCGTCGACGTCCCCGGCCGGTCCACAGCACCTCAGATTCCTGACGAAATCCCCAGCGTCCGCGCCGGCCGCCGCATGCGCGCCGCCGGCTTGCCCATCCCCTTACCCCGGAGCGGAGCCCGATGTCGCTCTCCATAAGCCTTTCGATCAACGGCCAGCCGCGGGCCGTCGACCTCGACGACCCGCGCGTCACCCTGCTCGACCTCCTGCGCGAGCGGCTCCATCTGACCGGAGCCAAGAAAGGGTGCGACCGCGGCCAGTGCGGCGCCTGCACCGTTCTGGTCGACGGACGGCGCATCAATTCGTGCCTGTCGCTGGCCCTCAGCCTCGACGGCGCGGAGATCGTCACCATCGAAGGCCTCGCCGAGGGCGAACGGCTGCATCCGGTGCAGGCGGCTTTCATCGCCCACGACGCCTTCCAGTGCGGCTTCTGCACGCCGGGGCAGATCATGAGCGCGGCGGGGCTGATCGCCGAGGGGCGCGCGGGCCAGGATCCCGAGCGCGTGCGCGAACTGATGAGCGGAAACATCTGCCGCTGCGGAGCCTACAAGGGCGTCACCGAAGCGGTGCTGGAGGCGCAGAAGATCCTGACGGACATGGCGCGGGAGGACGCGGCGTGAACCGCTTCGACTATGTGCGCCCCGCCAGTCTCGCCGAGGCGATCGCCGCAGGGGGGCCGGGATCGGCCTTTCTCGCCGCCGGCACCAATCTGCTCGACCTGATGAAGGGCGGCGCCGAACGGCCCGAGCGCCTGGTCGACATCAGCCGCCTTCCGGGCCTTGACGCCATCGAATGGTCGGCGGACGGGGACGTGCGGATCGGGGCGCTGGTGCGCAATGCCGACCTCGCCTATGACGCGCGCTTCCAGAAGGCCTTCCCCGCCGTCGCCGAAGCCCTGCTCGCGGGCGCCTCGGCGCAGCTTCGCAACGCCGCCACCCTGGGCGGCAACCTGATGCAGCGGACCCGCTGCCCCTATTTCTACGACGTGGCGAGCGCCTGCAATCGCCGCGCGCCGGGATCGGGCTGCGATGCGATCGGGGGCGAGAACCGGCTGCACGCGGTGCTCGGCTGGAGCGAGCACTGCATCGCCACCCATCCCTCCGACCTGTGCGTACCCCTGTCGGCCCTGGACGCCGTGGTCGAGGTGGAAGGCCCACACGGCCGGCGCGAGATCGCGTTCGAGGCCCTGCATCTTCTGCCCGGCGAGACTCCCGCGCGGGAAACCGCCCTCGCCCCCGGCGAACTGATCATCGCCGTGCGGCTGCCCGCCCAGGCCGCCGCCTTCGCCGGCCACGCCCGCTATCTGAAGCTTCGCGAGCGCACGTCCTACGCCTTCGCGGTGGTCTC
>Ga0075012_10002605_pt1 | contig 17631 bp, 16 predicted proteins | sample All_14_2_FD_71474 | JGI IMG/M metagenome (GOLD analysis project Ga0075012, IMG submission 71474) | Freshwater microbial communities in response to fracking from Pennsylvania, USA - Allegheny Zone_MetaG_DW_15 | ecosystem: Environmental > Aquatic > Deep subsurface > Groundwater > Drilled... | reverse complement strand
TACCAATCTTGTTTGTACTAAATTCTTCTTCTACTTTAATTACTCCAGAATTCAATCTGGGCATTTCTTTCGACAAAACTCTGTTCGGACCATTCGATTTATAAAGAACATATAATTCATTGTAAAATGGCCCTGACGACCATGTTTGAATGCAAAGTGTATCCTTTTTAATCCATTTCACCTCTGGCGATTTGGTGACGATACCATCTTTTTTGAAATTAATTACTTTTTTTCTTCCTTGATAATATATTTCAAAAATATGACCTTCTATATCATTTCCCTTTTGAATAACAGAAACAGGTCCGCCCTCTGTTAGGATATACGTTTCATTTTCAGTTGAAACAGAGTATGTGTTCAATCCATTTTCAGAAAACAACAATTCTTTCTTGGCTAAAGGTTTGATCTTGTTTTTGTTGGATGAATCTTGACAACTGAAAATTAGACATAGAATTACACTAGCAACAATATTGATTTTCATACAAATATCAATAATTAGATAATTCTTGCACATCATCACTTATTTTCAAAAACTCATGATCTAAAAATGCACGTGCACCAAAACCGCAATCCATGGAGTTATTCGCAATCATTTTAACTGTTTTTTCAGTAAACCTCACTTTAATTTCACAACCATCTTCATTGCGATAAATGTATTCATCACCTTCTTTCACTGCGATACCACCACCTGTTGCGAAATGGTAAGTTGGACCGCAAATCGCCTCAAAATTTATATCAATTGATTCTTCGTCTATGATTTTAATCGTTGCTTTGGCTCCATTGTAGCCAATTTCAACCTGCTGAGGCGACCAATAATCGTTGATGAAAAACAAATGACTTTCATAAGTTCCTTCAATAGAACTCGACACTTGATTGGCATAATCTTTAGGTAATTTTCTGCTTAAAAGTTGTTGATTCCCTGATTTATAGGCTAGTTTAACGTCAAGCACCTTTTTATCATTCTTCCAAAAACCAATCAAGCTATCCCCTACTAATTCAAGATAAAAATCACCTGTGACTTTGTCCTTATACGATTCTTCTATATGTAAACAAGGTGAATAATACGTTCCTGACAAAGTCAAATACGCTTCTTTGCCACTATAACGGTATTTCCCTTGAAATTTACCTGTTTGGAAATCATTTTTCACAATCGACATTTCGATTTTCAAGTTGCCTATTTTACCAAGGTACATCAAAGGATTTTCCTTTTGTGCGTAGGAATTGAATAGAGAAAGTATAAAAAGGATAATTAAGCTATGTCTAGTTCCCATAAAATTTAAATTACATTCCACCTGGCATTCCACGGAATCGTTTATTCTTGTCATAAACACTATTTCCCTTCAGCCAAAACAGAATGACTAAAAAGACTTCAAAAATCAATATTAATCCCAAAGGAAAAACAATCTTCTGGTCTAGGTAAAAAACAATTCCAGTATGAATACTTCCTATAATTAATAGTGTTGTAAAGGCAATTACTTTGAGTTGTCGAATTTCTTTTTTTATCCAACCTTCTTTTAATGAGAATTCTGAATCACTCATTTTATTCCAAAAAACCTTTAATTTATACCCTTTAATCTTTGACAGTTTTTTACCGTATTTATCTCCGATAACTGCAAGAAAAACAAGGTAAATGAATCCAAAAACAAACATGAAGATTTCAAGTGAATCTATCTCCAATGCCATTATTTGCTGTACAAAAGCCATTACAGTTTAATTCTCAATTGTACTGTAATATCCGTTTTGCGATTCCCTTTTATTTCCTCTGCACCAGAACTGATAGTCGTTCTATTATCATAAAGAAAAACACCATATCGTACCCATAAATCACATTTGCGCAAGAAAGAATAACGAATCATAGCGTATGCGCGGCTTCCTTGATAGTAGTATGCAGGAACTGCAAAAACATAAAGCGCATTGTTTTCATACGAATAAATGCGCGTGTCATAACTATCTGTGTCAAACAGGGCATAGCGTAAAGCCAAGTCAAATGGCAACTTCTTTGGTTTGAATAGAATATCTTGCGTCACTATCAACCCTTGTTCAGGAGTATTACTTTTTCTGTTAATTGTTACGTACTCAATTCGACTCTTAATCGTGAAAAATTCAGAAATAGCATACGAAAGATTGAAACGATAATTGCGTTGAATCACATCCTCAATTGGTGTAACGGCAAATGCATCACGACTATTTCTCTGGCGCAATTGCTCTCTGAATCGTACGTAAATTTCTAATTGTTTATTGGGTTTATAATTCGGTTGAATCATAATTTCATGTCCAGTTGAAGGTGCATCCACCAAATATTTCATCCATGGAAAACGAAAAAGATCAACATATGCATTCAAGGTCCAGGCTGATGCTAATTTCAAACGCGTTCCTGCGTAAATACCATTTTCATTTTGTGTATTGCTTCCTTCAGAAAAGCCAGCATTGTAAAACGTTTGATAGGCACGGTCGTAATTTCTGTAAACAATACTGAAAGACGCTTTTGGATCCAACGAAAAGACCGCACCATGCAAATGAGCCCATGATCCATTATATCCTGAGCGAGCACTTTCTCCAAAAAAGTTGAAATTTTTAAAGGTCCAACTATAATCAGCACTTAATGAAATCATGTCTTTTCCTCTAAAATCAAATTGATTATAGGGTTGAACTGCGCGATTCAACACTTTATCGTATCCCTGATATACACCGGCAACTCCAATTTGGAGATTTCTGTTTCTATAGCGAAGATTGGTTCCAGCGATATATTCTGTCAAGGTGTTTTTTCGTGCGATTTCAGAATTCGTTCGGTGTAATCCTGAAATATTGATACTTGATATAAATTCTAGTTCATCAAAAAGTGAATCTGCAACAGCCGTTCCATCAATCTTCTTGATACTTCCAAAAGTTGTCATTGAGAAGTTCTTATAACCAAGATCCACTGCCGCTCCACGCATAAATCTAGCTTCATCTACTGATGTATAAGGTCGCAGAGGATTAGCAGTTTTCTTTACAGTTGCAATGTCTGCCGTTTTACCAAATGCATATCCTGACCAAAAATTAACGCCTTGTCCAATTTGAATCTGATAATCTCCCAAGGCTACTGCTCTCAAGTATTTACCGCCTTTATAGAAAGCATGGAACGAATAGAAATCAAAACCGTTTTTTTGAGTTCCTTTGAAAAATTCTTCACCAGGATCTTTTTCTGCGGTGATTCCAGCACTTAAATTTGTCCTGTAACTATAACGCAAACGTGTGTAATAGCGATCTGAATTGCCATAATAATACGAATTACTGTTTTGTATCACACTATCAGGAACTGAAGCATACCCATTTTTTTCTTCTGGAGTCGCTTGATAACGCATGAATAGTTCAATGTTCCCTTCTTTGATGGCTTCTTTAAATGTCAAATGAAGGTTATCTAATTTATCATCAACTCGTATAAAAGGTAGCACCAATTCAATTGTTTGTAAATCCCAGTATTTCAAAGATTGCAATTCATATTTGGAAATCAGTTTACCGAACAATTTACGATGCAGCAACAAATCATTTATTTGGACTTCTGATAACAAACTAAGGTCACGTAATTCGTCGAACGTTGCAGTATTAACATTAAATGGATTATCAAAATAATAGTTCAAGCGTTCAAAAACATCCGTCAAGTCAATCTCTTCTGATTCAAGTTGTTCGGAGATGAATTCTATTCTTTGTTGAATAACTTCATTACGCTCTTGAGCGAATAGCAGAGTACTACTCAACATAACAATCGATATGAGAAGAAGTCTTTTCAAATGGATTAATTTTTATCCAATTGATAGGTCAACGAAACATTTGGTGACCATCCCAAACGCTGGTGATAAGCCGAACCTAAATCCAACTGAAAGGTTTTGAATTTATACCCAAATCCAAAAGTTATTTCCACTGGAGCTGTGGCTGCTCCGAATCTAAAAAAGAAGTTCTTCACAGCTTGGTATTCCATTCCTGCCTTGAAACGCAAAGGATATTCTATGTTTTTTTCTGCTTCAGCCGAGAAGAGTACTTTGTCTGAAACTTTATAAGATGTTCCCAACCGCATGAGTGTTGTGAATCGATCGTCTGCAAAGTCAGCTAACTTAGCTCTTCCCAAGTTAAAAACACTCACGCCAATTTTCCAATTCTCCGTTATGTCTCCTAAAATTCCAAGTTCAGCTGTGGCACTGTGTTTAGAACCATAATTATCCGTTAAGCGTATTCCTTGGTAATTCAATTGAACACCAGCTGAAAACTTTTCGCTCAATTTAATGCTATATCCCGCTCCCACCTTTTGTGTTCGGTACAATTCAAAGCCATAAAGCTGCGCGCCAAAAGATAAAACACCCGTTTTAAGAGGTAGAGCAACTGTTAAGCCTTGTGATTGTAATTCCTTAAGTAAAAAACGATTTTCATAAGATAATCCTGCCGAAAAACTTTTCAAGGAAGCTAAACCCGCTGGATTGTGATGGTAAGCCCAAACATCTTCAAAAGCGACCGATGCATTTGCCATTGAATTTGACCTTCCTCCCATTGGTACCCAGCCTTGTGAAAGGGAAATAAGTGGACAAATAAGAAAAAGTAATAGGGTTCTCAATAGCATGCATTAAAAATAGTTAATTCTTGAATTGCATGGATTAAATTGGTGTTATTTTTTAATAGAAATTGGTTCAAGAGGTTCAAGAGGTTCAAAGGGTTCAAGGGTTCAAGAGGTTCAAGAGGTTCAAAAGGTTCAAGGGTTCAAGAGGTTCAAGGGTTCAAGGGTTCAAGGGTTCAAGGGGTTCAAGAGGTTCAAGGGGTTCAAGGGTTCAAGGGTTCAAGGGTGCAAGGGGTTCAAGGGTTCAAGAGGTTCAAGGGTTCAAGGGTTCAAGAGGTTCAAGGGGGTCAAAAGGTTCAAGGGTTCAAAGTTGAACTATTTGAACGCCGTAGGCATTTGAACTCTTTGAACGCCGAAGGCAATTGAACTTTTTTGAACTTTTACAGAAGTCTTTTAATATCCTTTGCAATATCTTTGTTATCGTAATCTGATTTAGGCATGTAGAACCAAGTCTTCCCATTATCATCGCTGATTGCAACGTATGAGGTATTTTTTTGCGTGATTTCTTCTTCAATCCATCCCGTTTGAATGACCTTAAATTCGTACAGCGCATGGATAGTTGATTTTTCCTTTTTTATTGTTCTCAAAATGGGTTCATCCAAGTAATTATCAACAGCCTTCAACTCGAATTTCTCAAGAAAAATTGAATCACCTTGATCTTTGTATGCCCTCACTAAAGAAGGATGAATCATTGAAATATATGCCAATTGCATTCCTTCCTTTCTTGCTTTCAAAAAATCATTTGTCGTAGAAGTTAACGTTGCTTCTTGAGTTGCATTTAAGGTGCAAGCGCCTAAAATCAATAAGAATAAGACAAAGAATACATTTTTTTTCATTGTTCAATTTGCTTAAATAAGTCTTCAAATTCATTTGCAGTAATTTCTACAAATGGTGCATCAGCCGCTAACATATCCATAATTCTCAACATTTCAGGATACTGATTTGCTTCTATTTGCTGCAAACGCATTTTCGATCCAATTAATTGAATCTCTTGAAAGCTGCGATTGTTTATAATTTTATAGTAAGCCTTCCCATTAATCATTTTTCGGTATTGAGGAAAGTCCGTATTTTTATCAATCATAAAGCTAAAATAGAATGTTTGCCAATACAATTCACCAAGAAGGTCACGATTTCATGATAAAAGGCGATTATTTGAAAGCAATTGACTGTTTTTCAAAAGCCTTGCTTCAGCATCCAGACCACGCCGATATTTATTCAGATCGTGGAGTAAGTTATTTGCACCTTAAAATGGAGAATGAAGCGATGGCTGATTTCAATTATGCACTGAAACTTCAACCAGATTATGGCTATCGATACGCTGCAAGAGCTTATGCAAAGGATTTCTTTGGCGACACAGAAGCAGCAATTGAAGATTATGAAAAAGCAATTGAATTAGACCCTGAAGATGCTGTTTCATATAACAACATCGGACTTTTACAAGAAAAGAAAGGGTATAAAGTTGAAGCTCAAAAGAACTTTGAACGCGCTGACAAATTATCCAAGATGGAGAATCGCTTGTACGATTTAATGGATCAGTTAGAAGAAGAACAACCCGAAGAAATAAGTTCAGTTGAACCAAAAACGATTACAATTGAAGAAACGCCTGTCAATCACGAAATGATTGATCCAGCTACAATTCGCGAAAAAAACATTAGCACTTTTAAAGAATTTACGCAGATTTTCAAATCAAAAAAGCAATTTAACGAGTTCATGCGCTTTTTGAAAAATGGTTTACGTATAAAATAATTGCCTGTGAAGCCAATCGATTTATCATTCAAGAATAATAAAGATCCAAAGAATGGAAATATCCTCATTTCCGATCCCTTTTTGGACGAAGATTTTTTTAGACGCTCAGTAATTCTGATGTGTGACCATACTTCTGAAGGTAGCTTTGGTTTTGTACTGAATCATTACCTTGATGTAGATTTGCACACATTGGACAGTGATTTTCCAGATATCAATGCCCGGATAAGTGTTGGAGGTCCGGTTGACACCCAAAGTTTATATTTCATTCATGCATTGGGAGATCGCTTGGGTGGTTCTTCTCCAATTACTGGTGAATTAATGTTTGGTGGAGATTACACTGAATTATTGAAGCTACTTGAAGAGGATAGTTCAATTAAAGATAAAGTACGTTTTTTCTTGGGATACTCTGGCTGGGGAAAAGATCAATTAAGCGAGGAATTAAAAGAAAATTCTTGGTTGGTTGCGACAAATATCAAGGACAAAGAAATTCTTTCTACAAGCGATAATGATTTTTGGAAATCTTGTCTGGAGAAACAAGGAGAACGTTTTAAAACGATTTCAAAGTTTCCGTTGAATCCAAATGAGAATTAAAAATAACAATTAGCAATTACGATAAATGTCATTTTCAGCACCACTTGCCGAACGTATGCGTCCAACAACATTGGATGAATACATTGGTCAAGATCATTTACTTAAACCCGGAGCATCATTGCGAAGAGCGTTGGATTCAGGAATGATTCCTTCGATGATTTTTTGGGGTCCCCCAGGTGTTGGAAAAACAACTTTAGCGCAATTAATTGCTGGACATTTAAAACGCCCTTTTTATACTTTATCTGCTATTTCATCTGGCGTAAAAGACGTGCGTGATATCATTCAACGCGTTGAACAAGGCGGAATGTTTCAAACATCAGGAACAATACTTTTCATTGACGAAATTCACCGTTTCTCAAAAGCACAGCAAGATTCATTGCTTGGCGCAGTGGAAAAAGGCATCATCACGTTGATCGGTGCAACTACGGAAAATCCTTCTTTTGAAGTTATATCCGCACTTTTATCCCGCTGTCAAGTTTACACACTTGTTTCACATACCAAAGAAGATTTACTCAACTTGTTAAACCGAGCAATTGCGAATGATTCAGTTTTAGCAAAGAAGCAAATTAAACTCAGTGAAACGAATGCACTTTTGGCTATTTCTGGTGGTGATGCTCGAAAATTATTGAACATTTTTGAAATTATCATTGGGACTTTCGGTGATCAACAAAAAATTGAAATCACGAATGAATTGGTGCTTTCTACAGCACAGCAGAGTTTGGCGATGTATGATAAAGATGGCGAACAGCATTACGATATCATTTCTGCCTTCATCAAATCAATTCGTGGAAGTGATCCAAACGCAGCAGTTTATTGGCTGGCAAGAATGGTTGAAGGTGGTGAGGATCCAAAATTCATTGCTCGGAGACTTTTAATTTCAGCTTCTGAAGACATTGGTTTAGCTAACCCAAATGCACTATTGATGGCAAACAATTGTTTTCAAGCCATTCAGTCAGTTGGCTGGCCAGAATCACGTATTATTCTTGCGCAATGCACTATTTATCTTGCTTCGTCGCCAAAAGGAAATGGTGCCTACATGGCAATTAACCGTGCGCAAGAAGAAGTGAAACGAAGTGGAAACTTGGGAGTACCACTCCCCTTGCGAAATGCACCAACCAAACTTATGGACGATTTGGGATATGGTAAAGGTTACTTGTATTCGCATGATCATCCAGGTAATTTTGCAGAACAGGAATTTTTACCATCCGAAATACAAGGTACGTCCTTTTTTCAAGCCGGTAGCAGTAAGCGTGAGCAAGAAGTGCACGAATTCATTCAACATTTGTGGGGAAATAAATACGACTAATGGGAGCAAAAATCGCGTACTACCTTTTCGTATTTCCGCTTTCACACTTGCCGTTGTGGTGCTTATACCGTTTTGCAGATTTCTTTTACATTCTATTGATCAGTGTTTTCCCCTACCGAAAAGCTGTGATTGAAGGCAACTTGAAACGTTCTTTTCCAGATAAATCTGAACAAGAAATTAAGCAGCTACGCAATGCATTTTATCGACATTTTTCTGATATACTAGTCGAAGGAATAAAGAATTTAAGTATCAGCAAAGAAGAGTTATTGAAGCGATTTAAGGTTATAAATCCTGAACTGATGGATGAACTTTTTGCTCAAAACAAAAGTGTTATTTTAGTTTCGGGACATTACAATAACTGGGAATGGCTAATTACTGCTCAAAACTGTTTGTTCCCGCATCAGGCTATGGGGATTGGAATGCCGATGACCAGTAAATTTTGGGATAAGAAAGTAAATGAACAACGTTCCCGGTTCGGAATGAAAGTCGTTCATGCGAAAAATTTCAAAGAAGAAATTAAGAAATACGTTCAAAAGCCAGTGGCAATATTAACGCTTGGTGATCAATCGCCGGGAGACGCACGAAAAAGTTACTGGATGGAATTTCTGCATCAGCAAACAGCGGTTTTATTTGGAACAGAGCAAATGGCACATTCGAATGATTTTGCGGTGGTATTTTTTATTAACCGAAAAGTAAAACGTGGTTATTACGAAATGCAGTTGAGTTTAATCACTGATAATCCTTCGGGATGTGAGTGGGGAGAAATAACAGAAAAACATACTCGCTTATTGGAAAAAGAGATTATAACGAATCCCGCCTTTTGGATTTGGTCACACAAACGTTGGAAAAGAGAAGTTCCAAGCGATTTAGAACAACTTAAGAAAGAACAACATGATAAATTCAACGCGACTTATAAGTCTTAGCTTCTTCGTTTTGAGCTTTCTTGGTGCACACTCTCAGCTAAGTAAGTATCATAAGAAAAATGCACAGGACTCTGTTATTCTGCAGTATTCTACTGCTAATTGTAATTCACGGAGCTTAATTGTGAAGGATAGTATTTTGTACTCTGCTAATTCAAATGGCGCTTTGTATCGCTACGATTTGCGAACTGATAGTGTGACTAACTTATTAGGAGAACGCAAATTTGAAGAAATGCGCGATATCGAGTTTGTAGGAGACACTTTGTACGGCATGCAAAGTGGTTCTTATGGTGTACTTGCAAGAGTTGTCAATTCAACATTCGATACGTACATCATTGCGAAGAAAAAATTATGGTATAAAGTTTTTCTGGATGGGATGGATTTTTATAAATCTACCGGATTTATTATGGGAGATCCGGTAAATGGATTCTTTACACTTTCTTATTCAGAAGATGGAGGTAACACATGGCAAGCTTGTGAAGGTAAGGTCGAAGCAAACAAAGGTGAAGCTGGATTTGCAGCAAGTGGGACAAATGTTCAAGTATTAAATGATAGCACCTTCATCTTTGTTTCAGGAGGCTTGAAAAGTCGTTTCTTCAAATCAACGAATAAAGGAAAAACATGGGTTTCCACATCGCTTCCTTATTTAACAAACGAATCAAGTGGTGCATTTTCCATTCACATGATCAATGAAAAAGAAGGAGTTATTGTTGGTGGAGATTGGGCAAATCCAGATTTGAATTTAAACACCGCTTTCTTTACAAATGATGGTGGTGAATTTTGGGAAAACGCTGAAAAACAACCAAGAGGTTATCGCTCATGTGTTATCGAAGCAAAAAACACAATGTACGCAGCAGGAACGAATGGTATTGACATTTCATTCGACAAAGGAGAAACATGGATTCCTTTTGCAGATGGCAATTATTTGACTTTGACAGCAGATGATAAACATTTGTATGCAAGTATGCCGAAAGGAAGAGTTCGGGTGTTAGAATTGGTTGTTAGGCGATAGGAATTAGAAATTAGAAACTAGAGACTTGGGAATGGAGGGCATTATTGAGAAGGTTTACGAAAAGGTAAAAAAGCAATTTGAGGCGGATACGACTGGGCATGATTGGCATCATATTCAGCGCGTGGTGGATGTTGCACTTTATATTCAGGAAAGAGAAGGTGGTGATCGAGAGATAGTTGAATTGGCAGCGCTTTTACATGATATTTCTGACCATAAACTGAATGGTGGAAAATTAAATCACGGTGGTGAAGTGGCAACAGAAATTCTGAATGAATTGGGATTTCCATCCGATAAAACGCAGTTAATTGCTTCCATTGTCGATGGTGTTTCATACAAAGGTGCTGGTGTTGCTGATAAAATGGATTCTATTGAAGGAAAAATTGTTCAAGACGCAGACCGATTGGATGCCATCGGAGCGATTGGTATTGCAAGAGCCTTTGCGTATGGCGGACATAAAAATCGACCTTTATACATGCCCGAAAACGGACCTGAAATGCATGATTCATTTGAGACCTATGCTAATTCAAAGAGTCACACCATTAATCATTTTTACGAAAAATTATTACTTTTAAAAGATAGACTGCATACAGAAACAGCAAAATCAATCGGTCAGCAACGACATGATTTTATGGTCAAGTACTTAGAACAGTTTTACAACGAGTGGAATACAAAAATTGAACATACGCATGAATAATCATTACGCCTTAGGAATTGATATCGGTGGAACTTCCACAGAATATGGTTTGGTATCACAAGATGGAGAAATTGTATACGAAAGAGACGTTCCTACAAAGGATTATCCAGAACCACAGCAATTAATTGACGCTATTCATGCTGATTTATTGAAGGAAGGATACATCGATTCCATTTTAGGAATTGGAATTGGTGCTCCTAATGGAAACTATTTCACGGGACATATTGAATACGCTCCAAACTTACTTTGGAAAGGAATTATTCCACTTGCCGAAATGTTTGAAGCGAAATTCCACAAGCCAACCATCCTAACAAACGATGCGAATGCTGCAGCAATGGGAGAAATGATCTTCGGAAATGCACGTGACTTAAAGGATTTTGTTTCAATTACTTTAGGCACAGGCGTTGGCAGCGGTGTTGTCGTAAATGGTGAAATGGTTTATGGTCACGATGGATTTGCTGGAGAATATGGTCATATACGAATCATTCCAAACGGTCGTTTGTGCGGTTGTACACGAAGAGGATGTTTAGAAACCTACTGTTCATCAACAGGCGTTGTGCGCAGTATTAGCGAATTAGATTCAGAGAACAAGGCCATTTCTGCTTTACTTCAGATGGAAAAACCAAGCGCAAAGGATGTATTTGACTGGGCTGATCGTGGTGATTTATTCGCAAAAGAAATTGTAGAGTTTACGGCTGAAACCTTGGGCTCTGCCCTAGCCGATTACGCTTGTTTCTCAAGTCCAAAAGCCTATGTTTTATTCGGTGGAATTGCACAACATGGAGGTGACTTTGCTTCAAAAGTGAAACATTACATGGAAGAAAACCTGTTGATTATTTTTAAAAACAAGATTGAAATCCGTGTGTCTTACCTGCACGATAAGAATGCAGCTGTGCTTGGCTCTGCGGCTCAATTATTCTGGAATGCTATAAAAAAATAACATGATAAAGAATCTAACGGTTTTATCGTTCATCTTTGGCACATTTACGCTTATTGCTCAAAACAATTCTGTAGATCAACTTTCGAAAGCACAAGAAATTCGTAAGAAATACATCGGAGGAGATATTCCAGCAGGACAATATGCTGCTTCAAAAAGTTTATATGTCGATCCGTTTATCGGAACCGGTGGTCATGGCCATACCTTCCCAGGAGCCACTGCCCCATTCGGAATGATGCAGTTGAGTCCAGATACACGCTATGACGGTTGGGATGGTTGTGGAGGATATCACTATTCAGATTCTGTCATATATGGTTTTAGTCACACCCATTTAAGTGGAACAGGCGTTCCTGATTACTGTGATTTATTATTGGTACCTCAAAGTGGAACACCAAAAACAACTCCTGGATACAAAGATCCAAAAGGATATGGAGATCGATTTTCACATGACCAAGAAAATGCTTCACCTGGATTTTATGAAGTACGCTTGTTGAATCAGCAGATTAATGTGCGATTAACTACTAGAAAACGTGCTGGAATGCATGAATACACATTTCTTAACAAGAAAGGAAAGAAATTCATCTTGATTGATTTAGACCATCGGGATCGTTTACTTTCTGAAGGAATGAAAATTCATTCGAAGCAAACGATTTCAGGATACCGCGTTTCCGAGGCTTGGGCTTCTAATCAGCATTTTTACTTTCATTTAGAATTATCTGTTCCATTTGAAAAATCGAGAGTAATCAATAAAGATGGACAACATAAATTGTTATTGACGTTTCCCGCTGAAACAGAGAAGATTCTTGTAAAAGTAGGCATGTCAGCAGTTAGTGAAAATGGCGCAAAGGATAATTTGATAACAGAAATTGCAGATTGGGATTTTAATGCGGTTCGTGCTCAAACGGCTAGAGTATGGGATATCGAATTAGGTAAAATTGATTTTCAGTCAGCCGACAAGAAAACAATGATTAATTTCTATTCAGCTTTATACCACACGTTTATTCAACCGAATATTTTCAACGATGTAACGGGTGAATACCGTGGAAGAGATAATCAAATTCATAAAATAACCGATGGTGAAGAACAATACACCGTGTTTTCTTTGTGGGATACCTACAGAGCAACTCATCCTTTGTACACATTAATTCAGCAAAACAGAACAAACAGTTTCATTCATACATTCTTGCGTCAATATGACCAAGGCGGTGATTTACCAGTATGGGAATTAGCGGGAAATGAAACCGAATGTATGATTGGCTATCACAGCGCTTCAGTTATTGCTGACGCCTACAACAAAGGTATTCGTGACTTCGATGCCGAAAAGGCCTTGAATGCGATGGTAGCTACTTCGAATTTTGATGAATTGGGAAAACGATTCTTCCGCAACAATGGATTTATCAGTTCTGGTGATGAACCTGAATCCGTTTCGAAGACCTTGGAATATGCTTACGATGATTTTTGTATCGCGATTATGGCGACCGATATGGGCAAAATGGATATTTACCAAAAATATTACAAAAGTGCCTTGAATTTCATCAATGTCCATGATCCAAAAACTGGTTTTATGCGCGCAAGACGCAATGGATTATGGTATTCACCATTTGATCCCTCTGAAGTGAATTTTAACTACACAGAAGCCAACAGCTGGCAATATTCCTTGTATGCACCGCATGCAATTGATGTGCTAAGTGAAATGATGGGCGGAAAAGACTCATTGGAACATTGGTTAGACCGATTGTTTACAACGGAAATGGAGCTTTCTGGCAGACATCAAGTTGATATTACAGGATTAATCGGTCAATACGCACATGGAAATGAACCTTCTCATCACATGGCCTATTTGTATAATTACACAAATGCTCCGCATAAAACTTCGAAGTATGTAGATCAGATTTTTAAGGAAATGTACAACAACACGCCTGATGGATTATCTGGAAATGAGGACTGTGGACAAATGTCAGCTTGGTATGTTTTAAGTTCAATGGGACTTTATCAAGTGACTCCAGGTCACGCATGGTACGATTTCGGTCGACCACTTATGAATGAAGCAACACTTCACTTAGAAAATGGTAAAAAATTAAAAATCAAAGCATTGAATAACAATTCAGAAAACATGTATATCCAATCTATTACTTGGAATGGTAAACCATGGTTAATGAATGAAATCGCTCATACGACCCTTTGGGAAGGTGGTGAATTGGTTTTTACAATGGGCCCAAAACCCTCTACACAAAAAAGATCTTATACGCACAGTGCGATGGATAAAAGTAGTTTACTTCAATTTTCATTTGTCCCATCTCCCTTTTTCACCAATGAACAACGCATTTTTGAAGAAACGATTGATGTTCAGCTCGATCATTTGAAAGCTATTAATCATGAAGAAATTTCACTTGAATACCGCTTTTTATCTGACACAACTAAAGTATTAAGCTATTCAAAACCAATAACAATTGATAAAACTACTTCAATCGAAGCCCGACAAGTCAATGCTATTGGACCATTGTTTGTTGGCGCAATGCCAGGAATTACGATCAACTATAGTCCGTGGGTAAAAGCAGAGTTTATCAAACGAGATAAAGATGTTAGTTTAAATTTAAAAAGCACCTATTCTCCACAATATGCAGCAGCTGGACCAGCAACACTAATTGATGGTGTGCATGGTACAAAAGAATTCAGAACAGGTGATTGGCAAGGATACAATGCGCAAGATTTGGTGACAGAAGTTAAGTTTACGAGTCCTCGAATTTTAAAAGAAGTAGGTATTTCTTGTTTACAGGACATGAAATCGTGGATTTTCTATCCTTCTTCTATTGAAATTGAAATTTCTTATGATGGTGTTACGTTTGAGGAATTACCTGCGATAGTAACGAACAAACCCTACGTTTCAAATGCACATTCACCAGAAAGTATTGCTAGTTTTTCAAGCTACGTGGGACCTACAACAGCTGAGTTTTTCCGTCAAACGGGAAGTATTCGTCCAATTGCTGCATTTCGTGTTATCGCCAAGAATTATGGTAAATGTCCAACGTGGCATTTGGGCGCGGGGAATGATACATGGTTATTTTCGGATGAGCTGATTTATAGATGAGTTATGAATTATGAGTTATGAATTATAAATTAAGGTTCCTGAGCTTACCGAAGGATGAATTATGAATTATAAATTATGGTTCCTGAGCTTGCCGTAGGATGAGTTATGAAATCCGAAGGATTCAATGACCGAAGGGAATTAATTATGAGTTATAAGTTATAAATCGTAAAACCGCAGATGTCTCTGTGAACTTTTTTAAACTTGGAATTCACACCTTTGCTATGTACCTCTCCCGAAAATCGGGACAAGTTGTGTTAAAAAAAAACTCCGTGTACTCCGTGTCTTTGTGGTAAAAATTACTGGTTGTCGAGCGGAGTCATTAAGGGTTGTCGAGCGGAGTCGAGACGCCCTCTCCTTAAAAAATTAGACCAACACCTAAATTTCAAGGTTAAACGGTAAACCTTACTCCAAAATAAGTTGGTATTTTTACCGCGCAAGTTATTAAACCAAAAACAAAAAAATGAAACAAGTAAAAGCGAGTCTTATTGCCATTTCATTGTTTGTGAGTCTTTTCGGACGTGCAGATGAAGGAATGTGGTTACCATTCATGTTAGGTAGAAACTACAAAGACATGAAGAAAAATGGATTAAAATTGAGCCCAGAGCAGATTTATTCCATCAACAAATCATCTTTAAAAGATGCCGTTATTTCTTTCGGTGGATTTTGTACAGGTGAGATTATTTCAAAACAAGGATTGATTCTTACGAATCACCACTGTGGATACGATGCAATCGCTGGTGCTTCTACAGCAGAGAAAAACTATTTAGACAATGGTTTTTGGGCGAAAAACAATAAAGAAGAAATTGCGGTTCCGGGATTGACTGCAACCTTCATTATTCGCATGGAAGATGTTTCTGCTACAATTTTAAAAGAATTGACTGCGGACATGACATCTGAGCAACGTGCTGCGAAAGTACGCGAATTGTCAGCGATCTTAGAAAAAGATGCAGTAAACGGCACTAACTACGAAGCATTTGTGCGTGATTTCTACAATGGAAATGAGTTCTACTTATTCGTTAAAGAAACATTTACAGATATCCGTTTGGTGGGTACTCCCCCACAATCAGCTGGAAAATTCGGTGGAGATACTGACAACTGGATGTGGCCTCGTCACACGGCAGATTTCTCTATGTTCCGTATTTATTCAGGAGCTGACAACAAACCTGCAGCTTATTCAGCCACAAATATTCCTTATACACCAAAGCATTCATTGCCAATTTCATTGAAAGGTGTTAAAGAAAACGATTACGCGATGGTAATGGGCTTCCCAGGAAGAACAAACCGTTACTTGACTTCTTATGGCGTTGAGCAAGCAATCTCTATCGAACAACCGAAGATTGTAGACGTTCGTGCGAAGAAATTGGAAGTAATGAAGAAATACATGGATCAAGACGTTACTGTGCGTTTGAACTATTCTTCTAAATATGCACAAGTAGCAAACTACTGGAAATACTTCATTGGTCAAACTGCTCAATTGAAAGCAAACAAAGTAGCTGATAAAAAACGTGCGTTAGAATCAGATTTCTTGGTGTATGCCAAAGGAAAAGCAGAATACGATAACGTATTGACAGATATTCAAGCAGCATTTACAGCAACAAATGGTGTTGTTTACTTAAAAGTGTATCAAAGTGAATTTGTACAGCAGGTTGACATCAACTTAGTAGCTTTCTTGTACAAATTAGCACAAGATGCTGAAGCAGCAGGAAACGCTACTCGAGCAAACGCTTTGCGTGCAAATGCAAAAGGAAGAGCAGAAGAAATGTTCTCGAATGGTTCTATGAACATTGAAATCGAAACATTGGAAGAAGTATTAGCGATGTATATCCGTGATATTCCAGTTGCTCAACAAGGCTCTTTCACAAAAGAGATTGCTGCAAAAGGTGTGAAAGGATTCATCAACGATGTTCGTAATACTTCAGTTTTGACTGACAAAGCGCGTTTTGAAGCATTTATCGCTGCTGGAGATTTCTCTGTAATGTCAAATGATGCTATGTACAAATTGATCAAGGATTTGGATGATGCGTATGCAGCAGCGACAGGAACAGCTGTTTTGAAAGAAGCGAATGAGAAATTAGCACGTGGAAATCGTTTGTTTGTTAAAGGTACACGTGAGATGTTACCAAACAAAACATTCTACCCGAATGCGAATTCAACAATGCGTTTGACTTATGGAAAAGTTCTTCCTTATGAGCCGAAAGATGGTGTTACTTATCACTACACAACATCAATTGACGGAATCATGCAAAAAGAAGATGCAACGAATCCAGAATTCAATGTTGATGCACGCATCAAGGAAGTATACAACAAGAAAGATTTCGGTCAGTATGCTGACAAGAAAACAGGAAAGTTGGTAGTAAACTTCTTATCAAACAATGATATTACAGGTGGTAACTCAGGTTCACCGGTTATCAATGCAAAAGGTCAATTGATCGGAACTGCATTTGATGGTAACTGGGAAGCTATGTCAGGAGATATTTACTTTGAGCCGAACATCCAACGTACAATTTCATTGGATATTCGTTACACTCTATGGTTAGTTGACAAGTGCTACGGTGCTACCAACCTAATCAACGAGATGACATTGGTGAAATAAATTGCACTACCCTATTTTTAAAAAATCCCTTCGGCAACGGAGGGATTTTTTTTGTGCTCGTAAAATAAGTTCGTTGAAAAATAAACGTACATTTATGAGGGTTATCCGCCCTATTTGAGAGATAAGCCTCAAAAAAATGGCGGTTATATATAAGTTACCTAC
>Ga0075012_10002601_pt1 | contig 17649 bp, 17 predicted proteins | sample All_14_2_FD_71474 | JGI IMG/M metagenome (GOLD analysis project Ga0075012, IMG submission 71474) | Freshwater microbial communities in response to fracking from Pennsylvania, USA - Allegheny Zone_MetaG_DW_15 | ecosystem: Environmental > Aquatic > Deep subsurface > Groundwater > Drilled... | reverse complement strand
TGAGACCCTATCTTTTGATCGAGTTTTCACCTTAGAAAATCCGGATGAATTTATCCCTTTATTAAATAATTTAATTTCTTAACGAGTTTTCGAGCTCTAAAACTCAAAAAGTTGTGAAATATGCTTAAAAATGTTATAAATTTCAAAAATTTGTAAGACTCACATTGTATTACAAATTATAGAGATTTATACTTTTTTTGTGCTTTAGGCAAAAAGGAAACTGTCATGAAGAAAATATTAATTGTTGGTGGTGTTGCAGGTGGTGCAACTGCAGCCGCAAGACTTAGAAGATTGAGTGAAGATGATCAAATAATAATGTTTGAAAGAGATGAGTATATCAGTTTTGCGAACTGTGGATTACCTTACTACATTGGTAATGTGATTAAAGATCGAGATGATTTACTCGTACAAACAGTAGAAGGAATGTCAGAGCGATTTAATCTAGACATTCGTAATTTCTCAGAGGTTGTGGATATTAATCGTGCTGAGAAAACAGTAACAGTTAAGAAGGTTAAAACAGGAGATACGTATCAAGAATCCTATGACGTTTTAATTTTATCTCCAGGGGCTAAACCAATATTCCCTCCGATTGATGGAATTAAAGAAGCAAGTAATTTATTTGTATTAAGAAATATTCCTGATACAGATGCGATTTATCGTTTCATTGAAACAAAGAAACCAAAGACAGCGGTTGTTGTTGGAGGTGGATTTATTGGCGTTGAAATGGCTGAAAACTTAACAGAGCGTGGCATTAAAGTTACACTTGTTGAGAAACTTCCGCAAGTTCTAGCACCACTGGATTTTGAAATGGCACAAATTGTTCATCATGAGTTAAATGCACATGGAATTGATTTGGTCTTAGGGGATGGTTTATTAAGTTTTGCGAATAATGGTAGAACGATTAATCTTGAAAGTGGTAAGTCAGTAGAGACTGAGTTAATAATTCTTTCAATTGGAGTCGTACCTGAAAATACACTTGCTAAAAAAGCTGACTTATTGGTGGGACCTCGTGGACATATTGCGGTAACCTCAAAATTAGAAGCATTAGATTTAAACACAAACCAAGTGGTTGAGGGTATTTATGCGATTGGGGATGCGATCCAAGTTAAAGATTTCGTAACGAACACAGATACTGCAATCGCACTCGCATGGCCAGCTAATCGTCAAGGACGCATTGTGGCAGATATTATTCATGGGGCTGATCTACAATACAATGGTTCTATGGGAACTTCAGTTTTAAAGGTATTTAATTTAACTGTAGCGACAACAGGAAATAACCAACGTGTTGCGGAAATGAAGAAGATACCTGTTCAAGCAATTCATGCACATCGTAATAACCATGCGTCTTATTATCCTGGCGCAACCAATATTGATTTTAAATTAGTCTATAATCCTGAGACATTAGAGATTTTAGGAGCTCAAGCAATTGGACAATCTGGTACCGAGAAACGTATTGATGTCATTGCGACAGCAATCAAATTAAAAGCTAAAGTAACTCAATTAAGTGATTTAGAACTTGCCTATGCACCTCCATTCTCATCCGCAAAAGATCCAGTCAATATTCTGGGTTATATTGCAGAGAATGTGGTGGCAGGTCATTATAAAGTGGCATATGTTCAACAGGTTGAAGATTTACGTAAACAAGGGGCATTATTCTTAGATGTTCGTACTCCGATTGAATTTGAAACAGGTTCTATTCCAGGTGCTTTCAATCTTGAAGTTGATCAATTACGTCAAAATTTACATCTATTAGGCGAATCAAAAGATACTCCGATTGTTGTAAACTGCCAAGTTGGATTACGTGCGTATGTCGCAATAATGATGTTAAAGAACTTAGGTTATACCAATCTTTATAACTTGTCTGGTGGATATTCTACGTATAAAGCGTATAAGTATGAACTAAACTCATCTTCAATTGGATTAACTAAATCCAATAAAGTCGATGAAACGACAGGTATGACTAAAGGAATCTTAAGTGATAAGAGTAAAATTGTGGATGTGTCTGGTCTACAATGTCCAGGACCTCTAATGGAAACATATAAAGCTGTACAAGATCTTTACGAAGGAGAAGGCGTAAAAGTGATTGCGACGGATCCTGGATTTGCGGCTGATGTACAAGCTTGGACTAAGACAAATGGACATGAGTTATTAAGTCTAAATTTAGAAGGCAATAAGTATGTTGCTGAAATCGTTAAGGGTAAGAAAACAACTCAAGAACACAGCACCATGAGTCAAGAAAATGCGACAATCGTATTATTCTCAGGTGAATTGGATAAAGCACTAGCGTCCATGATTATCGCACAAGGTGCCGCAGCTCAAGGTAAGAAAGTATCGATCTTCTTCACTTTCTGGGGATTAAACGCATTACGTAAAGATATGAATGTACCGACTAAGAAGAATCTAATTGAACGTATGTTTGGATTCATGATGCCTAGAGGCGCAAACAAACTTCCATTATCCAGTATGAATATGTTGGGAATAGGACCTAAGATGATTAAAGGTCTTATGAAACATAAGAATGTGGATCAATTACCAATTATGATTAAGAATGCTCAAGACTTAGGAATTAAATTCATCGCATGTCAAATGAGTATGGATTTAATGGGTATTAAACATGAAGAACTTATTGATGGTGTTGAAATTGGTGGTGTAGGAACCTATATTGCGAATAATGAGAATGTAGGCACAACTTTATTTATTTAAATAATAGTATTAAGCTAATAAGTGAGAGAAGGTAAATAAAAACCTTCTCTTTTATATTTATAAGATTAAAAAATAGGTATAAAGCTAAAAAGAATTATAGAAGTTTAAGATGTCGCTTTTAAAATAGGGATTAATTCTATATCTATCAATAAAGAATAGACAAATCGATTAATTCATTTGTGTATAATTAAGTCTATGGGGGATTATTGTGAATCATAATGAGAAAAATTAAAATCATTACTCTGAGTTTTATTATCGTTATTATTATATTTATCGTCTATAAGATTAATGAACAAAATATCATCAAGGATAACGAAAATAGTATTATAACCGAACCTATCGTATCAATTGACTATATTAATTTTATGGAGAGTCTACAAATAGCAGAATACAGAGATAATAAACATTTTCGTTTAATCGTTTCTGATTTAACGATTCAATTTGATTTAACAATTGAGTTGGAAGAAAATATCACAATTGCGTTTGATTCGATTTCTAATAATTTCGGCTTTTTCTATTTAGATTCAAACAATGTATATCCTTGTTCAGGAAGAATGTTCTATTTGAGTAAAGATGAATCAATCACAAGTATGGGACAAAATCTTACGCATGATTTCTATAAAGGATTGTATCTCAATCAAAGAGATCAAGAAGATAATGGTTTTAATTTATTTGATGCGTCGTTTGGAAAGTATAAAGGTAAGTTAACAGTTATACCTTCATGTCCGTATATCGATAATTTTTCGGTAGAATTCGTTGAAGATACTGAATAATTATTAAAGAGAAGAAACTAAATTAAATCGTAAGAAATTAAGTGAAAATGAGAATGGTAATATAACTTTATTTATCTAAACGGGTATTAACCCGTTTTTTTTAGGTATAATAGGATTAAGGAGAATACATATGTTAAAGATAGAATGGTTAGGTCACTCTTCTTTTAAACTAAGTTATAATAATTATCAAATTGTGATCGATCCCTTTGGAGATAATGTCATACCTGGATTAAAAGGGGTACATGAGTCAGCTCATGTCGTGTATTGTTCACATGAACACAAAGATCATAATGCGAGAGAGAATGTACAGTTAATTCCATTGATGGATCATCCATTTAGAATGTCTGTGATAGATAGTTTTCATGATCAAAGTATGGGAAGTCAAAGAGGATCTAACAAGATATTAATCTTACAAAACGCGGAGTTGAAATGTGTTCATTTAGGAGATATTGGATGTGTTCCGACGGTCGATGAAATGCGATTATTAATGCGGCCTGATGTGTTATTTGTGCCAATTGGTGGACATTATACACTTAATAAAGAAGAGATTGTTTTATTGATAAAAAAGATTTTTCCTAAAGTTATAATACCGATGCATTATCGGTCTGATTCATTTGGACCAAGTGTGATTGGGACATTATCTGATTTCTTGGATTTAATGGATAATGAAGTTATTTATTATCATACGTATCATATGGAATATGATCCAACATTACCATCACATATAGCCGTATTAGAACCCAAGAATACACTTTAGAGCATTCTTCACCCTACCTATTTAGTGGACTGATATACTAGATAAACAAGGAGGCAATTATGTCAAAATACGATTTATCTAAGTTGAATCCAATGCAGTTTCAAGTAACTCAAAAAAATGCGACTGAACCCCCTTTTAAGAACGAGTTCTATAATTTCTTTGAAGAGGGAATATATGTGGATGTCGTAAGTAAAGAAGTTTTATTTTCTTCTCTTGATAAGTTTGATTCACATTGTGGATGGCCAAGCTTTACTAAACCGATTGAAGATAATATTGTGGAAAAGAAAGACTTTAGTTATGGAATGATTCGGGTTGAAGTACGATCTAAAGATGCGAATAGTCACTTAGGACATGTATTTGATGATGGTCCTAAAGATAAAGGTGGATTACGTTATTGTATTAACTCTGCATCATTAGAGTTTATACCTAAGAAAGATTTAAAAGAAAGAGGATATGGAAAATACCTATCCTTGTTTGAATAAAGAAAGAGGTTTTTATGGCTTATCCATTGCGTATGTTTACACAACGAATTCGAGCACTTGTACTTAAGCGATCAATCGATTTAGTTGAAAGTAAAAAAGTAGAATTATTAGATCATGATGATGAACATGCTCAGTTTCATGTGGAAAATCAAAAAGATGGGTATTATCATGTAGAGGTTCGATTACGTGATAAACAAGTCACATTTACGCATTGTGATTGTCCATATCGTGGTGTTGGTTTATGTAAACATACTGGGGCAGCACTTTTACAATTGTTAGTGAATGATGGGTTTGAATTGTCAGAATTTTCAGAGTTAGACTTTAAGTCGGATGATAGTGAAGTGATTGATCTTGAAGCGATGGAAGAGAATGTACGTAAGATTATTAAAGAAATAAGTTTAGATAATGAGTTTGAGTTGGTAGAATTTTTATCGAATCAGGATAAAGATAAATTGCTTACATTTATTCTGAAGTATCTAGAAGAATCTGAGGATATTCGGTTAGTGATTATGGCGTATATGTGGTATAAAAGTCAGAATCCTAAACCTCCATTTTTATCTTAAGCGCTTTTGCGCTTTTTTTAGTTCTGTCATCATTTGACATTGACAAGCTTGTATTAGGATAAATTGAAACGAAACATAAAGCATTTTATACTATGGGTGACGATGACCAGAGTCATCAAGTCAAATTACCTATAAGGAGGTATTATGAAAGAGAAAGTTCAAAGTTTTGGCCGTTTCTTATCCGGAATGGTCATGCCAAATTTGGGCGCCTTCATTGCTTGGGGTTTAATCACCGCATTATTCATCCCTACTGGATGGGCACCAAATGAAAAATTATCCGCTTTAGTTGGACCGATGATTGTTTATTTACTACCATTGTTAATTGGTTACACTGGCGGTAGAGTTGTTCACGGTCAACGTGGTGCAGTTGTAGGGGCAGCTGCTACTATGGGTGTAATCGTTGGAACAAGCATTCCTATGATGCTTGGCGCAATGATTATGGGTCCTGTGACTGCATTCGTATTAAAGAAAATTGACGAAGCTTTAGAAGGCAAGATTCCTGCTGGATTCGAAATGTTAGTCAATAACTTCACAGCTGGTATCGAAGCTTCAGTATTCGCAGTATTAGGTTTAGTTGTTGTTGGACCAGTTGTTGAAGCGTTATCCAATGCGTTAGGTGCTGGTGCTGAAGTTCTAGTTAATGCTGGTTTATTACCTCTTGTTTCTATCGTTGTTGAACCTGCTAAGATCTTATTCTTAAATAATGCAATCAACCACGGTGTATTAAGTCCATTAGGTATTGCTCAAGTTGCTGAAACTGGAAAATCAATCTTCTTCTTAGTTGAAACAAACCCTGGCCCAGGATTAGGTATCCTAATTGCTGCGTTCTTGTTTGGTAAAGGTTTAACTAAAGAATCTGCTCCAGGCGCAATCATTATCCACTTCTTAGGTGGTATTCATGAAATTTACTTCCCATACGTATTGATGAACCCATTACTAATCCTAGCTGCTATCGCTGGTGGTGCTACTGGTGTATTCACATTCGTATTACTAAATGCTGGTTTAGTTGCTCCTCCATCACCTGGATCAATCTTCGCTCTATCCGCTATGGCTTCTGGCGATTTAGTTAAGGTTTGGGTTGGTATCGCTACTTCCGCTGCTGTTTCATTCTTCGTAGCTTCATTTGTATACAAATTCACTGAAAGCAAAAAAGAATTAGACGAAGCTTCAGCAGAAAGCAGAGCTAATAAAAATTTATGATAAAGAAAATTGTATTCGCATGTGATGCCGGAATGGGATCCAGCGCAATGGGAGCTACAACATTAAGTAAGAAACTAAAAGCGGCTGGTTTAGACATTAAAGTTGTACATACAGCAATAGAAGATATACCAAGTGACGCACAATTAATCGTTACTCACACATCTCTTGCTAATCGTGCTCGTAAAGAACACCCTAGTGTAGAAATAGTCACCATCAATAGTTTTGTTGGCGCACCTGAATACGATCAACTTGTCAAACGTCTTACTGAAGAAAAATAATAATAAAGAGGTAGAAATACCTCTTTTTACTTATGGCAACATATATTGTGATCTATCTTAAATCGTGTCACTATATATGTTTTCAATAAACGATTATAATAAAAGTATGATAAATCAACAGCTTACTTTTTTAAGTCCTCGATTAATCCAGTGTTTAATTGTTTTATGTAACACTGATGGTTTCATGACGGTTCATGATCTTGCGGAGAAAGTTAAAACGAGTAAACGCACTTTATTTCGAGAATTAAAAGATATTAATACTATTTTAAAATCTTATCCAGTTAAAGTTATTACACGGCCTAAATATGGCATTAAACTCGAATGTGAAACAGAGGAGAAACTTCATTTTAAGAGTTTACTGTTACAGATAAGTGCTAATCAAAACAACTTAAGTAAAGAAGATCGTCAAACGGTATTATTAGCTGAAATATTAAAAAATAAATCACTTCAGAAATTGATCGTTTATGCGAATGAGTTTAGTGTGTCTGAGGCAACGATTAGTAATGATATAGATGGATTAGAACCTATCTTAAATAATTATGGTTTAAGTTTAGTTCGTAAACCTGGAAGTAATTTGAGTATTGAAGGTTCTGAAGAAGCCATTCGAAAAGCAATTCGTGATTTTGTCTATCAACATATGGAAGAGGAAAAGCTAGTACGCTTACTCAACCAACAAATGCCTTGGGATATTGAGGATTACTTTAAAAATCAAGGCCCAGATAGTATTCTCAATGTCCTGAATAAAGAAATCCTATGGCAAGTCATTGCCATATTAAAAGAAAATGATTCTACTTGGATCCATCGTTTAGCTCAAAATTCTTATATTGGATTAATTCTACACTTAACCATTGCGATTGAACGAATGGTTAAACAAGATCCAATCACAATTGATCCTTCACTCTTGGAACAACTTCGCAAAGATCCAATGTTTGAAAAGGCAAAGGAGTTAGCTGAGTATTTTGAAGACGAGTTTGATCTTGTGTTTCCAACAGAAGAAATTGCGTATATTTCGATGCATCTAAAAGGGGCAAGACTCTTACATATTGATGTAATCGATCCAATTGAAGAAGAAGGTGCGATACAAACGGTTGAACTACAACGATTGGTTAATCAATTAATAGATCAATTTGAAAAAGTAAGTCGTGTAAAAGTGAAGAATGATGAAATACTTGTTCATGGATTAATGACGCACCTAAGACCAGCGTTAACTCGTTTGCACTATAACTTAGAGATACGTAATCCGTTACTCAATCAAATAAAAACTCAATATACAAGTGTATACAATCAAAGTAGTGAAGCATGTAAAAATACACTCGATAAACGTATCAGTAGTTTAAATGAAAATGAAATAGGATTTATTGCGATGCACTTTGGGGCAGCGCTTGAAAGAATTAAACAAAATGAACCGAATAGACCTGTTAAATTAGCGGTCTTATGTGCGAGTGGTATTGGGATTTCGTCACTACTAGCATCTCGAATAAAACGAAGTTTAAAGGATAGTATAGTGGTTATCCCAAGATCTCATCTAGACTTACAACAAATAAAAAATGAAAACTTTGATTTAATTGTGAGTACGATGGAAATTGAAGATATAGGATTACCCTATGTCATTGTCAATCCATTACTCAGTGATACGGATTTAGAACGAATTCATCAAGCAGTCAATAGTATTACCTCTACACCAGAGTTAAGTGAACCAACCAATGAAATAAATCTATATCAGAGTCTACATGCCAGCGCTATATTAAGTGAATCGATATTAAATCTTGTGGATCAAATAGAGGTCATTCAACTATCGAGTGATATAACACGAAAAGGAATTATTGAAAAAGTGTCTCATTACTTGGGACATGATAGTGAAAGTCGTAAACAAATTCAAAAAGATATCTTACAAAGAGAATCAATGGGATCTGTTGTGATGGATGAAGAAAACTTTGCGTTGTATCATGCTCAAACCAATGCGGTACGACTACCAAGGATGTTGGTATTTAGACCTAATAAAGAAGTATTTAATGCGTATGATTCTAAAACAGTTCATTTGATTGTGGCACTTCTAATTCCAGAGAATTCTTTTAGAGAATTAAATTATTGGATGAGTCATTTGAGTTCTGCTCTAATTGAAGATGATGCTTATCGTTTGGCTATATTTAGTGAAGATAAAACAGTTATTCAAAAAGAAGTACTTAGAATATTGAAAGGACCGATTAAAGATTGGTATAGAAAGGTGGGTGGATGATTAAGATATTTGTGGTATGTGATGCCGGAATGGGATCAAGTGCTCTAGGCGCAAGCTTACTTCGCAAAGAGTTTAAAGAATCAAAATTAAATGTAAGTATACAAAATGTTCCAATTGATATGGATATGCATGACGCAGATGTGTTAGTGACCCATAAGCATTTTGAAGCGAACTTAAAGAAACACTATCCAGATAAGAAGATATTTGGACTAGAAGATTTCTTGAATAAAAATAACTTAAAAAAGGTGGTACATATGATGGAAACGATTGAAAAAGCAGTATTAGTAAAAGAGAATATCCGAGTTAACTTAAAAACAGTTTCAAGTGATGAAGCGATTATCTTCTCAGGAAAGAGATTGGTTGAAAGTGGATATGTCGAAGAAAGATACATAGAAGGAATGTTAGAACGTGATCATAGTTTATCTGTTTTCATGGGAAACAAAATCGCATTACCACATGGTGAATATGATTATAAGAAGAATATTCTTAATAGTGGAATCGTAGTTGATATCTATCCTGAAGGGATTGATTGGCATGGAGAAACGGTCAATCTAGTCGTTGGCTTAGCCGGACAAGGTGAAGATCATATGCATATCCTATCCAATATTGCGACTGTATTTGGGGAAATAGAAGAAGTGGATAAAGTTCTAGCACATCAAGATGTAGAAGAAATCTATCGCTTATTAACCCAAGAGGTACAAGAATGAAAAAAGCGGTTCACTTTGGGGCAGGAAATATTGGGCGTGGGTTTATTGGTTTACTTTTAAACCGTTCGGATTATTTCGTTAACTTTGTGGATGTGAATGATGCGTTAATTGATGCATTGCGTGAAAGACAATCGTATACCGTTGAACTCATAGATGATAACAGTGAGAAGGTTGTCGTAAATAATGTCTCTGGGATTAATAGTAAGACTGAGTTGGATAAGTTACAGACAGCACTAATAGAAGCTGATTTAATTACTACTGCCGTAGGGCCGAATATTTTACCAATTATTGCGAAATCATTGGTCAATTCTATTGAGTATCGAGCTGAACATAAAATTGAATCCTATTTGAACATTATTGCGTGTGAAAATACGATTGAAGGTTCTACTAAGTTGATGAACGCATTACTCCCTTTACTAAGTGAGAGAGCACAATCTTATGTTAAAGAGTGGGTTGGATTCCCTGATTCAGCGGTTGATCGTATTGTGCCAAATCAAAAGAATGATGATATTTTATGGGTAAAAGTTGAACCATTCTATGAATGGGTTGTCGATCAAACAAAAATCAAAGGTGAACTAAATATTGATGGGGTACACTTTACCGATACACTTGATGCATACATAGAACGTAAATTGTTTACGGTTAATACTGGACATACTACCGTTGCGTATGCAGGATTCTTAAAAGGATATCCAACCATTAAAGATGCGATGTTAGATGAATCGATTGTAAAGTTGGTTGAAAAGGTATTAAGTGAAACAGGTACTATGTTAGTGAAGAAACATGGATTTGATGAAACTCTTCAAAAAGAATACATTGTGAAAACAATTAAGCGCTTCAAGAATCCAAGTATTATTGATGAAGTCACTCGTGTAGGTCGTTCACCTTTAAGAAAATTATCAAAAGGAGATCGTTTCATTAAACCAATGTTAGAGTGTGAATCGCTTGGATTAAGTTATGATGGATTAGTGGAATCTGTATTAAACGCATTAAAGTTTGATTGTGTAGAAGATGAAGAGAGTGTAAAACTACAAGCTTTGATAAAAGAAAAAGGATTAGAAAATACGTTGATTGAAGTCACTGGTTTAGAAAAAGGTCATCCAATCATTCAAAGAATTATTAAACAAGCTTAATACTTAGAATCTAGAGATAGATTCTTTTTTATTTTATGAAATATACAAGCGTTTACATTTTGTAAAATAACTAACAAAAGTAAGACTCTTAAGTCTTTGAAACTTGATAGAGTAAAAGTTAAACTGTAAATGTAAACGGATAGAGGTGATGAAAGTATGCTAATTGAATTAATATCGGAAACCTTGATCCAACTTGATATTGAAGCAAAAAGTCCAGAAGAAGCGATAAGGCAAGCAGCCTATCCACTTGTACAAGAGGGAATGATTGAAGAGCGATATGTTGATGGAATTATTAAAGCGCTAAATAATTTCGGTCCATACTTCGTATTACTTCCTCATGTAGCACTTCCTCATACAAGAGCAGAAGAAGGGGCAGTGAAGAATGCGATTGGAATCTCTACTTTGAAAAATCCTGTGAATTTTGGGAATGAAAGTAATGATCCAGTTAAATATCTCTTCACATTAAGTGCAACTGAAAATGGAAGTCATTTGGCGGCATTAGCGAGTCTAGCGGAACTTTTTGAAGATGAGTCTTTCTTCAAATTGTTGGAGAATGCAAAGAGCTCAAAAGAAATCATGGAATATATTAAGAAGAATGAAAGGAGTGGAAAGTGATGTATAAAGCATTAGTCGCATGTAGAGCTGGAATGGGTTCAAGTATTCTATTGAAAATTAAAGTTGATCAAGTCATTAGAGAAAACAATTTTCCGATTGAAACAGAGCATGGCAACCTAGATTCTTTAATCGGATATAACGGGGATTTGATTGTAACAATGGAAGATTTAACTGAAGAACTATCAGGCAAAGTTAAATATGCAGTAGGAATTCGGAATATTGTTGATAAGGTGGAAATCAAACATAAGCTCGAAGAGTATTTAGAATCAATTAAATAAGGAAAGAAAAGGAGTCATTAAAATGATTGAAGCATTACTTGGTCAAGTACGCAATACAGCCTTAATCGTAGGTGTTGTTGCGCTTGTTGGATTAATTTTACAAAAGAAATCACTGTCAGAAATTATTTCTGGGACTACAAAAACAATTTTAGGATTCATGATATTTAATATCGGATCTGGAGCAATCTCAGGGGTTGTTACAAACTTCTCAACTTTATTCAATACTGGATTTGGTATCCAAGGGGTTACCACTCAAGTAGAAGTTGCAACAAGCTTAGCTTTGAATACATATGGTCTTGAAGTCGCATTAGTGTTCGTTCTTGGATTTATCTTCAACTTGTTAGTTGCTAAGTTTACTAAGTTTAAAGCTATCTTCTTAACAGGACAACACTTCTTATATTTTGCATGTGTATTAGCGTTGGTATTTATCTCATTAGGCTTCTCAACACCTGTTGTTGTAATCGTAGGCGGTTTAGTTTTAGGTATCTGTGGAGCAGCACTACCTTCATTGGCTCAACCATTTATGAATAAAATTACTGGAAGTGATGATATTGCGATGGGTCACTTCAACTTAATCGGTTATACATTTGCTGGTTATGTTGGTAAGTTGTTTGCTAAAGAGAATGAAAACAAGGATTCTAGTAATGTTAAAGTTCCTGAATTCTTCAAATTATTCCGTGACTTTGTATTCTCTGTAGCTGTATTCATGGTTATCTTATTCTATGTTGCTACAATCGCTTGTGTAGTAAATGGTCAAATGGAAGTTGTTAAGGCAATGTCTAAAAACGATCTTTGGTACATCTTCCCATTATTACAAGGTATTCAATTTGCGGCTGGTATGAGCGTATTGATCTATGGTGTTCGTCAATTCATTGCAGCTATTACTGAAGCATTCGTCGCTATCTCTGACAAATATATTCCTAACTCTGTTCCTGCAGTTGACTGTCCAGCAGTATTCCCATATGCTCCAACAGCTGTTATCATCGGTTTCATTGGTTCATTATTGGGTGGTTTCTTCGGTATGTATCTAATGATTCTATTCAAGAGTCCTGTCATACTAATTCCTGCAGCTGGTATCTGTTTCTTCTCAGGAGGTACTTCTGGCGTATTCGGAAATGCTTATGGTGGTTGGAAAGGTGCTTTATTAGGATCCTTCTTAGTTGGTATTGCACTTGTTGTATTCCCATTAGTTCTATATCCAGCATTTGCTAACTTAGGTATTGCTGATGCATCGTTCCCAAATGTTGACTATAACATCGTCGGTGCATTCTTATATAAAGTTATCGAATTCTTCCAAGGTTTATTAGGTTAATAAGCAATCAAGAACAAGGATTATTCCTTGTTCTTGAACTATAGGAGCGTTTATGAAAAATACAGAAAAGAAATACTATGGCGTATTCGTTAAATTACTAACAACACCTGCAATGTATTTAATGGCTAAGAATGCAGGAATGGATTTTATTTTCTATGATAATGAACATAGTGTTTTTAATAAAACAGATTTACACGATTTAATGTTGTTTGGAAATAATATTGGAATACCTAGTTTTGTTCGTGTTAACGAATTATCGAAACGTGAGATTTCACAAGTTTTAGATAGTGGTGCAACAGGGATTATGGTACCCATGATTGAAACAAAGGAACAAGCACAACTCTTAGTTGAATATAGCAAGTATCCTCCAATAGGTAAGCGTGGTTACTCTGGTGGCGCAAACACAAATTATGGTCCAAGTGGTGGTCATCGTGAGAATATGGATCAAATCAATGCTAATACTGTAACAATTGTACAAATTGAAACACGTTTAGGAGTTGAAAATGCGGATGAAATAATCTCTATCGAAGGAATTGATGCGGTAATTGTAGGTCCAGTAGATCTAAGCATATCTTTAGGTAACATTGGAGATATTATGCATCCTAATGAGCTAGCGGCGATTGATCATGTAGTTGAATTATGTCGTAAGTATCATAAACCATTTGGTATTATTGGGTCGAATGCGATTTTAAAACATTATCATAAAGACCTTAATTACTTTGTTTCCGCAATTGATATGAATATTATTCGCGATGGGTTTAAACAAGCTGTCGATACGTATAAAGGGATGGAATGATTATATGAATGAAGTAAACAAATATTTTGAAGTTGTATCCAATGAAATTAATGAGTTTATCATGAGTGTTAACTATGAAGCACTTAAACAAGCTAAAGATTTAATTTTGGATTGTGAATCCAATAAAGGAAGAATTCATATTACAGGCATCGGGAAACCAAGTTATGTCGCTGGATATATAGCGTCTCTTTTCTCGTCAACTGGAATTAAGGCTTATACTTTACATGGTACTGAGGCTGTACATGGGAGTGCTGGTCAAGTAGCGGAAGGAGATGTTGTTATAGCGATTTCAAACAGTGGTGAAACGATTGAACTAAAGGCTACGGTTGAAACACTTATACGTAATAACGCAAAGATTATCTCTGTAACAGGGAATCCGAATTCTTGGTTAGCTAAAACAGCACAAGTTTCGCTTATTGCTGGTGTTAAGAATGAGGGGGATAATCTTAATAAACCTCCACGAGCATCGATTATTGCGGAAATTCTTATTTTACAAGCATTAAGTGTCATGTTACAAGAAGCTAAAAACCTTACTCCAACGCAATATGTAAAGTGGCATCCGGGTGGTGCACTTGGGGCTTCTATAAAGAAAGAGGATAAATAATGTTATTCGAAGGTATCGTAACCGCGATGGTTACGCCTATGAACTCAGAACAAAGTCTTAATTTTGAAGCAACCAAAAAACATATTGATTTCTTAATTGATAAAGGAATACATGCTTTATTTATTTTAGGGACAAATGGGGAGTTTCATGTATTAAGCTTTGAGGAAAAATGTGAGTTTGCGCAATTTGTTATTGAATACGTTAATAAGAGAATACCGGTCTATGTCGGAGCTGGTGAATGTAGTACTAAAGAAACAATTCGTTTAGCACAAGCATATGAACGTTTTGGAGCAGATGCGATTTCTGTGATTACCCCATACTTAGTCAGAATCAATCAAGATGAAATCATTCAACACTATACTATGATTGCTCAATCAGTCCAGATACCAGTCATACTTTATAATATTCCTGCAAATACGGGGGTTAATATTGATGCCTCTAGTTTAGAAGTATTGATGAAAATCCCAAATATTAAAGGAATTAAGGATAGTAGTGGAAACAGTGAAACAATTCAATCGTATAGGTCAATTATAAAAGATAATGACTTTAGTCTTTTAATTGGATCAGATTCTAAGATTCTTGAAGGACTTAAATTAGGTGCGAAAGGTGCTGTTGCTAGTACAAGTAATGTGATACCTGAGCATATTCTTAGCTTATATGATTCGTTTAATAATGGTAATATTGAACTTGCAGAGAAACTACAACGTGATGTGGATGTGATTCGTAATGTCTTTAAGTTAGCGACAGTTCCATCGATTGTTAAACGTTGTGTCAGTTTAAGAGGTGTAGGAGTAGGGGAAGCTCGTTATCCAGTTTTAAGTATTGGTAATCAATTTGATGATCAAATAATTAAAATGTTACAATTCTATGGTTTAAGATAGAGAAAGGATATTGCAGTGGACAAGGAAATCGTTACATTAGTAAGAATGATGTTAAGAAGTTCTTTTTTAACGATTTTTGATGTTGCTTCTGAGACAAACGCAACTAAGCGTCAAATCATCTATCGGATTGAAAAGCTCAATCAATTATTAAATGATAATGGTAAGTCTCCTATTTTAATTGGAAATCAAAAGGAACTCCTGATTGATGGTGAATCTCGTAACTTTTTAGCAAACTATCTGTTTGATTTAAAGGATAATTCTGAGTATTATCTCGATCGTGATGAGAGAAAGATGTATTTATATTGTTGGATGTTTATAGATCAAGAGTATTTATCGCTTCAACACTTTACATCAGAGTTAAACGTTTCGCGATCTACGATTCTTCAAGATTTAAATGAACTAATACATGATTTAAAAGATAATCATATTACGATTAAGAATGACCGCTATAGAGGCTATTATCTCGATGGCTCTGAAATGGATATTCGAAGATATATGATGAAGATTATTATATCTTCGATTTCAAATCATCTTAATACGCATATTTTTGATCGTTTCATTGATGATTTACATCTTTATACCTTTGATTTTGCGAAGCTAATGATTAAAGAATTGGCTGATAACTATGCGATTTTGTTTGTAGAGGATCGCTTAGTTGAATTTATATATATTTTTATTCTCCTTACAACACGTATCGTAAGTGGTGTTCATATTGAGCATAATTCATATGATTTACCCAATATAGATATGATAAAAACGTTTAAAGAATATGAATTTACGAATGCATTAATCAATTTCTTTCCTTTTAAAGATAAAATAGATGAACAAGATCGTAAATATATAAGTTCTTGGATATTGGGCATCTCAATTGGGAATGTTGAGGATAAGAGTGATGATTGCTTAATAATAGGACAAATGGTTGGTAAGATAATGACACGCTTCGAGTTATTGAGTGGTGTCCATTATAAGAACTTAGAGCTTATTTTTAGACATATCTTCTCTCATTTTAGACCTGCTTATTATCGTTTACTCTTTCGATTGCCTATTGTTAATCCGCTTAAGGATCGTGTTATAGAGGAATATTATGCGCTTTACGCCTTGGTTAAGGAAACGATGAAGCCATTCAAAGAAATATTCAATGAAGAAGTAGGGGATGACGAACTTGCTTACTTGACGATGCATTTTGCGTCTGTTTATACTTCAAGATTAGAAGAAAGAAGATCGAGCAGAAAGAAGGCATTAATTGTTTGTTTAAATGGTATTGGTTCTTCCGTTATTCTATATAATGAATTGAGATCCATATTTCCAGAGATTGATTTCTTAAATCCAATTGAAGTATCCAATTTCGATATAGATGAATATCCTGTTGATATTATATTTACAACTAAGATATTTAAAGATCTAATTGGACTATCAATTCCAGTGATTAAAGTAAATCCTCTTATGGACGCAAATGAACGCTTTAATGTATTTAGAGAAGTAAGTGCTCGATTGGATAATTTTGGTTCTATAAACCCAAGATCTGAAGAAATAACGATGATTTTAAGAAAACATTTAGGGGTTGTCCCAAATGAAGATTTATTAGTTACTGAATTACTAAATTCAATTTTAAGACTTCCAAATGAACCAACTATCAAGCAAAGTGTAAATAAAGTATGTTTAAAAGATATGTTATCGATTTCCAACATACGACTTAAAGCGGATTGTGAAACAGCAGAAGAAGCGCTTCAAATGTCTGGTGAAATGTTAGTCAAGAGTCAGAACGTTACACAAGGGTATGTTGATGCGGTTATTCGTTTGCAGAAATCAAGACCAGCTTATTATGTACTGGCTCCTGGGATTGCGTTACCACATACCGCACCTGAATATGGCGCAATTAAAGAAGCTATAGCAATTATGACGCTAAAGAATCCTATACATTTTGGGAATAGTGATAATAATCCAGTTAAATATATCTTCTTCCTATCTGCGTTGGATAACGAAAGACATATTGATGCGATGGGGGAATTATTAGAATTAATGAATAATCCTATGTTTCTAAACTTATTAGATCAATCGCATAATAGTACTGATTTTATGCGTTATATTGATAATTTCCTAAGTTCTAATAAGTAATTACATTATTAATTAACTTAACTTTAAAGAGTCTAAATTACATAGATTCTTTTTTTTGTAGGAAAACAGTAAACGCTTTCAAAAAAGCATTGACAAGATATAAGAGAATTGATATTGTATGAATATAAAAGATGAATCACCTTTCATATTACGATTCATTCAAGGGGTATAAACATGAGTAAAGTATACATCGTTAGTGCTAAACGTTCAGCGACA
>Ga0075012_10002597_pt1 | contig 17676 bp, 18 predicted proteins | sample All_14_2_FD_71474 | JGI IMG/M metagenome (GOLD analysis project Ga0075012, IMG submission 71474) | Freshwater microbial communities in response to fracking from Pennsylvania, USA - Allegheny Zone_MetaG_DW_15 | ecosystem: Environmental > Aquatic > Deep subsurface > Groundwater > Drilled... | reverse complement strand
TTGTCGAACCGTTGGCTGGGGACCATCGGGTCGTACCAATAGAGCACCTGGCGGCCGGCGCTGGTTGGGGCCGGCGCCGGCTTGTCGGATGAGCTCAGCTTCGAGAGACCGTAGCCGCCGGCGCCGCCCAGCAGGAGCAGGATCATGCCCCCGGCCGCCAGCTGCGCGCGCGTGATGGGGATGCTCATGGCGCGTCGGCTCCATAGGTGAGGGTGATGCGCACCGCGTCGCGGGCCACCGCCGCCTCGCGTTCGAGCAGGGTGAGCCGGGCTTCGGCCAACTCCGTGAACGCCTGCAGGACGTCGCCGAGCCCCGCGCGCCCGGCGCCGTAGCTGGCGGTCTCCAGATCAGCTTGCCGCTGCGCCGCGGGCAGAACGACATCCTTGGACCGCATCCAATGTTCATGGTGCATCAGGTGGTCGGCGAGATCTCCGTCGAGCCCGGCGCGCAGGCTGCGGCGCGCGACTTCCGCCTCCGCATCCACGCGAGCCGCATCGGCGCGCCGCGCGGCGATCAGCGGATCCTGCCGCTGACCCGCGAAGAGGGGCAGCCGCACCGTCACACCGGCCGAAACCATGTCGCCGAACATCGGGTCCCGGCGCCCGTAGCTCGCCTCCAGCGCAAAGTCCGGGCGCTTTGCCGCCCGCGCGGCGTCCACATCGGCTTGCGCCCTCGATCGCGCCGAGTCGTAGGCCCGCAGGGTGGAATGCGCCTCAAGGCCGGCCCGCAGACTCGCCGGCTCGATGTCGAGCGAGGGCGGCGGTCCGGCGACGGCTGGGTCCGGGTCGCCGGTCCAGCGTGACAGCTCGGCCTTCGCCCGCTCGGCGGCGGCCGCGAGCCCATCGCGCTGGTCCTGCAAGGCGGCTCGCGCGCGGATCGGAGCGAGCGCCATCGCCGGACGGTCCGCGCCTGACGCCACGCCCGCCGGGGCCGAACGCCAGATCGGCTCGATCTGCCGCAAGATCGCATCCAAGGCCGTGAGGCGGCTCTGGGCGTAGTGCAGATCGATCCAAGCCAGCGCCGCGCCGAGCTGGACCTCACGCGTCGTGACCGCCCGTTGAGCTTCCGCCATGGCGACATCGGCGCGGGCGCCCGCCGCCTCCGCGCGCCGCCGCCCGGCGTTCGGGAACTCCTGCATGACGCCGACCGTCGCCATGGTCATCTCGTCGGCGCCGAACCGGCCCGCCATGGGGCCGGAGATCGGGTAATTTTCGACGCCGAACCTCAGCTGAGGATCCGGCAGACGTCCCGCCGCGACCGCGCTGCTCCGAGCCGCCCGCGCCTTGAGGTCCGCGGCGGCAAGTGCAGGAGCGGTCTGGCGCGCTCGCGCGAGCGCCTCTTCGTAGGTCAGGGGCCCCGCAACAGCAGGGGTCGTGACACAGGCGGCGGCCAGGATGGCCAACCAACTTCTTCGAGCTGACATGCTCTAATCTCCTGGAACGGCGCGCATGCGCCTGCGACGGCTCGCACGGGCGAGCCGGGATCAGGGGATCAGGCGTGGATGGGCGGTCTTAGACTTCGGTCAGGCGGGCGAGATGGCGCCGGCGGAGAGTCGGTCCAGCGGACGGCGATCAGGGTCGCGCTTTGCTGGCCTTCGACCGGCGCCAGGGGCGCCGGCGCGACAACGACCGCCGCGGGGCAGAGGACGCTGCGCTCGCAAGGTGCTTTCTCCGTCTGCCCGGCGGGGCCCGGAGACGGCTTATAGGCGCCGTCCACCGAGGCGCCCGCCATCATCGGACAATCCGGCGGGCAGGGATCGCAGGCCGCGGTCTTGGCCAAAGTCGGCCCGCCGGCGAATGCGAGCAGCATCGCCGCGACGAACGCAAGCACTGTGGGCCAATGACGCAGAGGGCGGTCCTTTCGACGACGCGAAAATGATCCCGGCGGCGATAAAGCGCAAGCCTTGGCGCCGCTTCGGGTTAGCGCGTGACCACCACCACTTCGCCGTCTTCCTTGGTGAAGCTCTGCGGTTTGCGATCGAGCAGGTCCAGCACCACCTCGGATGGGCGGCTGAGCTTTGCCCCCTTCGGCGTGACGACGATCGGGCGGTTCACCAGAATCGGGTGCTCGACCATAGCGTCGAGGACCGCATCGTCGCTGACGTGCGGGTCAAGCAGGCCGAGCTCGCCGGCCGGCGTGCCCTTCTCGCGTAGGATTTCGCGTGGCTTGGCGCCCATGGCGGCGAGCAGCTCCCGCAGCTGCGGCTTCGTCCAGCCAACCTGCAGGTACTCGACGATCTCCGGCTCGTAGCCCGCGGCTTTGACCATCGCGACGGTGTTGCGGGAGGTGCTGCAGGCCGGGTTGTGGAAGATGGTGATCGGGAAGTCGGACATGCAGCTCACCTCGTGATCGGCGGGGCGCAGCGCGCCGCCACCCGTTGAACGGCCACGCCGCGCTCGTACCAGCCCTTGGACCGGTTCACGATGGCGACGATGGTCAGCATCACCGGCACCTCGATTAGCACGCCCACGACCGTGGCGAGCGCCGCGCCGGAGGAGAAGCCGAACAGGCTGATCGCGGCGGCGACCGCGAGTTCGAAGAAGTTGCTGGCGCCGATCAGGGCGGATGGGCCGGCGACGCAGTGAGCTTCGCCGGTGAGGCGGTTGAGCAGGTAGGCGATCGCCGAGTTGGCGTAGACCTGGATCAGGATCGGCACGGCCAGCATGGCGATGATCGCCGGCTGGCTGAGGATCTGTTCGCCCTGGAAGCCGAACAGCAGGACCAGGGTGGCCAGCAAGGCGGCGAGCGAGACGGGACCGACCCGGCCGAGCACGCGCTGCAGCTCGGCTTCGCCGCCGCGCTTGAGGAGCGCGCTCCGCAGGAGCTGCGCCAGGACGACGGGGACGATGATGTAGAGCCCGACCGAGAGCAGCAGCGTCTCCCAGGGGACGGTGATGGCGGACAGGCCGAGCAGCAGTCCGACGATGGGCGCGAAGGCGACAACCATGATCGCGTCGTTCACCGCCACCTGGCTGAGCGTGAAGTGCGGCTCGCCGCGCGTCAGGTTGCTCCAGACGAACACCATCGCAGTGCAGGGCGCGGCGGCCAGCAGGATCAGACCGGCGATGTAGCTGTTGATCTCCCCGGCCGGCAGGTACGGCCGGAACAGGTAGCCGATGAAGAAGGCGCCCAGCGCCGCCATCGAGAAGGGCTTCACAGCCCAGTTGACGAACAGGGTCACGCCGATGCCCCGCCAGTGTTGGCCGACCTGGCGCATGGCGCCGAAGTCGACCTTCATCAGCATGGGAATGATCATCAGCCAAATGAGCACGGCCACTGGCAGGTTCACCTTGACGATTTCGGCCGAGCCGACCGCCTGGAACACTTGCGGGAAGACGTGGCCGAGGCCGAGGCCGGCCACGATGCAGAGCGCGACCCAGAGGGTCAGGAAGCGCTCGAAGCGGGACATGGCCTTAGGCGCTTCGGATGGGGCGGGCGGCTCTATGGTGGTCATTGGGCGGACTGGGGTTTGTCGATCGTTTCGCCGATCTCGCGCAGCTTGGTCTGGAGAGACATCCGGTCGACCGAGGCCAAGGGCAGGCTCAGGAAGATGCGGATGCGGTTGCCTAGCATCCTGCAGGTGTCGCCGAACGCCGCCGAGATTTCCGCTTCGGAGCCCTCCACCGCGGCCGGATCGGGCACGCCCCAATGCGCAGTCATCGGCTGGCCTGGCCAAACGGGGCAGACTTCGCCCGCGGCGCTGTCACAGACAGTGAAGACGAAATCGAGCGCCGGCGCGTCCGGCGTGGCGAACTCCTCCCAACTCTTGGAACGGAACGCGGCGAAGTCGAAGCCGAGACTCTCGACGATCGGCCGCGCGTGCGGGTTGACCCGCCCGGTCGGCATGGAGCCTGCGGAGTAGGCCCTGAACCGCCCGCGCCCCTCCTTGTTCATGATCGCTTCGGCCATGATCGAGCGTGCGGAGTTGCCGGTGCAGAGGAACAAGACGTTGTAGATCTTGTCGTCCATTCGCTGGTCTCCGGTCAGGCGCAGGCGCCTTCCGCCGAACACGCCTGGCTGGCGATGGCGGCAAGGGGGGCGCAAATCTCGGGCGAGCCGCCGCAGCAGTCTTCCATCAGGAAGGCCAGCAGCTCGCGCATGGCGTCATAGCGGGCGCTGTAGATGATCGAGCGGCCCTCGCGCCGCGAGCCGATCAGGCCCGCATGGCTGAGGAGGTTGAGGCTCGCCGAAAGAGTGTTGGGCAATACGCCTAGGCGGCGGGCGATTTCGCCCGCGGCGAGGCCGCCAGGGCCGGCCTGCACCAGCAGGCGGAAGGTCGAGAGCCGACCCTCATGGGCGAGCGCGCCAAGGCTTGCGACAGCCGACTTGGTTTCCATATTTCGACGATATAGGAACAATGCGACAGATTGAAGTCGCGATGTGAGGCCTGCCGATGACCGACTTTCCCGCGCTGGAGCCGCAGTTCCTCGATAGGCCCACGTTGGACAAGCTCGAGCCACCGAAGGTCTCGACGCATCCGCCTCGCATCCTGCTGCTCTACGGCTCCCTTCGTGAGCGGTCCTACAGCCGGCTGCTGACGGAGGAGGCGGCGCGCATCCTGCAGCGCTTCGGCGCCGAGACCCGCATCTTCGATCCGCGAGACCTGCCGCTGCCCGACGCCGTTTCGCCGGACCACCCGAAGGTGCAGGAACTGCGTGCGCTGTCGATGTGGTCTGAGGGGCAGGTCTGGTGCAGCCCCGAGCGCCATGGCGCCATCAGCGGCATTATGAAGGCGCAGATCGACTGGATTCCCCTGGAGGTCGGCAGCGTCCGCCCCACGCAGGGGCGGACGTTGGCCGTCATGCAGGTCAGCGGCGGCTCGCAATCGTTCAACGCGGTGAACACGCTTCGCCTGCTGGGCCGGTGGATGCGGATGATCACCATCCCGAACCAGTCGTCGGTGGCCAAGGCCTACCAGGAGTTCGAGCCGGACGGCCGGATGAAGCCGTCCGCCTACTACGACCGGGTCGTGGATGTGATGGAAGAGCTCTTCAAGTTCACGCTCCTGACCCGCGACCGCGCCGAATACCTGGTGGACCGCTATAGCGAACGTAAATCCGAGGGGCGGCTGCCGCATGGAGCGGAACTGGCCGCGGCGGCCATGGAGCACGAGCGAACAGCTTGAGGCGCCTAGGCGCTGCGCGGCCCCATCAGAATGAGCGCCGCGCCGGACAGGCAGACGGCGGCGCCGATCAGATCCCACCGGTCTGGCGCCTTCTGCTCCACCAGCCAGAGCCACAGGATCGCAGCGGCGATATAGACCCCGCCATAGGCGGCGTAGGCGCGCCCGGCGGCGTCGCTGTCCACCCGGGTCAGCAGGTAGGCGAACAGCGCCAGGGAGGCGACGCCCGGAATGAGCCAGAGGGGCGAGCGGTCGAGCTTCAGCCAGGCCCAGAAGGCGAAGCAGCCGGCGATCTCCGCGATCGCCGCCAGGGCGTAATAGACCCAGCTCAAACCCATTCCCCCGCTCGGCGATGCCCTCGGTCTTAGGCGTTCGGGCGACGTCCACAAGAGCCGTCGCCGGCTCGCGCCCCGACGCGACCGCCCGCACTTCCGAGCGTTCCGATGGGTATGTGCAACGACTATCGATACACCCAGCCGCCCGACACCCTGCGGGACGAGTTTAGCCAGCTGAAGATTCCGCTTCGCTTTGCGCGGGACGCATCGCCGAACTACCCGCCCTATGAGGACATCCGGCCGAACCAGACAGCGCCGATCATCCGCGGCGGCTTGGAAGGGGTCGAACTCTGCGTCACGCCTTGGGCTTGGAAGTCGTCCAGCGGCAAGCCGGTGTTCAACTTCCGGTCGGAGGGGCGCAGCTTCGCCAAGAGCGACCGCTGTCTTATCCCCTCCGACGGTTTCTACGAATTCACCAAGCCCGGGGACCCCAAGCAACGGCTGAAGGACAAGCACCTGTTCACGCTGGCCGGCGAGCCCTGGTTCTGGATCGCCGGTCTGGTGAAGGAAGGCGCTTTCGCGATGCTGACGACTTCGCCGGGCCCGGACATCGCGCCTTACCACGACCGGCAGATCGTGGTGTTGCCGCGCGCCGAAGGTCTCGACTGGCTCGACCTCAGGAAGCCGGAAGCCGAGATCCTTCGCCCGTTGCCGGAGGGCAGCCTCACCCACGAGCAGGTCCGCTGAAGGCTCAGCGCCGCGAAAGTTTTCGCTTGGCCGACGCGGGCCCGGGCTCCGCGCCGGCGGTGAGGTCCGTAAGGATCGGGCAGTCCGGGCGATCGTCCCCAGCGCAACAGTGCGACAGGTGGCGGAGGGTGCTCGCCATGCCCTGCATTTCCGCAATCCGGGCGTCGAGGTCGGCCAGGTGGCGGTCGGCGATCGCCTTCACCTCTCGGCTGGGTCGCCCCCGGTCGCGCCAGAGCGAGAGCAGCTGGGTGATCTCCTCCATGGAGAATCCGAGGCTGCGGGCGCGCTTGATGAACCGCAGCTCATTGATCTGCTTCTCGTCGTACTCGCGATAGTTGGAGTCCGTCCGGCTCGCTGGCTGAACCAGCCCGATCTCGTCGTAGTAGCGGATCATCTTGGTGGTGACGCCCGAGGCCCGCGAGGCCTGACCGATGTTCATGCCTGTCCTCCTTGCAAGGCGGGGGCGCGAAAGGCCCGCAGGCGAAGCGCGTTCGTCAGGACGCTGACGCTGGACAGCGCCATGGCGCCAGCGGCCACCATCGGGGACAGCAGCAGGCCGAAGGCGGGGTAAAGCGCGCCGGCGGCGACGGGGATCAGCACCACATTGTACCCGAACGCCCAGGCGAGGTTCTGGCGGATGTTCCGCAGCACGGCCCGGCTGAGCGCAAGCGCGGTGGCCACGCCCCGCAGGTCGCTGCGCATCAACACCACATCGGCGCTTTCGATGGCGATGTCCGTGCCGGCGCCCATGGCCATGCCGACGTCAGCCGCGGCGAGCGCCGGGGCGTCGTTGACCCCGTCGCCCACGAAGGCCAGGCGGCCGAAACGGGCCTGCAGATCACGAACCGCCGCGACCTTGCCGTCCGGCAGCACCTCGGCCACGACGTCGTCGAGTCCGAGCTGCTCAGCGACGGCGTTGGCCGTCCGAGCGTTGTCGCCGGTGATCATCACCACCTTCAGGCCCTGCGCGTGCAAGGCTTGCAGCGCTGACGCGGTCGTCTGCTTGACAGGGTCCGCGACGGCGACGATCGCCACCAGTTCGCCGTCGACGGCAGCGTAGAGCGGGGTCTTGGCCTCGCGCGCCAAGCGCTCAGCCTCCGCGGACAAGGCGGCGACCGAGATGCCAAGCCGGGTCATGTACCGGTCGGCGCCCACTTCGACGGTGCGGCCCTCCACCTGCGCCGCCACGCCGAAGCCGGGGATGCTCTGGAAATCCTCCGCCGGCGGGATGCTGAGTTCGCGGGACTCGGCTGCGTCGACGACCGCCTGCGCAACAGGATGCTCCGACGAGGCCTCAACGGCGGCGATCAGGCGCAAGACCTCCGCTTCATCCCGTCCGTGCGCCACCTGAAGATCGGTCAGGGCAGGGCGGCCCAGCGTCAGGGTGCCGGTCTTGTCGAAGGCCACCACCTGGACGTCGCGCAGGCTCTGCAGGGCTTCGCCGCGCCGGAACAGGATCCCGAGCTCAGCCGCCTTGCCCGTGCCAACCATGATCGAGGTGGGCGTGGCCAAGCCCATGGCGCAGGGGCAGGCGATGATCAGGACGGCGACGGCGTTGACGAGCGCAAAGCTCAAAGCGGGCGAGGCGCCGAACAGCAGCCAGACCGCGAAGGTAAGCGTGGCGATTCCGATGACGGCCGGCACGAACCAGGACGTGACCTGATCGACCAGCGCCTGGATGGGCAGCTTGGCGCCCTGCGCGGCCTCCACCATGCGGACGATCTGGGACAGCATGGTCGCGGCGCCGACCTTGGTGGCGCGGAAGCGGATGGCGCCGGTCTTGTTGACGGTGCCGCCGACGACCGCAGCGCCGGCGGCCTTCTCCACCGGGATCGGCTCACCCGTGATCATCGACTCATCCACGAAGGAGCCGCCGCCCACCACCTCTCCATCGACGGGGATTCGCTCGCCGGGACGGACGAGGACGACGTCGCCGACGCGGACCTCGCCGATCGGCACCTCGAGCGCCACCCCCTCCCGCTCAACGCGCGCCGTCTTGGCCTGCAGGGTCATCAGCCGCTTGATGGCCGCGCTGGTGCGCCCCTTGGCCTGGGCCTCGAACAGCCGGCCCACCAGGATCAATGTCACGATGACGGCGGCGGCCTCGTAGTAGATGTGATCCGCGCCCGCTGGCAGCAGGCCGGGCGCGAAGGTCGCCACCACCGAATAGAGGAAGGCGGCGCTCGCCCCCAGCACCACCAGGGAGTTCATGTCGGGGGTGCGACGAACCAGGTTTGGCACGCCCTTGCGGTAGAAGCGCAGGCCTGGACCGAACAGCACGAACGCCGCGAGGGCGAAGCTCGCCAACCGCCAGGGCTGTTCTCCGATCGCGCCCGCCAGCCAGTGGTGGACGCCGGGGACGAAGTGGCGGCCCATCTCGACAAGGAACAGCGGCGCCGTTGCGGTGGCGGCGGTGATGACGTTGCGCTTGAGCCCTCGGATCTCGCCTTCGCGCGCCTCGCGCTCACGATCGGCGAGCTCCGGTGTGGCCTCCGCCGTGGGTCGCGCGTCGTACCCGGCCTTAGCAACCGCGGCGGTGAGCGCGCCGATGTCGGTCCCGTCCAGCACCTGCACCTGAGCCCGTTCGGTCGCGAGGTTCACCTGGGCAGAGATGACGCCGGGCGTCGCCCGCAGAGCTCGCTCCACTCGGCCGACGCAGCTGGCGCAGGTCATGCCGGCGACGGTGAGCTCGATCCGCCGCACGAGCGGCTCATAGCCGACCTTGCGAATGGCTTCGATGACGGCCGCGGTCTGCCCGTCTGACGTGAGCTCCACGTGCGCGCGCTCGGACGCTAGATTGACGGATGCGGCGGCCACCCCCGGCACGGCGGCGATCGCCTTCTCGACACGGCCGACGCAGCTGGCGCAGGTCATGCCGAGCACCGGAATGTCGATGGGGCGAAGGATTGTTTCGGGCACGGTCGGCTCCTGAACGGCGATGCCCAGCTCAGATAGAGATTCCCATGATGGTAAGGTCAAGGGACCTCGGACGCGTCAGCGTCCTCTAGGTGCTACGCAGCGACGGGGCGTCCCCCCTGAAACTGGAGGTGACGCCGCGCCTTTCGCCTGCGCTTTGTTCAGAGGCTGACGGCTCGAAGGCGCAGGGCGTTGCCAACCACGCTGACGCTGGAAAGGGCCATGGCCGCCGCCGCAATGGCGGGCGAGAGCAGCCAGCCGAACACCGGATAGAGCACGCCGGCGGCGATCGGGATGCCGGCGACGTTGTAAGCGAAGGCGAAGAAGAGGTTTTGCCGGATGTTGCGCATCACCGCCCGCGACAGCCGCCGGGCCTGCACAATGCCCTGCAGGTCGCCTCTAAGCAGGGTCACGCCGGCGCTCTCGATCGCGACGTCCGCGCCGGCCCCCATGGCGATCCCGACCTCGGCAGCGGCCAAAGCCGGGGCGTCGTTCACCCCATCACCAGCCATGGCGACCTTGCGGCCCTCCGCCCTGAACTTGTCGACCACAGCGGCCTTGTCCTGCGGCAGCACGTCGGCCTCGACCTCGTCGATTCCGAGCTTGCGCGCGACGGCCTGCGCGGTCGTGCGGTTGTCGCCCGTCATCATCACCAGGCGCACGCCTTCGGCCTTAAGCGCGCTGACCGCCTGCGGAGTTGTCGCCTTGATAGGATCGGCGATGGCGAAGATGGCCGCCGGTCGGCCGTCCAGCGCCATGAAGATGGCGGTGGCCCCATCGGCGCGCAGTGCGTCTGCCTCGGTTTCGAGCGGCTGGGTGTCCACGCCCTGTTCCATCAGGAACTTGCCCGAACCGAGCGCCAGGCGGCGGCCGTCAACGACACCGACAACACCCTTGCCGATGGGCGAGTCGAACTCGCTGGGCTGCGACAGGTCGAGGTTCCGCTCCGTCGCGGCCCGCACAATGGCGTCCGCCAGGGGGTGTTCGCTGGCGCGCTCCAGGCTGGCGGCCAGGCGCAGCGCCTCCGTTTCGTCGACGCCCGGCGAGGGTCGGATCGCGGTGACGGCCGGTCGGCCTTCGGTCAGGGTGCCGGTCTTGTCGACGACCAAGGTGTCGATCTTCTCGAAGCGCTCCAGCGCCTCGGCGTTCTTGATGAGCACGCCGGCCTGCGCGCCGCGGCCGACCCCGACCATGATCGAGATCGGGGTGGCCAGACCGAGGGCGCAGGGACAGGCGATGATCAGCACGGACACGGCCGCCACCAGCCCGAAGGCGAAGCGGGGCTCGGGTCCGAACAGCGCCCAGACGGCGAAGGCGACGACGGCGATCGCGATGACCGTCGGCACAAACCACCCGGACACCTGATCGGCCATCCGCTGAATCGGGGCGCGGCTGCGCTGGGCCTGCGCCACCATCTGCACGATCTGCGAGAGCAGGGTGTCAGCGCCGATCTTCTCGGCTCGCATGACGAAGGACCCGGTCTTGTTGATCGCGCCGCCGACCACCTTGTCGCCCGCTTCCTTGGTGACCGGCATGGATTCGCCCGTGACCATGGACTCGTCGATGGACACCCGTCCTTCGAGCACTTGCCCATCCACCGGGACCTTCTCGCCGGGTCGGACACGCAGCTGGTCGCCGACGACGATCTGGTCCAGCGTCACCTCCTCGTCCGAGCCATCCGGGCGTACGCGGCGCGCGGTTTTCGGCGCCAGGTCGAGCAGCGCCTTGATCGCGCCGGAGGTGCGTTCGCGAGCGCGCAGCTCGAGCACCTGGCCCAGCAGCACCAGGACGGTGATCACGGCTGCGGCCTCGAAGTAGATCGGGACCGATCCGTCCGCACGCCGGAACGCGGTGGGGAACAGCTGCGGCGCCAGCGTCGCGACGACGCTGTAGACCCAGGCGACGCCGACGCCCATGGCGATGAGCGTGAACATGTTCAGGCTGCGGTTGGCGATGGACCGGGCGCCCCGGTCGAAGAAGGGCCAGCCCGACCAGAGGACAACCGGGCTGGCGAGGGCGAACTGGATCCAGGCCGATGTCTGACCGCCGAGCCGCATGGTGAGCCCGGTGAGGTGACCGCCCATCTCCAGCGCCAGAACCGGCAGCGCCAGGGCCAGGCCGACCCAGAAGCGTCGGCTCATGTCCTTGAGCTCAGGGTTCGGTTGGTCCTCGGCGCTGACCACCTCAGGCTCGAGCGCCATCCCGCAGATCGGGCACGACCCAGGCCCGACCTGCCGGATCTGAGGGTGCATGGGGCAGGTGTAGATGGTCCCGGCCGGCTGCGCCGGCTTCGGCTCCGGCGCGCTTGCGGTGTAGCGGTCGGGCTCCTTCTCGAATTTCGACTTGCAACCCGCGGAGCAGAAGAAGACCTCTTGCCCCTGAAACACAGCCTTGTGCGCGGTCGTGGCCGGATCGACCCACATCCCGCAGACGGGATCCTTGACCCCTCCATGTGGCGAGACGTGGGCGTGATGGTGGGCGTGGCCGTGCTGCCCGTGGGCTTGGCCATGCTGGTCATGCGCATGGGCGCCGGGGGGCGCTGAGATTTTGTCTTTCGCCATGACCGAAAGCTCCGTCCGAGGTGGGCCGCTCTTGAAAGGCTACGCACCTCGCCGAGGGTAACCCTCGGCTAGGCATCTGCGCTCCAGGCCGCATTGAGGCATCGCAAAGGCGCGGCGAAAACTTCGTGCACGTTCCCGTCGTCGGAAGGTCAAGATCAGCGTCTTCGGGCAGCGTCCGGCAGACAGCGATCGGTACTTAGAAGATCCGAGCCAGCGTCGTTGAATACGCAGGCAGTCGGCGTGTCCCTCGTCCAAGGGCGAATGTTTCAGCTTTATTTTCCAGGTTGGAACGGCCGCGCGACGTCGGGGTTGAGGGCTGATCCCACATCCCTGCGGAGGACGACCTATGCACGCCCAACAGATGATCAGTACGCACCCGCAGGTGCGCGGCAACACCAACGACAGCCTGATCCGGTGCATCGAGGAGTGCTTCGATTGCGCCCAGAGCTGCACCTCGTGCGCCGACGCCTGCCTTGGCGAAGAGATGGTCGCCCAACTCACCCAATGCATTCGGCTGAACCTGGACTGCGCCGACATCTGCTCCGCAGCCGGTCACATCGCCTCGCGCCGCACCGGTTCGAACGAGCCGATCATTCAGCGCGTGCTCGCCGCCTGCGAGGAAGCCTGCCGTCTTTGCGCGGAGGAGTGCGAACGCCACGCCGACATGCACGAGCATTGCCGCATTTGCGCCGAGTCCTGCCGCCGCTGTGAACAGGCCTGCCAAGCGGCGCTGCAGACCTTCCATTGATCGACGCAAGGAGAACCGAGCTATGAAGACGATCGCGATCATCGCCGCCGCGGCGGCGCTTGCCGCCGCACCCGCCGTGGCTCAGCAGGCCCAGCATCAGGGTCACGCCAACATGCAGCACGGCCAGATGGCCAAGCAGGACTACATGAAGGCGATGCAGGATATGCATCAGAAGATGATGTCGGCCGACGACATGGATCCCGATCGCGCCTTCGCCCTGAAGATGATTCAGCATCACCAGGGCGGCATCGAGATGGCTCGGGTCGTGCAGCAGCACGGCGACGATGCCGAGATCAAGCAGATGGCGCAGAAAATGGCCGACGAGCAGCGCAAGGATATCGCTGAGCTTCAGGCCTGGCTCGACAGGCATGGCGGACGGACGCCGAAGCGCTGACCGAGTCGTTCAGGCCGGCTCTGCGCCGGCCCATTCGGCTCAGGAGGCCGCGGGCCGGCGCTTTATCCGCTTGGCGTCGCGGCCGAGCCGGATCACCAGAAGCACCCATCCGGTAACGACCATCGGCAGCGTCAGCGCGGCCAAGGCGATGATCAATGGGTGGTTGAAGTTCTCCCCGTCCTTGAAGTCGAGGATGTGGAGCCGCCAGAAGAAGTCGTAGAAGCGCCAGAGGTTGGACCTCCGGCTCACCACTTCGCCGGTGTCGGGCGAAACGTACAGCGCGGTCCGTTCGGCGTCGTTGAAATCGACCCGCCACATCGGCCCTTCGCGGCCGGTCTCCTGGGGGGCGCTCTCAAAATATTGCGCGGCGACAGGCTTGCCTACGCCTTCATAGGCGGCCCCAGCCAATTGGCGGACCTCGTCCTCTGAGACGGGGGGCGCCGGCTTGCCGGTCACCGCCTCGAAAACGCGCGTGGTCCCATCCGGCAGCTTCAGGATCCAGTAGAGCCCCCGGATGCTGCCCTTCAGAGTGGCCTCGGCCGGGGAGAGGCCGGCCGCCGCCGCCACTTCGGCCGGCGATTTTGCGACGCTCAGGTCCGGCGGCGGCAGCTGAAAGTCGGCCTTGTGGTGTTCGCCGCGGACCTTCGCGATCGGGATGGCGGTCATCACCAGCCCGCCAGCCACCCAAAAGAGGACCTGGACCCCGACCACAAGCGCCAGCCACTTATGTAGCTGCAGCGACCACTTCAGCATCACGCCCCCGACTTTCGCCTCTATCTGTGAAACGTAGCGGCTCTCCGCCGCCCCTCATATGAGGGGTGTTTGCGGCAGCGGCCGTATAGATTCCGGAGGGACAAGTTCGGGGATCGTCATGAGCAACCAGTTCGACGAAGACATGAGGGCCTTGCGGTCCGAGCCGCCCGCGCGCGGGTACGACGAGATCGACGCCGCCGTGTGGCGCGGCATCGCCGACGCCCGGCGCAGCCGCCAAGCTGCGCCGATGCTCTATGCCGTCCGGGCAGCGGCCGTGGTGGGCGCGCTTGGCCTCGGCGTGGCGAGCGGCGGCGCCACCGCCGTTGCGCTCGCCCGGGAAGCGCCGGAAGTCTCGGCCTTCTCGATCAACGCGGAGCTCGCGCCTTCGACGCTCCTGGATCACGAGGGATGAAGGGCCTCAGCCGGGGCCTGATCCTCACGCTGGTGCTGACCCTGATCGCCGCCGTCGGCGGCACTTGGATCGGCGCCCGCTACATCTATGCCCAGCAGCATCAGCCCTCGCTCCATGAGTTCGTGCATGAGGAGCTGAAGCTCAACACCGACCAGAAGACGCGTCTCGCGGCCCTTGAGCAGGACTTCGCTGTCCGTCGCAGAGCACGGGAAGCCGAGCTGCGCGCGGCCAACGCGGAGTTGGCGCGGGCGATCCAGGCGCGGCACGAGTACTCCCCCGAGGTCCAGGCCGCCGTCGAACGCTTCCATGACGCCATGGGCGAGCTGCAGAAGGAGACCATCCTGCACGTGCTCGCCATGCGCGCGATCCTGACGCCGGAGCAGGCTCGGCAGTTCGACGCGCGGATCAGCGAGTCTCTGACCGAACAGGCGTCGTGATCCAGGCGAGCGAGGTGGAGCCCGACCTGGTCGCGCGGGCGCGCGAGGGAGACGACCGGGCGTTCGCCGACCTGCTGCAACGCCACAAGCCGAGTCTCTACGGCTTCGTGCGCCGTTACGTCAGCGACGCCGACGCTGCGGCCGATGTCGTGCAGGACACGTTCGTGTCGGCGTGGCGGGCGCTCGCGCGCTACGACGCGCGTCGGCCTTTTCCAGTCTGGCTGCGCGCCATCGCGCTCAACAAGTGCCGGGACCGGGCTCGGCGGCTGGCGGTTCGCCGCTTCATCCTCGGCGACAGGGACGATCAGTCGCCGGAGGCGCTCGCCCATCCGGATCCAGAGCCCTACGGCGAAGCCAATCTGATCCCGGTCGAACGTCGGGCCGTCCTTCAGAAGGCCATCGATCAGCTGCCGGGCAAGCTCAAGGAGCCGCTGCTCCTGACCTATTTCGACGATCTGACCCAACAGGAGGCCGCCGACCTCCTGGGCGTCACGGTCAAGACGATCGAGACTCGGGTCTATCGGGCTCGTCAGCGGCTGATGGAGCTTCTCGACCGCTCGTCGATTTGAGGATCGCAAGTCAGGGGTTGGCCGCTGCGCTGCGTTGATCCTTGAAAGAGCCGGCCGGGTTGACCTTCCCACGGTGGGAAGCCTGATCCTGCGCCTAAATTCAGTTTCTAGGATCGTTGATGCCTCCGCGCACCTTTGACCTCAATCGCCGCTCGTTGGTACGCGGCGCCGCCATCCTCGGCGGCGGCGCGGCGATCAGCTCGCTCCTCCCCAGTTGGGCGCTCAGCGCATCCCCCGGCATTCTGTCGACCCTGCCGACGCTCTCCGGCGAGGACATCAAGCTCACCATTGGGCACACGCCGATCACCATCGATGGCAAGCAAAGCCATGCGGTGACCATCAACGGCACCGTCCCGGGGCCGCTGTTGCGCCTGAAAGAAGGCCAGCGGGTGCGGATCGCCGTCACCAACACCCTTGACGAGGACACCTCGATCCACTGGCACGGCCTGCTGGTGCCGTTCCAGATGGACGGGGTGCCGGGCGTGAGTTTCCCCGGCATCCCGCCGGGACAGACCTTCGTCTACGAGTTCCCGGTCATTCAGTCGGGCACCTACTGGTACCACAGCCACTCGGGCTTGCAGGAAGCCGAAGGCCATTACGCCCCGATCGTCATCGAGCCGGCCGATGCCGATCCGGTCAGCGCCGACCGCGAGCACGTCGTCGTCCTGGCCGACCACAGCGAGATGCACCCGCACCTGATCTTCAAGCGGCTGAAGCAGCAGGGCGGCGTCTTCAATTACCAGCGCCAGACAATCGCCGGGCTGCTGGCGGGGAAGGACCAGACTCTGGCCGAGCGGATCGAGTGGGCCAAGATGCTCATGGATCCCACCGACATCTCCGACGTCACCGGCGCGGTGCAGACCTTCCTGATCAACGGCCATGGGCCCAAGGACAACTGGACCGGGATCTTCACGCCCGGAGAGCGCGTGCGCCTGCGCTTCATCAACGCCGCGGCCCAGATGATCTTCAACGTCCGGATCCCTGGCCTGAAGCTTACGGTCGTCGCCGCCGACGGCCAGAACGTGCGCCCCGTCGAAGTGGACGAGTTCCAGATCGGCAACGCCGAAACCTACGACGTCATCGTGCAGCCGGCCGAGGACCGCGCCTACACCCTCGTCTCAGAAGCAATCGACCGTTCCGGCATGGGGCGCGCGACGCTGGCGCCCCGCCTGGGGATGACCGCACCTGTGCCGCCGCTCCGTGAGCGGCCCATCCTGACGATGAAGGACATGGGCATGGACATGTCGGCGCACAGCGGCATGTCGGGCATGGACCACTCCAGCATGCCTGCGATGGATCATTCCAACATGCCAGGCATGGATCACTCGAGCATGGCGGGTATGGATCACTCCGCCATGGCGCCGAGCCAACCCTCGACGATGGCTGGGATGGATCATGGCGGCATGGCCGGCATGGCGTCCTCCGCCCCGCCCGGCATGGCGCCACCGCGAAGCCGCGGCTCCGACGTGATGGGTGACATGGGTGGCATGTCGATGAACATGCTCGACTACTCGAAGGCGCCCCAGATCAAGAAGGGCCCGGGCGTCCAGATGATCGCCCCAATGCCGATGGACCGCACAGGCGAGCCAGGGCTCGGCCTGGAAAGCGTCGGCCATAGGGTGCTCGTCTACAAGGACCTCATCGCGCTGGCGCCCAACCCAGACCAGCGGCCGCCGGATCGGGCCCTGGACATCCGTCTGACCGGCAACATGGAACGGTTCATGTGGGGGTTCGACGGCTGGAAGTTCAGCGAGAACCCCCCGCCCTATTCCTTCCGTACGGGCGAGCGGGTGCGCATCACCCTGATCAACGACTCGATGATGACCCACCCCATCCACCTGCACGGCCACTTCTTCGAGCTGGTGCACGGACCGGTCGGCTTCATGCCGCGCAAGCACACGGTGAACGTCGCGCCGGGCGGGAAGGTCAGCTTCGACATCACCACGGAAGCCGGCGACTGGGCCTTCCACTGCCACATGCTCTACCACATGCACGCGGGCATGTTTCAGGTCTTCAAGGTGCGCCCGATGCAAGGAGCGGCGGCATGATCCGGACTTCGCTCCTCGCGCTGCTGCTGGCCGGGTCAGCGACCGCCGCCCTCGCGCAGACCGACCCGCACGCCGGGCACACGATGCCGGCCGCACCAGCCGCCGCCGATCCTCACGCGGGCCACCAAGTGCCGACCGAACCCGGCGCAGCTCCCGCCGAGACTGCGCCGCCGACCTCAGCCGATCCGCACGCCGGCCATCAGATGCCTGCGCCGGCAGCCGGTGCCCCACACGCCGGCCACGCCATGCCCGCGGCTCCTGCGGCCGCGCCTGCGGACCCGCACGCTGGCCATGCGATGCCGGCCGAGCCCCCAGCAGCGGCAGATCCTCACGCCGGCCACGCCACGGAGCCGGCGGCGGGCGGGCAGACCGGCGCGGACTTGCCGGTCGGCAATGCGCCGCCCCCCGAGGTGATCCGGGACAGCGTGGCCGACCGGGTGTTCGGCCGAGACGCGATGGCTCGAGCGCGGTCGATCCTGGAGAACGAGCACGGCGCCGCCCGTGTCTCCAAGCTTCAGGCCGACCTGCTCGAGTGGGCGCCGGATGGCGATCGCTACGGCTGGGAAGTTGAAGGCTGGTATGGCGGCGATATCAACCGCTTCGCCTTCAAGAGCGAGGGCGAGGGACAGTCCGGCGAAGGAGTGGAATCAGCCGAGATCCAGCTGCTCTATTCGCGCGCGGTCGCCCGCTACAC
>Ga0075012_10002591_pt1 | contig 17690 bp, 9 predicted proteins | sample All_14_2_FD_71474 | JGI IMG/M metagenome (GOLD analysis project Ga0075012, IMG submission 71474) | Freshwater microbial communities in response to fracking from Pennsylvania, USA - Allegheny Zone_MetaG_DW_15 | ecosystem: Environmental > Aquatic > Deep subsurface > Groundwater > Drilled... | reverse complement strand
GCCGCCTGCAGGTCCAGCGCAAGGCCTACATAGCGGCCGAGGAGAAAAAAGCCGCCGGCGCCTCCACGCTGGACAAGGCCATGATAGAGTCCATACGCAGGCAGGCGACCACCCGGGGCTACAAGTTCGAAAAGTGAAGACCGCGCCCGCTCACAAGCCTGAAGACGCCCGCACAGCGGGCGTCTTGGCGTTCGCCCTGCTGGCCGCCCTGCTGCCGGCGGCGGCCCTCGGCGCGCCAACGCTCGAGGAGAAGGCCGCCCAGCTCCTAATCGTTTCCTCCGAGGCCGCCGACATTTCCGCCGCCGCGGCCGCCGCCAGGTCCGGCCTGGGCGGCGTGCAGCTGCAGTGGGGCTCCTACTCCCTGGAAGAGACCCGCAAGCTGACCGAAGAGCTGCAGGCGGAGGCCGCAGGGTCGCCCGGGCAGGTGCCGCTTTTCATAGCGGTGGACTACGAGGGAGGCAGCGTCTACGTGCCCACTACGCTCGGCCTGCTGGAGCTGCCCACCAACATGATGCTGGGGGCCGCGGCCGACGAGAACAACACCGCCACCCTCTTCTACCTGGCCGGCAAGGAGCTCAAGCGCGCCGGCATCAATATGGCCTTCGGCCCGGTGCTCGACGTCAACACCAACCCGCGCAACCCCATCATCGGCATCCGCTCGCTGGGTTCCGACCCCGCGGAGACTTCGCGGCTGGGCGGCGCCGTCCTCAACGGGCTCAGGGCGGCCCGGGTAATAGCCGTGGCCAAACATTTTCCCGGCCACGGCGCGGCCGAAAAAGATTCGCACAAGACCCTGCCCGAGATCTCAATCTCCACCGCCGAACTGCACGCATCGCACCTGGCCCCCTTCAAAGCGGCCATAGGCCTCGACGTGCCCGCCATCATGACGGCCCACATCCGCTACCCGGCCCTGGACAGCCGGCCGGCCACCCTTTCGGCCCCCATCCTCACCGGCCTGCTCAAGCGGGACCTCGGCTACTCCGGGCTGGTCATAACCGACAGCCTGGACATGCGGGCCATCGCCGCGCGGCTGCCCGTGCATAAAGCCGCGGCCGACGCCCTTAAAGCCGGGGCGGACGTCCTGCTGATAGGGCGGGGCAGCCCTGAAGCCGCGGTGAAGGAGATCGCGCGGCAGGTGCGCTCAGGCAGGATCCCCGCGGCCCGCCTCGACGACGCCTACGCGAAGGTGCTGGCCGCCAAGCGCGCCGCCGGGCTCTTTGACGCCCATGAGCCCACCTCCCCTTTCGACAAGGCCTACCTGGAGATAACCGGCAGCCTGTCGCGCAAGGCCGTCACCCTGGTGCGCAGCGGCGGCCTGGTTCCCCTCCCCCCCGATAAAAAGATAGCGGTTATCATTTTCTCCCCACAGCGCTTCGCCGAGAACGCCCTGCAGCTCTACCGCACCCTGCTCGAGGCCGGCTACCAGACCAGCCAGTATTTCTTCGACATCGGCCTGAAGCCCGGAGAACTGCGCACGCTCACGCGGGCCGCCGCCGAAGCCGACATCCTGGTGCTGGGGAGCTTCCAGTGGACGGGCGTCCAGAACGCCAGCCAGCGCGACGCCATCAACGTCCTGCTGAACTCGGGCAAGCCGGCCGTCCTGCTGAGCCTCATGAACCCCTACGACATCGCCTCCTACCCGGGGGCCAGGGCCGTCCTCGCCCTTTACGGCATGACCGCGCCCTCGATGGCCGCCGCCGGGGAAGCGCTGACCGGCCAGCTGGTCCCCTCGGGCAAGCTCCCGGTGGAACTCCCCGATTGACCATGAACCCGCGGCGCATAATCATCATCGCGCTGATCACCCTGGCCGCGGGCCTGGCGGTGCGGCGCTGGATAGCCGCGCCCATTTACGTGGCCAGCGACTCCATGGCCCCCACCATGACCGCGGGGGGCCGCCTGCTGCTCGACCGCGTCACCTACCGCTTCCGCTCTCCCCGCCGCGGGGAAGTCATTTCCTTCGCTCCGCCGGAGGGAGGCGATTACGGCATGGTAAAGCGCGTGATAGCCGTGGGCGGCGACAGGGTGGAACTCAGGCGGAAAAAAGTCTACCTCAACGGCCAGCCGCTCCGCGAGGACTACGCCTACTACGCCCGCCCCGGGGAAATCCTGGTAGGCGACAACCTGGGCCCCCTCACCGTCCCGCCGGGGCATTTCTTCGTCCTGGGAGACAACCGCGACCTCTCCCACGACTCCTCCTCCTGGAAGGACCCCGAAACGGGCGAGCCGCTGTATTTCGTGCCCCTCTCCGCCGTAGCCGGCAAGGTGCGGGGCGCCTACTAGCGCGCCCGAATATTTGTATAATTTATTTTCCGCGGCGGACGCCGCGCAGTCCAAGGAGAAAGCATGTCACCCAAGATCATCGGTTTCTTCGGCATCTTCGTACTGCTGGGCATAGCCTTCGCGTTCAGCAAGAACAGGAAAGCCATAAACTACAAAACCATAGCCGCCGGACTCCTGCTGCAGATCACTTTCGCCGTGATCGTCCTTAAACTGCCGTGGGGCAGGTACTTCTTCGAGTTCATGAACGACGTGATAGTGAAACTGCTTTCCTTCTCCGACAAGGGCGCCGAATTCGTATTCGGTTCGCTGGTCAGCAACCCGTCGATGGGCTTTATCTTCGCGGTGCGCGTGCTGCCCACCATCATCTTCGTCTCCTCCATCATGGCGGTGCTCTACTACCTGGGCATCATGCAGAAGGTGGTGCTCTTTTTCGCCAAGATCATGGCCAAGCTGATGGGCACTTCCGGGGCCGAATCCCTCTCGGCCAGCGCCAACATCTTCGTCGGGCAGACCGAGGCGCCCCTCGTGGTGCGGCCCTACGTGGCCAGCATGACGCAGTCGGAGCTGATGGCCATCATGACCGGCGGCATGGCTACTATCTCCGGAGGCATCATGGCCGCCTACGTGGGCCTGCTGGTCGATTCTATACCGAGCATAGCCGGCCACCTGCTCGCGGCCTCCATCATGGCGGCGCCGGCCGGCCTGGTGATGGCCAAGATCATAGTCCCGGAAACCGAGGAACCGGAAACGAAGGGCGTGGTAAAACTCCAGCTCGAGATCACCGACGCCAACGTGATAGACGCCGCGGCCAATGGTTCGACCGTGGGCATGCAGCTGGCCATCAACGTAGCCGCCTGCCTGGTGGCTTTTATGGCCATCCTGGCGATGGCCAACTTCCTGCTGGGAATGGGCGCCGGTTACGCGGGAATAGAAGGCCTGACCTTCGAGCGGATCTTCGGCTGGATCTTCACGCCGCTGGCCTGGGTGATGGGCGTGCCGGCCGGGGAAGTGCAGCAGGTGGCCAGCTGGATGGGCCAGAAGACCGTGCTCAACGAATTCGTGGCCTACCTGAACATGGCCACCTTCCTGAAGGCCAACCCCGGCGTGATGAGCGAGCGCTCCGTCGCCATGGCCTCGTACGCCCTGTGCGGCTTCGCCAACTTCCTCTCCATCGCCATCCAGATCGGCGGCATCGGGGCGATGGCTCCAGAGCGGCGCCACGACCTGGCCAAGCTGGGCCTCTACGCCCTGCTGGCCAGCTCCCTGGCGGGCTTCCTGTCGGCCACCATCGCCGGCATACTGATCTGACCGCGCGGCCGGATAAAAAGAAAAGGGCGGACGCTTGTCCGCCCTTTTTCTTTTAACGAGGCCCGCCTAGCGCAGTTTCCAGATCTTGACCGTCTTGTCCTTGGACCCGGAGACCAGCGTCTTGCCGTCGGGAGAGAACGCCACCGCCTCTACGCTGTCGTCGTGCCCCTTCAGCTCCCGCAGGGGCTTCTTCTGCTCCCCCGCCAGGCGCCAGAGCCGGATCATGCCGTCCTGGCCGCCGCTGGCTATGGTCTTGCCGTCGGGCGACACGGCCACGGCGCGGGCCCCGCCCGGGTGCGCGGCGAAAGAATTGGTCATGGCGCCGTCGGAAAGGCGCCAGACCTTGACGGTCCCGTCCAGTCCCGCGGAAACCGCGTGAGTCCCGTCGGGGGTCAGGGCCAGGCCCCGCGCGCCCTCGGTGTGGGCTTTTATGGTCCTGGTTATCTTGCCGTCGTTCATGTTCCAGACCGTCACGGTGCCGTCGCTGTTGCCGGAAGCCAGGTAGGTTGAGGCCGGGAAAAAGGCCAGGGAGTTGGCGCTCTGCACGGGCCCCTTCATGACTTTCTGCACTTCTCCCTCCGGGAAAGTCCAGAGCCCCAGCCCCCCGTGGCCGGCGGCGGCCAGGTATTCCCCTCCCGGCGAGAAGCGTACGTCGAACAGGGTGTGGGAATGGCCTACCAGGCTTTTGTAGTTCTTGCCGCCCGGCACGGCCCAGACCTCTATATTCTTGTCGTCCACGGAAGCCAGGTAATCCCCCTCCGGGGAAAAATGCAGGCCCCAGACCGGCCCCCGGTGGCCAACTATCGCTTTCTTGAGCTTGGGCGGCTTGACCGTCCAGAGCGCGACCACGGCGTCCAGCCCGCCGGAGGCGATAAACCTTCCGTCCGGAGAGAACGCCACAGCCTCCACGGCGCCGCGGTGCCCCGGCAGTGTGTGCGGGGCCTGGGCGGCGGCGGGCAGCGCCAGGCAAGGAAGCAGCAGTAACTTTATCATCGATCCCCCTGGCCGGAACCCCGTCCGGCAGCTACATTCTACACAAAACTCCGCGCGCGCGCAAAGGCGCGCCCGCGCAAAATATTCTAGAATTGGGCTATGGGCCTCAAGCTCCTGATCAATTCTCTTTTCCGCGGCGGCGCCGAAAAGCAGTTCGCCGCGCTGGCGGCGCTGCTGCCCCACGAAACCCTGCTGCTCCTGGAAGACGAGGTCCGCCTGCCGGTGCCGGTGCGCCCCCTGTTCCTGTCCGACCACCGGGCCTCCACTTCCTCCCTGGTGAAGACGGCCTCCATACCCATTTACGCCCGGCACCTCGCCGCGCTGACCGCTCCCGGGGACACGGTCCTTTCTTTCATGGAGCGCTCCAATATCGTAAACGTGCTGGCAGCGGCCCGCAGCGGCCACACGGCCGTCATCTGCGAGCGCACCAGCCCTTCCGGGGAATTCTCCGGCCTGCGCGGCGCGCTGATGCGCCCGCTGATACGCCGCTACTACCCCCGCGCCGCCCTGGTGGTGGCGAATTCGGAAGGCGTTAAAAAGGACCTGCTGGAAAATTTCGGCGTGCCAGCGCGGAAGCTGCGCGTCGTGCCCAACGGCTGCGACTGCGCCGGCATCGCGCGGCAGGCCGCCGCGTCCCTGCCGGAGGGCTGGGAGGCCGTTTTCGCGCGCCCTGTCGTGGTCACCGGCGGCCGGCTCACCGCGGCCAAGGGGCATTGGCACCTGCTGCGGGCCTTCCGGGAAGCCCGGAAAGCCGCGCCGGGCGCCGCGCTGCTGTTCCTGGGCGAGGGCGAGCTGGAGCGCTACCTGCTCGGCCTGGCCCGCGGCCTCGGCCTGTCGGTTTTTTCCGGCGCCGGCGCGCCGCCGCCCGACGCGGACGTTTACTTCGCGGGCTACCGGCCCAACCCGTATCTCTTCATTTCCAGGGCGCGCCTGTTCGCCTTCACCTCCCTCTGGGAAGGCTTTCCAAACGCGCTGCTGGAGGCCATGGCCTGCGGCACCCCGGTAGTCTCGTCCGACTGCGCCTCCGGCCCCAGGGAGATTTTGGCCCCTTCCTCGCACCCCGGCGCCGGGGCCGTCGCCCCGGAGCACGCGGAATTCGGAATATTGATGCCCCCCCTTTCCGGCCGCCGCCTGCCGGCTCCAGCCCCGCCCGAACCGGAAGAAGCCGCCTGGGGCGCCAAGCTGGCCGAACTCCTGAACGCGCCGTCGGCGCTCAAGGCCTATTCTTCCGCGGGCGTAAAAAGAGCGGCGGCTTTTGACCTTTCAAAAACCGCCGCCCTGTGGCAGGAACTGCTGAAAACCGCTCCTCACCACATAAAGTAGACCTCTTCTTTTTCCTTCCCCTTTTTCTTCGGCGTCCTGGCGGGCGCCTTGGCCGGCGCCTTCCGGTCGGGCTGCGCCTTGATCATCTGCCGCTTGGGCGGCAGGTCGCGGTAGGCGCGGCGGACCGGCTCGGGCCTGGGCCGGCCGAAACTGAAGCCCACCGTTAACCGGTGGGAATCCCCCAGGTCCCCGTAAGGCGCGAAAGCGTAATCTATCCTGAAATCGCGGTTGGCCAGGCCCACCCCGGCGGTAAAGCCGGGGCCGGCGTAGCGGCTGCGGCCGGTCTTATAGCCGCCGCGCAGGAAGAAATATTCCTTGGGCGCGGTCTGCAGGCGCGCCTCGGCGCCGGCCGCCGCGGCCGTTTCGCTGCCCCCGGCCTTCACGGCTTCCGCCGAGGCCGTGTAGTTTTCCAGGAAGGTGTATGAGAGCCCCGCGCGCAGTATGAGGGGCAGGTCGAACCGCTTCGAGCCCAGCTTCATCCCCGTGCCGAAATTGGACGCGGAAGCCCCCAGGCGCCAGGCGTCGTAAGTCTTCAGCAGCCCGGCGTCCGCCGCCCAGGCCGTGGCCTTCCTGGAACCGGCTTCCTGCGAAAGCATCTTGAGGGCCGCCCCGCCGTAAAAATCCTGCCAGAGCTCGGCAGAAGCGCCGGCCGAGAAAGCCCCCTCCAGCGCGCTGAAAGAGCCGGTAGCGTTGCCGGCCGTGTCATAGCGGGCCATGCTGCCGCTCAGGAGCAGGTTAAGCCCGCCGAAGAGGGTCAGCCGCGGCCCCAGCGGGTGCACGTAGGCCGCGGTCTCGTTGCGGATCTCCTCCAGCCACTCGTTGTGGCCCAGCAGCAGCTGTTTTTTACCCGCCAGCGCCGTCCCGGCCGGGTTATAAAAAACGCTCAGAGCGTCGTCTCCGGCGGCGCAGTAGGCGCCCGACAGCGCGGCGGCGCGCGCCCCCGCGTCCATCTTGAGGAACGGCATGGCGTCGCTGCCCGCCCCGGCCAGGGCCGGGGAGGCTGCGAAGAGGAGGAGCGCCGCGGCGCCTATCGTATTCATATCACCAGATTATGAAGAACTTGCCCGTGCCTTTCCCGTAATTAATGGTCCTGACCAGGTATATGTAAAGCCCGCTGGCCGCCCGCGCGCCCCGGCTGTCCCGCCCGTCCCAGGAGACTACGTTCAGGGGGCTGACGCCGTCTCCGGCCGAGAGGGTGCGCACCAGCTCGCCGGCGGTGTTATAAATGTAGACCTTGGTGCCGGAGGCGTCCACCGGCAGCCCGGCTATGGTCAGGCCGGAAGCGGTGCGGAGGTCGCAGGGATTGGGATAGGCCTTCAGCGAAGACATGCCCCTGCCGGTCTCGCCGGTAGAGCGCACCGAATAGACGGAGAAATGCGAGACCGGGGCCGAAAGGGTGTTGGCGAAAGTATCGCGGGTGACGTTGGCCACCGGGGTCCAGCGGCCGGCCGCCGGGTCCAGGTAATAGAGCCAGGCGCTGGACTCGGGCAGCAGGTCCATGTCCATCCTGCCGTCATTGTCAACGTCGGGGTAGCTCAGGGTTATGGTGACCGGCGTCAGGAAAGACGTCACTTCGGTGTAATTGGTGGTCAGCGCCGTGAATTCCCGGGCCAGGTCCAGCGACTGGAACTTGACGGAATCCGGGGAGGCCGCGTCGGCATCGGCTATCAGGGCGGCGGCGGCCGTGGAGATGGAGACCAGCAGGTTGCCGGTGGACGCCCCGGCCGGCAGCAGCACGGCGCACCCGTCGCTGTTGGCCACATAACCGCCCGCGGCCGAGTTGAGGGCGGTGTTGATGAGGAAAGAGCCGCCGGAGGTTATTGTGGTCCCGGCGTTGCCGGCGGCGTCCGTGGCGGCGAAGGAAAAGAGCGCGGTGCCTGTGGAATAGAAGGTCTCGACATGGCCTGCTATGGTCCAGGTGGAGCCCGTCAGGAAGGTCAGCGTCACGGGCACCACCCGCCCGGTGGAAGTCCTGAAGGACAGCGCCGGGGGCTGCGGCAGCCGGTCCGCGGTCTCGGTCAGCACCAGCTTGCCCGACAGCGGCGCGGCGGCGGCCGGCAGCGGCGAGGTCAGCAGCACCCTGGCCGAAGGCGCCGTCATGTCGGGCACCTGCCCGTCGGAGATCGCGACGCCGGAAGGGATGTTGAGGTTATTGTAGGCCCGCACCGAGAAGTAATAGGTAGTACCCTCAGCCAGGACCAGGCCGCTCCTGGTAACGGCATACGCCAGACCCGCGCTGGTCCAGGCCGCCGTCTGCGCGCCGCCCGGCGTGGTGCCTATGGCGTATTCATAACGGTCGATGGTCCCCCCGGCGAAACTGGACGCTCCCCAGCGCGCCGACAGGGCGGTCACCGAGCGGACATAATCTATGTCCAGGTCAGTCCCGTCGTAGACGAACGGAATATCCTCCGGCGCGGAAGTGTCCACGAACTGGCCGTTAGACCAGGACGGGGCCGAGTAGGTGCCTACCCCGTTGACGGCTTTGACGCCGAAATAATAGGTGGTGCCGGCGGTCAGGGAGAGGCCGGTGCGCGTGACGGTCCGGCTGACGCCGTTGCTGGTCCAGTTGACGACATTGACCGCCCCGGAAGCGGTGCCGATGGCGTAATAGTAGGCCGCGATGCCGGATTCCGCGTCGGCGGAGGCGGTCCAGTTGGCCGACAGCTGGGTGGTCGACCCGGTCTTGGCGATGTCCGCGCCGGTGCCGTCGTTGACCGTCGCCACGGGCGAGGGGGCAGTAGAGTCGGCGTCCTGGTAAACCTTCAGGCAGGCGTTGGTATTGGCCCAGAGGCTGGTCACATCGGTCCAGGAGGCGCCGTTATTGCTGAAATAGCTCTGCCCGGCCGAGGCCGAGGCGCCTGAGCTGTAGCCGGAGTACGGTTTTTCCACCGCTACCGGGTATATGTAATCAGTGTTAGTCAGCCTGACTACCACGGAGAAAGTTTCACCCGACAGCACGCCTACCTCGGAACTGAAGGGCACGGTGTAAAAGCCCGGGAGCGTAAAGCTGCCGCTGGCGGTATAGGCCAGGGTGCCGCTGCGCGGGCTGCCCGGGGTCACCCCGGTATAGACGTAAATAGTGTAAGAGGTGCCGGCGTCGGTGGCGTAAAAGCCGGCGGATTTCAGCGGGCCGCTGGCCGAAGCGGTGAAGATATTGGCCATCCACTCCGTGGTGCTGTCTCCCCCGCCCGCGTCGCTGTTGCCGAGGTCGTAGGTATAGCCCAGCGGGTCGTACTGGTAGATGGCGCTGTAATTGGCGGCCGATTCGGCCGACTTGAAGACGGCGTTGTCGCCGCCGAGGGAGCTGTCGTAATAGGAGATATAAAAATAGCCGCTTTCACCGTAACCTGTACCCCAGCTGTTGCGGGCGATAAAGGCCCCGTTGCCGGGAGGCCCGCTGGCGAAATTGGCGGCGGCGTAATTATCGTTCCAGCCCACCAGCGCTATGGCGTGCCCCCCGCAGCCGCCAGCGCCGCAGGTGCAGACCGAACCGCTCACCCCGTAGGGCTTGGTGCAGCGGTCGTTATAGAAATTGGTGGAGGTGCCGTCTGCGGCGGCGTCGTCCCAGTAGATGCTTGAATAGACCGCGCCGTAACTCTCTATCGCGGACTTGATATTGTTCTTGAAAGCGCTTTCGTTCACCGAGGCGGGCGGGGGCAGCCAGCGCACCTCCTGTGAATGCTTGCGCACGGTAAGGCCTGCGCGGATAGTAGCGTCATGCGGATCGTCGGCCTCGTTCACCGGGCCCGACCAGCGCAGCAGGTAAGCCGAGGACATGGAGGTGTTGCCGCCGTTTACCATGGGGCTGCCGTCGAAGCCGCTGTTCTTGGCCATGTTGCTTTCGGAGAAGTCCCAGCTCTCGATAGGCAGCAGCCAGGATTCCATGGAGGCCAGGGTGGCGAAGGCCCAGCAGTCCCCGAACTCGCCCTGGTTGCGCACGGCGGGCAGCTTGCCCAGGGAGCGCAGGTCGTAGGAGGCGGAGAAGGAAACCGGCGGCGTTACCGCGGAGACCGAGGTGCGGCGGGCGATAGCGGTACTGAAGTCTCGCCCGGACAGGCGCGTGTAATCGACGGGAGAAGGGATATGCCCCAGGGGGCGGCGGGGCGCCGGTACGGTAGCGGCGGCGAGGGGCGTAAAAGCCGGGGCGGCTGGCGCCGCGGTGGAAATATAGGCCGCGAAAACCGGGTTGAGCCGGGGCGGCAACTCCTGCGCGGCGGCCGGCGAGGCCGCGGCGGCGAGCAGGAGCAGGATCTTGGGAGTAAGTCCGGTCATAGCTTTGTTCAGCGCTTTTTATTCCTCCGCGGCTTGCCGGCCGGGGGCAGTTCGGTGGACACCTGCGCCGGAGCTGACCAGGTCCCGGGGGCCTTGCCGTCGGAGCCCATCACCCGCATGTAATACAGGCGGCCGCTTTCCAGCGGCAGGCCCGACATCCTGTACGAGCAGGTGTCGGTAAATACGTCCGCCAGCGGCGCCTCGAAAGATTCCCTGTCCGAAATCTGCAGCCGGTAGTATTTCAGGTCGGAGGGGTTCGGCCAGGCCAGGACGCCCTTGCGCACGCCCAGCCGGCCGGGAACGGGCGGCGCGGGATTTTTGCGCGCCGGCGCGGCGGCTCCGTTGGAAACGGCGAAAGTGTAAGCGGCCGAGAAAGACTGCTCGGAGACTTCCCCCGTATTAAGCCTTACCAGGGGCGCCACGCGCCAGTAATAAACGCCATCCGCCAGGAAAAAAGGGTAAAGGGTATACTGGTTCTTCGACAGCAGCGTCTCCAGGTAAAGTTCCGAAAAATCCTCCCGGCCGCTGATCTGCAGGCGGTAGGCCCCGGCCTTCATCACCTCGTTCCAGGCCAGTTTCAGCCCGCCGCCGCGGCGGCTGGTGCGCTGCACTTTCGTGCTGACCACCAGCGGGGCTTCGGGCGGGTCCTCCACGAAGCGCTTGTTCCAGGAGTTCACGGCGAAGACGGCCTTCTCCCCGTACCTGGCGAAGGAGGCCCAGTCATCCACTTTTTCCCGGTAAACTTTTGCCCCGTACTTTTCCTCCAGTTCCTTGTCCAACTCCCGGGGGATATGGCCGACGAAGACGCTGGGCGGGTGGGATTCCAGCAGCTTCGCCCCCTTCTTATCCAGGAAATCCTGGAATTTGCTGTCGAAAGCCGTTTCGGAAGGCACCACCAGCAGCGCGTTGGCCGGGGCGTCGGCGGCGGCCGCCGGGGCGCAAAAGAGCGCCGCGGCCAAAGCCGCGGGCGCGCAGAACCGAAATATGGCGTCACGCATCAGAGTCTCCTGTCCGTATATTATAAATAAGCCGTATGACGGATTTGTTGCGCTTCCCCCCGCCGCTCCGCCCGGGGGCCCGGGCGCTTAAAGCCGGGGCTTTGTTTGGTAAAATTACAGTTATGCAAGACAGGCGCATAGTTGCGGGAGACGACTGGGTAGAACCTGAGCTGCTCAGCCCCGGCAGCGCGCGCCCGCGCGGCCCGGAATACGGCCAGCCGCCCCTGCCGCCCGAAAAGCCCGGCCTCCTGGCGCGCCTCAAAGGCCTGCTCGCCGCCGGCCTGGCGCTCGTGGGAACAGCCCTCTTCATCACCGGCGCCCTGCTCACCTCCACCGTCATAGGCGCCGTCATAGGCATCCCGCTGCTGCTGCTAGGGGCCGTAGCCTTCTTCCTCCTCTTCAAACTCCTCTCCCTCGGCGCCGCCTCCAAAACCTTCACCTTCCGCCGTTTCTAAAAATCTAAACCCGCCCCCTCCCCCCGGCTTCCGATATTTTTTAAAAACGACTAAATCTCGCGAGTAATCGGCGGAGACCGTACGGGCAGGGTTAGCAAAAGCCCCTCGGAGGGCGAGGCTTGCGTAGCGCCGAGCCCGAGAGCGGCAGGCGCGGCCACGGTGTGGCCGACGCCGGTTTTGCGATCCTGCCCGTACGGTAGGCCGCCGGACCCGGGCAGGGAGAAAGTAAGATCTCTACTTCCTACTTAACTCTCAGCGTGAAGCCGGAGGAGTGGGCGGCGAACTCCGGGGCGTACATCGACTGTATCACCGCCGCCCCCGCCTTGAAAGTCCCGGGCACCGTAGGGCGCACCCGGTACTTCAGCACGTACTCGCCGTGCGGCAGCCACTCCACGAAGAAGTTCGTCAGCGAGTCGCGCGGCTCCTCGTAGCGGCCCAGCTGGTCCCACTGCCACCCGCTCGTCAGCTGCTCCGCTTCGAAGCCCGCCGCCTTCGGGTCCTTGATGTGCACGTACTCGAACTGGCTGCGGGTGCGCACCGTCAGGTGCACCTCCACCTGGTCGCCCACCGCCACGGAGTCCCCGTCGGCCAGCGGCGTAAGTTTATACGCATCCCCCTCTTTGGCGCGCAGGAAATACCTGCGCGACACGTTCATCATCCCGTCGGGAGACTCGGCCGCGGTCTTGTCCGTGGTATAGATCCCGGTAAAGGCCGCGAAGGCCAGCCCCGGGCCCTTTTTTTCCACGACCGGCGCCAGGTCGGCTTTGCCTATCTCGGCCGCGTATTTGGACCAGCGCAGCGGCCTGGCCAGCCAGTCGAAAGGCTGCAGCTGCAGCGAGTCGGACGCCTTGCCCCATTTAAGGGAGTAATTCTCCGGCTTGTCCAGCGCGCCCTTCGCCTTCATCACGTCGAGCAGCGAGTAGATGGCGGCCGCGGAAGCCTTGGTCGACTTCCACTCGTTGGCCTTGCGGTTGAAGAGCAGCCAGCGCACCAGCCCGGGGATCCTGGGGTCCGCGGGGCGCACGGCCAGCAGCGTCCGCAGCATGAAAGCGTGCTTCTCCACCGTGTCGTTGTACCAGAGCCAGGAGATCTTCTCCGGCGCCCAGTAGACCCCGGCGATATCGTCGGAGCGCGCCCCGTCCATGGCCCGGTCCAGGTAGCTTTCCGCCTTTGCCGTCTCGCCCAGGCGCAGGTAGACATAGGCCGCGTAGGCCTTGCCGAACGGCGTCATGGCGTTGGCGTGCCTGTCGGCGTAATCAACCCAGGCCTTGGCGTACTTGCGCGCCGTAGCGCTCTCGCCCCAGGCCTCGGGGAAAGAGGTCACCACGTAGGCGGCGTAAAGGATCAGTGACGTTTCCCCCTCCTCCGGCTTCATGTGCCCGGGGATCTCGGAGAGCACGTAGGAGAGCGCTTTGCGCGCCATGTCCTGCGGCATTTCCACGCCGTAGCGTGCGGCCTCCGCCAGGCCCTCCAGCACGTAAAGCGTCATGTGCAGGTTGGGGCGCCCGCCGGGGAACCAGGGGAAGGAGCCGTCCGGGAACTGGTAGGTCTTCAGCTTGCCCAGGGCGTCCTCTTTCTCGGACGCCACCACTTTCGGGTCCAGCATGTCTATGACCGGCCAGCCCGCTTCGCGCCCTTTGGACTGGCGCTCCCACGGTGTTTCCATCAGTGTCATCAGGCGCGCCGGGTTGTCCCGCTCCCACTCCGGGGTCAGGGTGGTGCGTTTGGGGATCTTGGCCACCGAGGCGCGCAGCTCGGGATATTTGCCGTAAAAGCCGTTGGTGATGGCCAGCGGCACGTAGCGGTTGAGCAGCTGCTCGGTGCACTCGTACGGGTAATGCACGAGGAAAGGCAGGCTGTTGAGCACGGTAAGCATCAGCTGCGGCTGTATCTCTAAGTGCAGCGACTCCACCTCCCTCGTCGGGTCGGCGGCCTCCAGCTCGGGCAGCCGCAGGGTCTTGGCGGAGTCGCCGTCCAGCGCGGCCACTGTCGAGGCGATGAGCCGCTCCCGCGACGGCAGCACGGGCAGGTCGTTCTCCTGCGCGTCGGCCAGGCGCCCGGCGCGCGCAATGGCGCGCACCTTGTAGGAAGCCGGGCCGCGCGGCGCTTCGATATCCCAGTAGACGGCGACGGAGCCCCGGGGTTTGACCGTAAAAGACCGCGACAGGTCCTTTACGCCGAACCCGACGTGCGCCGCCTCGCCGTCGCGCGTCAGCGACAGCGCCACCGCTCCGGAAAGCTCGCCGGAAGTCTCGTTGGTCACCACGGCGGTCAGGCGGGACTTGTCCCCCTCGCGGAAGAACCGGGGAATGTCCAGGCGCACCATCAGGTCTTTCTTTGTGACCGTCTCGGCCGAGAAGGCGCCGCGCCGGGCGTCGCGCGTCAGCACGTAGGAGAAGATCTTCCAGGAAGTGAGCCGCTCGGGGATCCTGAAGGAGAAATTACCGAGCCCGTTGAGGACCTTCAGCTGCGGGTTGTAATAGGCCGTCTCCGAAAAGTCCTTGCGCACAGCGACTTCGGGCGCGCCCGCCCCGCCGCCGCCGGCCGGCGAGGCCGCCGGCTTGGCCGGCATCATGCTGTTCCTGGCCTCGCCCTCCATGGCCGGGGCCCGGGGCGCGCCGAAGGAATCCGCCTCGGCCATGCCCCCGGCGCTCAGAGAATAAACGGCGCCCTCGTCATCGAAGCCCAGGCTCTTGGCGAAGAAACCTCCCCGCCGGCCGGAAACCCGCGTGGAGGCGATGCGCAGGGAGGCGAGGCGCTCCTCCGCGGCCGAGGTCCTGAAGGCGTCGAGCATGCGCCTGATAAGGCCGGTCCTGACCGGCAGGGTAGCGGTATAAGGCGTGAACAGCGAACCCATCGCTTCGCCGGAGGCCTGGCGTCGCGGGTAGAGGGCGCCGCCCCAGAACCCCGCGTCGGCCCCGTAATATTCCAGGGAACGGTCGAAGATCTTTACCAGCGCCTCGCCGGCGACGGGCTTGCCGCCCCTTGTCGCGGCCTTGAGCGTCCAGCGCGCCTCCTGGCCGGGCGCGAGCACCTTGTCGTAGTCGAGGGAGAGCGAGATCTCCTTGTTGTCGTACGCCACTTCGGCCTCCCCCATGGCCGAATGGACCTTAAAGCCGCTGGCGCCCAGCCAGCGCAGTCCGAACCCGCCGCGGTGCTCCCGGGTCACCTTCACGCTGAAGATGGAGAGGCCGCCTTCCGAAACGGAACGGGCCAGGACGAACTGCCCGGCCAGCAGCTCGGTAAATTTGACGCCCTTCAGCGCGGAAGCGCCGATGAGGACCCGGGCGGTCTCGCCCAGCCGGTAAGAATCGCGCTCGAACAGGGCCACCGCCGGCAATTTCAGCCCGGCGTTCCTGCGGCTGTCCGAAGAGGCGGAAACTATGACCAGGGAGGATTCGCTTTCGCCGCCCCATGGGTCCCTCGCCTTCAGCTTGAGCCGGTAGGCGCCCGGCGCCAGGGCCGGCAGCTTTATGAGCGAAGGCGCGCCCTTTGAAAAGGCGACCTTTCCTTTCGCCGCGGAGGGCCCGTCCGGCACCGCGCTGAAAGCCTGCTCCAGGGACGTGCTGCCCCCGAAGAAACCCCAGTACCGCCCGCCGTCCTGCGGCGAGGGCTCCTTCTCCAGGCGGTAGAGCGAATAATCCGCGGCGCCTTCCTGCTGGGAATCGTTAAGGTCCATCAGCCGCGCGTCCAGCAAGGCCGGGGCCTCCGGGGTAAAGAAGCCGGCCTGGGGCTTCACGTCGAACAAGTAGGCCTTGGCCCCGGCCCGGTAGGAGCGGGAATCCGTTATGGTACGGCCGCCTGCGTCGCGCGCCTCCGCCACCACCTCGTAAGAGGAGGGATAGCCGGCGTAAGCCTCGCTCTCCGGCTGGGGTTTGAAAGAGAAGCTGAACTTGCCGTCGTCGCCGGTCTTGGTGGCGCCCGACGCGACCTCGACGGCGGCGCCGCCGCCGTAGAACCAGCCCCAGTACCAGCAGTAGCGCGGCAGGTAACGGGTGCGGGTCACCCGGTAGGTCACCGCGGCCCCCGGCACGGGCGAGCCGAAGTAATACTTAACTTCTCCCGAGACCTCCGCGCCCTCGCCGTAGCGGTAGGGCCGGTCGGCCGGCGCCAGTTTCACCTCGAACTCCGGGCGCTTGTACTCCTCCACGGAGAAGTTGGCCGCGTTCTGGAAATTATGGCCGTATTCCGTCAGCTGGGCCGTTATGGTATAGGCGCCCAGCAGGCGTCCCTCGGGGATCTTGAAAGAGCCGGCCGCGCTGCCCAGCCCGGTAAAAGGCAGGGTCTGCCTGTAAACTTCCTGCCAGTTGGCGTCGCGGGCCGTGAAGGTCAGTCTGCTCTTCCCGTCGTAGACCTTGTACCCGCGCGGCTGCCGCACCAGCGCCGTCGCCTTGAACTTCACCTCCTGCCCGGGCCGGTAGACCGGCCGGTCCGTTTCCACGAACACGCTGACCGGGGCGGACACGTTGAGCCCGGTATGCGCCTGCCCGCCCCAGTAGGCGTAGGCCCCGCCGCTGCTGAGCAGCGGGTCTATGGTGAGATAATCGCTGCCGCGGAAGTTCACGCTAAAATCGTGGGTAAAGACTGCCGTGCCCCCGGCGTCGGTCGTGAGCCCGCCCCGGCCCTCTTCCTGGCCCCGGGACTTGTGGTAAAACAGGTCGATGCCGGCCCCCGGGGCCGGGCGGCCGGTAAGGGCGTTCACCGCGTAAAGCCTGAAAGCGTCCGCGCGGACGGTCCGGCCGGGAGCGGCGGGGTCGTGAATGAAGTCCTCCGGGTCGCCGGAGACTCCCGGGGTGCCCAGCAGGAACAGGTCAGTTATGTTGAGGAGCACGGCCTTCAGCAGGGAGGTCCCCTCCTCGAAACCGCTGTCGCCGGAGGCTATGACCAGGTAAAGCCCTTTATCCATTTTCGGCGAGTGCACGGTCTGTTCGGCTGGCTGATAGGGCCCGGGGTAGGCCACCTTCTGCGTCCATTGCAGGGAGGGCTTCCTGCCCAGGAAGTCTTTCAGCGTCGCGTGGTCGAGCTGGCGCAGCGCGTCCCAGTTCTGGCCGTCCCGCCTGGCGGAAGCCAGTTCGTCCGGAGTGGTCTTGTAGGCCCTGAAATAGACCTCCGGCAGGTTGCGCGCGTTCACCTTCAGCGTATCACGGCCGGGCGGAGGGCCGAAGGAGGCGGTGAGTTCCAGTTTGGGCATCTCGATGCCGGCCCGTAGTTTGGCGCAGAGCGCGGCGGGCTTGGAGCCGGGCGCCGCCTCTGCGGACGCGCGGCACAGGTCCACCGCCGCTTTAAAATCGGCGGCCTCTTCTTCGAAGGCGGCGGCCCGGTACAGGGCCCAGCTCTTACCCAGCGGGGATCTGAACGAGTTGCCCCAGGACTTCAGGGTCTTCACCGCGCGCCCCCGCAGGGCCGCGCGGTCGAAGGCGGCCACCCGGCCGGCATGCTCGAAAGGGATCATCAGGCGCTCGAGCTTCCAGTATTCCCTGACGAAATCCATGGACGAGGAGCTCAGGGCGGACGCGTCCTCCAGTAGGGCCCCCGCTTTGACCGCGGGAGGCGCCGCGGGAGAATAGGCCGCCTTATAGGAGGGCTCGGCGAACGGCGCGGCCTCCGGCAGCTGGCCTTCGGAGTCGGACTCGTCAAGGAGGTAGCTGGTCCAGCGCAGCACGGCGAAATCCCAGAGGGTAGGGGTATAGGACAGGTCGGCGTCCTTAAGGGCGAAGAAGTAATCCTGGGTCTCGAGGCGGTATTTCAACAGCTCGCCGCGCAGGGCCCAGAGCGACTCGTAATCCGCGGCCGTCAGCCGGCGCCACTGGCGGGAGGTAAATTTGGTGACGTCCCCGGCTTCTTTCTGCTCGTCGGCAGGCAGCGAGTAACCGTACTGCTGCAGGAACTGGCGCCCGGTTTCGGCGCGCAGCAGCAGCAGGCGGCCCTGCCAGAGGCGGTCGGGCGGCAGCTTCATGTCCATCAGGCGCTGGGCGGCTACCCCGTAGCGGAACAGCAGGCCCTCGCACTCGGCCGCCCGGTACAGGGCCTTGAGGCCCTCCTCGCCGGGCAGCGCGGCGGA
>Ga0075012_10002590_pt1 | contig 17698 bp, 17 predicted proteins | sample All_14_2_FD_71474 | JGI IMG/M metagenome (GOLD analysis project Ga0075012, IMG submission 71474) | Freshwater microbial communities in response to fracking from Pennsylvania, USA - Allegheny Zone_MetaG_DW_15 | ecosystem: Environmental > Aquatic > Deep subsurface > Groundwater > Drilled... | reverse complement strand
GCAGACTGGATAAAGCCACAGGTATTGACCAACAATATCTGCGCGGCCGCTGCGTCTTCGACGACCTGCCACCCCGCCTGGACCAGAGCGCCAAGGATGACCTCCGAATCAACAAGGTTCTTGGCACAGCCGAGGCTGACCATATATACAGTTCGTTGCATGTTAAACCTCGGCAAATATATCCTCTGAGACAAGGGCCTGGGTCAGCCTTGTATTGATTTTCTGAAAATGCTGGTCCTTGAACCCGGGCTTCCATTTTTCTCCCAGAAGTTCGTCCGAGACCAAAAATAGTGCCGCGAATTCAATAGATCTGAAGGTACAGACCGAACAGAGGGCGGAATATTCCATATCGACCCCAATAACGTCGTCATCACGCCGGAGTTTTTCCAGCAAGGCGCGGCTCTCGCGGTACGGCGCATCGGTTGACCAGATTGTGCCGGATACCGGTTCGAGACCCTGGTCGGCCGCCCATTGCCACAGCATGCTCGACAGTCTGGTCGACGGAGCAGCCGCAACCCCGGTCTGGTAATATTGTGAAGTTCCCTCTCCCGACAACGGACTGCCGCCAATCACGACATCGCCTATTTTCAGGTCCGGTGCAAGCGCGCCGCACCAGCTGAGCATGAAAATACGATCAACCCCGAGGGCAATCATTTTTTCGACGACCATTGCCGCAATCGGCGCACCGACGGCCGGCCCGGCAACACAATTGCGCTGGCCATTGACAGAGAGCTTTGAATGAGGGAACCTTCTCACTTCGCCACCCAGATCGACCACCAAAGCGTGGCCGAGATCAGCCTCATTGGGATTGATGAGAACTATCCCGGTCCGCGGCAGGGGTTTCTCATGCTTGCCCCGTCTCGGGAAGATTATTGCATCGTCGTTGCTACCTTTCATCTGCCGGCAATATTTCTACATGCTTTGAATATAAACACGAAAAGGGCCGCAGATTGCTCTGCGGCCCTTTTTGCGCAACTTTCTTTAACAACCGATCTTCAGCTTATCCAAGCAGCGGATTTGCATACAGAAGAATCAGGGAAATAACCAGTCCGTAAATTGCGATCGACTCGGCAAGAGCCATACCAAGGATCATGAACACCATCAACTTCGGCTGTACTTCGGGATTCCTTGCCAACCCCATGGTCGCACCCTGACCAACGGAGCCGATTCCGATGCCAGCGCCAAGACCGGCCAGGCCGATAGAGAGGGCTGCACCCACACAGATCAATGCCAACTGAATATTACCTTCCATTTTTTTCTCCTTTAAAAATTATATAGGTTTGGCCTTCTTCCTCAAAAGCGTACGTGCTGATTCAAAACTACACCCCGGCTCATCAATGGGCATGTTCCTTCGCCTGACCGAAATACACGACGGTCAACAGGACAAATACCATTGCCTGTACGAGAGAGACCAGGACACCGAGAATCATGATGGGCAGTGGGGCGAAGAATGCGCCGGCGAGCATGAAGAGAATGCCCAGAAGCGTTTCCTTGGCCATGATGTTTCCGAAAAGACGGATGGAGAGGGAGAGCAGACGGGCGAAGTTACTGATCAGCTCGATTGGCAACATCAGCGGAATAAGCCACCACATGGGACCGATGAAATGTTTGTAATAGCCGATGCCATGGGTACTGAACCCAATGATATGATGGGTAATCCACACGATGATCGTCAGGGCCAGCGTCGTATTGATACTGGCGGTCGGCGACATGAAGCCGGGGATCAGACCGATCAGATTGGCGACGGCGATGTAGATACCGAAAGTCGCGATCATCGGGAAGAACTTATCCGTCATCTCACGGCCCATGTTGTCGGCGAAAAACTCATCCATTCCCCCGATCACGATCTCCCAGAAATTCTGGCCCTTGCCGGGAATCATCTCGAGATTCCCCAGGGTCAGCTTGGAAACGATGAAAAGAAAGGCCATGACGAGCCAGGTGTAGGTCATGTAGGGAGCGCATAACTGCTCGAGAATGGAATGCCCCACAGGTCCATGCGGTACGGGAAGCCCAAGTTTCTCAAGGATGATCGAAATAAATAGTATCGGATGTTCCATAATCCCTTCTTACCTCCTCCCACTGAAGAAATAGCGCCAGGCCACATTTACCGCGGTAACCGTAACCGTAAACACTACCGTTGACAACCCCAATATCAATCCAAAGATATTGACCTTCTTATACTTAATCAGGACAAGCAGGACAATACCTATAATTACAATCCGGACCCAGAATTTGACGATGTAGCCGACCCTGCTCTTTTTAACCTTTTCCTTTTCAGGAATCGGCGCCGTTGCCGTCAATGATCCGAAAAATCTGGCTACATCGTTATGCGATACCCAAAAACTCAGTATCGAGATGATGCCTCCGACCAGCACCGACCACGCAAAAAAAGCAGAGTGGAAAATCCATGCGCCCAGAGCCAGAACCGCCAGATACACCCAACTCATGACCTGCATTTTGTGCAGGGACATCACGTCTTCCGTCACGCACTCGCCTTCCGGTCAATCACTTCTTTTTGTCCTGATGACGCCAGACTATGTCCAACAGGTTTTTGAAACCGGCGGCAATGCCGAACGCCAGACCGATAAATGTAAACCATGGCGCCGTCCGGCCGTCAAAAACCTTCTGGTCGAGGAGGATCCCGCCACCCAGACCGATGAAGATTGCGGCAACAAATGTAAACCCGACATGACCGTAATTTGCCAGCAAGTGGATCCATTCATTTTTCAAATCCGACATCCATTTCTCCACTCTCAGGGGCGCGATTTCGGTCCTGATATAACAGGTTTTGGTATCACGCCTCTATGCCAAAGTCAATCGATTTTTCACTTTTCGAGCAATTTCTTGAATGACCATTCAGTCATTTTTGCCGCCGTATCGAGATCTTTTTCCGAATGTGCCATGGACACGAAGGCAACCTCGAACTGCGATGGCGCCAGATATATTCCCTTGGCCAGCATCTGGCGATAGTGCTGTGCATATCGTCGGGTATCCGATCGCATCGCCGACTCGAAATCATTGACCGGATCGGCGGTGAAAAACACCGTAAGCAACGAGCCGACTCTGTTGAGCTGGGCCGCGACCCCGGTGGCCCGGCTGATACCGTTCAACATCTCCTCGAATCGCGCCGACTTGCGTTCGAGCTCCGCATAAACGCCCGGCCGTTGCAGTTCCTTCAGCATTGCTATACCTGCCGCCATTGCCAGAGGGTTGCCGGAAAGTGTCCCGGCCTGATACACCGGCCCATCCGGGGCGACGCAATCCATGATCTCCGCCTTACCGCCATAGGCCCCGACCGGCAATCCGCCACCGATGATCTTGCCCAGACAGGTCAGATCGGGGGTGATGCCGAATCGTTCCTGGGCACCGCCGTAGGCCAGACGAAAACCGGTAATGACCTCATCAAAGATGAGGAGAATATTCAATTCTTTCGTCAGCCGACGGAGACCTTCAAGGAATCCGGGAGTTGGAGGAACGCACCCCATATTGCCGGCGACCGGTTCGACGATGACACAGGCGATCTCCGAGGCCTTCCGCCTCAGGGTGTCTTCCAGAATGTCCAGGTTGTTGTAGGGGACCGACAGGGTATTCTTGACGATATCCTCCGGCACCCCCGGGCTCCCGGGAATCCCGAGCGTCAGGAGCCCCGATCCGGCCTTGACCAGGAACGAATCGGCGTGGCCATGATAGCATCCATCGAACTTGACGACGATGTTCCGCCCGGTGTACCCCCGGGCCAGGCGAACCGCGCTCATCGTCGCTTCGGTACCCGAGTTGACAAACCGCACCTTCTCGATCGACGGCACCGCCTCAACCACCATCGAAGCCAGATCCACCTCTGTCGGTGTCGGTGCCCCGAAACTGGTGCCATCAACCGCTGCCGCCTGGATAGCGGCAATGACGGACGGATGCGCATGTCCGAGAATCATAGGTCCCCAGGAACAGACGAAGTCGATAAACTCGTTGCCGTCGACATCGATCAGCACCGATCCCCGGCCTCGTTTGATGAATAAGGGATCGCAGCCGACCGATCGACAGGCCCTGACCGGACTGTTCACCCCCCCGGGGATGACCCGCCGGGCCGCTTCAAACATTTTATCGGAAACAGTTGTGTTCATATATCCCCTTATGATGGATCCCAGGCCGAGGTGTTGACGACAGCAAATCAGCCATTATTGTGGTGAGTGATGGCCGTCTGCATATTTGCATACCGCAGGACGGACGGCACGAAATATAGCATGCAGCCTGAAGAACTGTCAAACAGGAACCTTCTTGATTCCTCGCTGATAATGCCATCATTTGAAGGATTTCCTGCGTCGACACGCCGGTCTTCCAGCCGATATTTTTGCTTGTCAGCGAAATATCCAGCAGGTAAACTGAAACCACATTCCTTCGGCTGCAAAATCAATCCAGCTTGATCCCGGCTGAATGACCCAATTCCGAACGAGAGGAGAAACACGCAATGGCAAATGATAAGGTCCAGCAGATTAACGATGCGGATTTCAACGCAATGATCAGTTCCGAACAGCCATCGCTGGTTGATTTCTGGGCTCCCTGGTGTGGTCCCTGCAAGGCGATAGGACCTGTGGTCGAAGAACTGGCTGAGGAATATGCCGGTAAGGTGACAATCGCCAAGATGAATGTCGACGAGAACCCCGTCACTCCCGGGAAATATGGAATCCGGGCAATTCCAACCCTGATCCTGTTCAAGAAAGGAGAGGTCGTCGACCAGATAACCGGTGCTGTCGGCAAGGGCCAACTCATCGACCTGATCAAAAAAGCCCTCTGATCCCCTTCGGCGCTGTCTGCCATACAGGGGCATCCCATCTGCAGACAGCGCCTTCCTCCTTCTCGAACGTCCCTATTTCATGCAGAAAGAGCATTACGACCTCGTTATCCTCGGCGGAGGGCCGGCCGGTCTGTCCGCCGGACTCTATGCGGCGAGGGCACGACTTGATCATTTGATGATTGAGAAAGGAGCCCCCGGCGGGCAGGTACTCCTTACTGACTGGGTCGACAATTATCCAGGCTTTCCCGATGGGATTTCCGGTTTCGACCTGGTTGAAAAGATGTCAGCCCACGCCCGGCGTTTCGACCTGAATACCCTCACCGCGGAGGTGGTACACGTCGATTTGAGCGATCCCGTGCAGAAACGCCTGGCCCTCGATAATGGATCGGTGATCAGTTGCCACTCTCTCATCATCTGCACCGGTGCCAGGGCGAACACCCTCGACATCCCGGGCGAGCACGAACTCCGCGGCAAAGGGGTTTCCTACTGCGGCACCTGCGATGCCCCATTCTACCGGAACATGCATGTGGCCGTCATTGGTGGCGGCAACACCGCGATCCAGGAAGCCGAGTACCTGACCAAATTTGCCAGCAGAGTGACCGTTATCCACCGCCGGGATCAATTGCGGGCAACCAAGATAGTCCAGGAGATCGCCTTTGCCAACAGCAAGATCGACTTCATCTGGAACAGTCGAGTCACCTCCATCGAAGGGACAACAGGGGTGGAGAGGCTTAACCTTGTCGACAACGGCGGCAGGACGTCGACCCTCGATGTCGAGGGCGTTTTCATCCTCATCGGCGTGACCCCCAACAACGCCTGCCTGTCGCTCGACCTTCTACAGCCCGACGCATGGGGCTTCATACCGACCGATACGGAAACCCGCACCGCTGTTGCCGGCGTCATGGCCGCCGGCGACATCCGCAGCAAGGCAGTCCGCCAGATCGTCAATGCGGCAGGAGAAGGAGCGACTGCCGTGCTGGCCGCCGAGACCTACCTGCAAAGCCTTAAACGTTAACACCGGAGAACAATGCACAATTCAAGCCTTTTCTCGATCAAAGCATACGGGGGATCGACATTGATCAGATTCTGCATCCTCTTTCTCCTGCTGAATGTCGCCGGTTGCGCCAAAATGAAGGACATGCTGACCTTTACCGGGGGAGCCGAGGACGCAGCCACGCTTCCCGTCCAGAACCTGGTGACAAAGGGAATGGATGACTATGCAGTCGGAAAATACTTTACTTCCCTTGAGTATTTCCAGGAAATCCTTGACCGTTATCCATTCGCGCCGGAAGCCACGCTTGCCGAACTCAAGGCTGCCGACTGCAATTATTTCCTCGAACACTATGCCGAGGCCCTAGTGCTTTACGAGGCATTTGAGGAGAAGCACCCGACCAACGAGGCGATGCCTTACGTCATTTACCAGAAGGCGATGTGCAACTACAAACAGATAGATCGAATCGACCGTGACGTCTCAGGGGCGGAGAAGGCCGTACAACTCTTCAGCCAACTGATACGGGCATACCCGAACTCACCCTACACCTCCGAGGCCAAGGCACGGATCAAAGCAGCCCGTCAATTCATCGCCAACCACGAATTCTTCGTAGTAGATTTCTACATCAGGAGAAATAAGATAAGCGAGGCCGAAACGCGATTGAAGTATATCCTTGCCACCTACCCCGATGCCGACATAGCTCCGCGGGCCAAGGAACTTCTGGCCCAGATTCAGGCCGGCAATCCCCCGAAACAGAGCCTTTCCTCCTGGTTGCCGAAAGTGGCCCTTCCCGATTGGGCAAAATTCTCATCTTCGGAGGAAGAGGCTCCGGAAGGTCAGGCCGCGAAGGACTGATTTGCAACACCCTTCAACTCTCCTCTTGAATTTCTGAAACGCCGGCGAATGGATCGCCGGCGTTTTCGTTTGAGCACGGCAAGCCGTTGTCGCTCAGACTATCAGTTCCTCCGGTACGACCCATTCCTCGGCGAGCGACACCGCCATCGCCCGCACCGGGCACACCGTCACGCAGAGACTGCAGCCGGTGCATTTGTGCGGATCAAACAGCACCTCCATCGATGGCCGCTTGATAAAGAGGGCGCCAACAGGGCAGACTCCGGTACAGGCGCCGCATTGGAAACATTTCTGGTCATCGCGATGGATACGTGCCGCCAGTCGCTCGACCCGCACCCCCAACCCTTTCAGATACTCGAGGCCGGCATCGACATTGTGCTTGCTGCTCCCCTTCAGTTCAAGGATCATGACCCCTTCTCTCTGCAGCAGGATATCGGCCTTGAGGATATTGAATTCAATGTCATATTCCTTGACCAGCTGATAAATAAAAGGCCGGTCGCTTGTCTCTTTCGGAAACCGCAATACGTAAATCTGAGTAAACACGTGGTGTCCTTCAATGGCCCCTGACTGATTGGACCGCTTGGTATTTGTCTTCGCTCCTGCATCGCACCGATCCTCATACCGGTTTGGCTGCATGAGCCCCGTTCATCTTTTCCTGCACCGCCTGCTCCAGCTCAGCCAGCAACACTGCCAGCGGCCTGTCGGTATCGATGCTCACCACCTGACCGGATTCCAGTTCGTCGGGAGGCATGAAGTGCTCTCTCTGGTGCAGATAGATTTCCCACCGGCCATCGGAAACCGCATAGGGATCGGCAGCCCTCGCGATCAACCTTTTTTTCACCGTCGCTGCCGGGCAGGTGCAGAGGACAAAGAGCAGCCGGCAATGGGCGGCAAGTCCCAGTCGAAGACGACTGCGCTCCCCTTGCGACTGATAAGAGGCATCCAGGACAACACAGGCGTGGCTGTCTCCAGCGAGGCACTCCTGAGTGCGGCACAGCAGTTCGTCATAGGTACGACGGGTGAAACCGGGGGTATAAATGCCCTCGTTCCAGGGAACCCGGCTCCGGTCCTGCCGTCCCAGCCCCGCCAGTTCCTTGCGGACGATATCGGAGTTGAGATACAGCCCCCCCTGCCGTTCGGCCCAGGCCCTGGCCAGGTAACTCTTGCCCGTGGCCACCATGCCGAAAAACACATAGACTGTCTTCGTCGGTCCGGCGTTCACAATGTCATCCCGGCATAGGAATCGGCCAGGGCGAAACACCTTCCGGCCTGCTCCCTGCATTCGCCGGCCGTGCGCCGATCCACCCCGGGATCAACGGCGGTCAACAGATTGATCTTGCCACGCACATAGGCACGATAGCACTTGTAGAAGCCGAGCATCGACAAAAGTCCCGAATCCCCCGATGCCTCCATGAACCGTTGTATAAAATACTCGGAGAGATTGTGCAAGCCATGGAGATCGAGGTCCATGGCCAGAAAGGCCACGTCCGCGGCGACATCGGTACAGCGAAGGCGGCGGCTGAACTCGATGCAGTCGAAGATGATCACCTCGTCGGCGAGACAGATGTTCGCCGTGTGCAGGTCACCATGACAGTCGCGGATCCTCCCCTCCGCCATCCGTTGTTCAAAGAGGCGGTGATGGGCGAGGAACCCGGCCGCGAAATCGCGTATCCTGTCGAAGCATCCTTGGGTCAGCCCTTGCTGCCCGATATACGGAGCGGTCTGCTTGAAATTCTCCATGACGCTGCGACCGACCTCCCTGACACTGCCGAACCTCGTCACCTGAGCCGAACTCTCACTCCGTTCATAGAACGGCACCAGCAGCGTCACGATCCTGTCAATATCATCTCGGTTGACCCCACCCTCCCGGATCAGCCGATTCATCATCCGCTCTTCCGGCAGCCGGGCCATCTTCACTCCATACTCCACCTTCTGACCACGGCCCCCAAGGCGAAACTCCCCATCGTGACACGTCAGCGCCACCAGATCGAGATAGACGTCATCCGGGCAGAGACGGCGATTGAGCAACAGTTCCTGCCTGCAGTAATAGCGCCTTCGCGCGAGCGTCGAAAAATTGAGAAAACCGAGATCAACCGGTTTTTTCCATTTGTAGACGAAGGGGCCGGCAAGGACAACAAAGGAGATGTGGGTCTGGATCAGCCGTACCGCATCGACCGGGTGCGGATACGCATCGGCGTTCATCAGAAACTGCAGGTATTCCGGCAACCTTTCCCGATTCATCATACACTCCAGCCACCGCCTTGACCATCGATTCGGTGAACAATCAATCTGATGCCATCATTGCTCAATATTACCCGAAACTCACCAGTACGTAAATCTCGGCATGTCCTTTAGTTCGACGCCATAATATTCTCGTCTGCATGCAGACTCCAGACCCGGCTGCATCATTTCTGCAGAACACTGCTCACGTCTCCCGGCAGCGTCTAGTGGAACAGCATTATTCCAAGCAACGCCACCTTCTGGCCCAGGACGGCCGATTTTCCATCAACAGCGCCCTCGGTCAGTTGAAGCATTGCCCTGCCGAAACGATGGCCGAGACCTGCATTGACCATCATCGTTGGCTGCGTACCGGGGTACCCGAGTTGATCTGCGGGGCTTCTAAAGCGGGAGCCCAGATCAGAGTCCAGATCACATCCATCGCCGAATCGTCGCTGCCGCACACCTCTCCAGTACCGGCAGCCTAGATTGGGGAGGACGGGGCGGCAGCTATCATCGCCGTCGCCGGCATGGAGGAGTGCTCCCCGGGGGCATCGCCGGGCTGGTGTCGTGCCCGGTCATCGGCGTGCCGACCTCAAGTTGTCCCCTTCCCCAGGCACAGCCAGAGGCTGTGTCGCTCAAGATGATGAATTCGGTCTGATTTTCCAGCAGATACCTCCCTGGACCTTGCAAGATTCATGCGTTGGGGTATAATCCTCAGGTTCTGAATTAGGAATGCACCGCTTTCCACACATATCTGGCAACCTGTAGCACAACGGTCACGCAAACTTCGGGATATCCATGAATACATCACTCAAACTCAAACTGGGCCTGCTGATCTTTCTCGTCGCCCTTGCCGTCGTTACGATTGTCCCCTCCTTTTATTCGGCGACCCCGGACTGGTGGAAAAAGTACATGGCCCCGGAGGGATTGCGGCTCGGTCTTGACCTGCAGGGCGGCATGCACCTGGTGCTGAAGGTCGATCTGCAAAAGGCGGAGGTAAACTCCCTGGAACTCGCGGCCAACGATCTCAAGGATACGCTGACGGAACAGTCGGTCAGTGCCATCCAGACGCCATCCCCTTCAGCTGGTTCGATCGTTTTCACGCTCCCCAATACCGGCAGCGTTGAACAGGTGAAAAAACTGATTAAGGACGATTTCCCTGATATCGACACCAAGATTGAAACTCAGGAGGGCAGCTTCCCCCGGATCATCATTACTCTGAGCAACGACAAAAAAGAGTATATCAAGACCCATTCAGTCGACCAATCCCTTGAAATCATAAGGAACCGTATCGATCAATTCGGTGTCGCCGAACCTGTCATCATCCGCCAGGGCACTGATGAAATCGTCATTCAACTGCCAGGCGTACGCGATCCGAAACGGGCCATGAAACTGCTTGGCGATACGGCCCAACTCGAATTCAAACTGGTTGCCGAAGCGCCCGGCTTGAACCTGCCGGAACTGATCGACCAGGCAAAAAAATCCGGACAATGGAAAGATGGCGAGGATCTGAAGAAACTCAACCGGGCCTTGCAGAACCGGTTGCCCAGCGACACATCGATCCATTTTGAGAAAAACGTCGATCCCAAGACGAGGATCGAAACCTTGAGCCCCATCCTGCTGGAGAACAAGGTGCTGATGACCGGCGATATGGTGAAGGACGCCCAGGTCCGCATCGGCGGCAGCTTCAACGAACCCTACGTCAGTCTGGATCTGACCGGCAGAGGCGGCAAGCTCTTCGGCCAGCTCACCGAAAAAAATGTCGGCCGGCGGATGGCCATCGTTCTCGACAACAACGTTCGCTCCGCGCCCGTCATCCGCGAGCGGATCCTCGGCGGCTCGGCCCAGATCTCCGGCAGTTTCACCCATGAGGAGGCCGCCGATCTGGCCATCGTTCTCCGTGTCGGCGCCCTGCCCGCCCCGGTCAACATCATTCAGAACCTGACCGTCGGGGCCAGTCTCGGCCAGGATTCAATCAACAAGGGCCTTGTCTCCGGTGTCTTCGGCACGATCCTCGTCGTCGGTTTCATGCTTATCTATTACCGAACCTCCGGTGCCATCGCCAACGTCGCCTTATTCTTCAACATCCTTTTTCTTTTCTCCGGCCTCGCCATTCTCAATGCCACCCTCACCCTTCCCGGCATCGCCGGTATCGTGCTTTCCATCGGTATGGCCGTCGACTCCAATGTTCTGATATTCGAACGTATACGAGAAGAGATGGCGATCGGGAAGACAGTGCGGTCGAGTATTGAGGTCGGTTTTGACAAGGCCTTTTTTTCCATCCTCGACTCCCAGGTCACCACCCTGATAACCGCCGTCGTCCTTTTCATGTTCGGAACCGGTCCGATCAAAGGGTTTGCCATTACCCTCACCCTCGGCATCCTCTTCAATCTCTATACCGCCCTTACCTGCTCGGAGATGATGTTCGGCATCCTCAATCGCCTGCGCCCGATCAAACGAATCGTCTATCTGAACTTTCTCGAAAAACCCAATTTTGACTACCTGCGGATCAAGAAAATTTCATTCATGATCTCCGGTGTCACTTCACTTATCGGCATTATTGCCCTGATTCAGATCGTACTGGGCAATGCCAATCTCGGCGTGGATTTTGTCGGCGGTTCGCTGCTCAATTATCGGGCTGACAAGCCTTTTGAGTTGGCGGAGGTTCGCAAGGTGTTCGCCGCCAATAATTTGGAAGGATTTGATCTGCAGGAAGTCGAGAACGAATCGCGGTTGATCGTCAAGGTCAAGAAAAGCGAAGAGGTCCTCTCCGGCACCAGTGACAGTATTACCAGTATCCTCAACAAGGATCTTCCCGGGAAAAATTTCGTCCTCGAAAGTCAGTCGGAGATCGGTTCCTCAGTGAGTTCCACTTTGCGTAACAAGGCCCTCCTGGCGATCGCCCTTTCCCTGTGCGGAATTGTCTTCTACCTGGCAATCCGGTTTGACCTTCGGTTCGGGTTGGCGGGCATGCTCGCCACGCTGCACGATGTCCTTTGCGTCATCGGCATCTGCTGGTTGCTGAATATTGAAATGAACCTGCTGCTCGTGACCGCACTGTTGACTCTCGCCGGCTACTCGATCAACGACTCGGTTGTCGTGTTTGACCGTATTCGTGAAAATATTCACAAGTATCAAGACAAAACTTTGTATGAGAATATAAACCTCAGCGTCAACGAGGTGGTGAGCCGGACCGTCGTTACCGGGACGACAACACTGCTGGTCCTGCTCTCCCTCTTCTTCCTGGGAGGATCAGTCATCCATGATTTCTCCCTGGTCCTTATCATCGGCATCCTGATAGGCACCTATTCCTCGGTCTTTGTCGCCAGTCCCATCCTGACCCTCTTTCAGGAAAGGAAGATCTGACATGGGATTGAGCCCGACCGATATGGCCCATTTGCCGGTCAGCGCCCAACCACTGGAAAAGGATACGCCGTTCACCTTTTCCTGCCACGGCGGCCTGAATTGCTTCACTGAATGCTGCCGCCTTCTGGAACTGGCCCTGACCCCCTACGACCTCCTGCGCCTGCGGCGGGCAACTGGTCTCAGTTCCACCGATTTGTTGGAACAATTTGTGATCGTTGAGGATTCTGAAGAAGAGGTGTTTCCCCGCCTGTATTTGACGATGGTCGACGACGGCAGGGCCAGCTGTGTTTTTGTCACCGCGCATGGCTGCAAAGTTTACCACGATCGCCCCGGTGCCTGCCGGGCGTATCCGCTCGGACGGGCATCCATGCACCGTGCCCCAGGCAACGCTGAAGAACATTACATTCTGATACAGGAACCACATTGTCAGGGTTTTTTTGAGCCGGTACCGCAAACGGCTGAAAGCTATTGCCTCGATCAGGGCCTTGCCGAATACAACCGCTTCAACGATAACGTCGCTTCTATATTGAAACATCCTCAGGCTCGCCGGGGAAAATTGCTGCAACCTGAAGAACGGGAGCTCTTTCTGCTTTTCTTGTATGATCTCGATCGATTGCGGATAGAAATCAGCGGCGGGCTGATTCCAGATATGACTCCGATCACCGTGCAGGAAATTCTTTCCAAGAACGACGAGGAACTGCTGCTCTTTGCCATCGAATGGCTCAGACGGCGACTCTTCGCCTGATCACCCTGTGCTAACTTTGATTTTGCAACCCATGCTTAAGCTCATCGTATTCGACTGTGACGGCGTCCTCTTCGATTCCAGGGAATCAAACCGACATTTTTACAATCACCTTCTGCACCACTTCGGCAAACCGCCGATGACCGAAGAAGAGTGTGACTTTGCCCATATTCACAGCACGACGGACGCAATCGCCCATATATTCCGCCATTATCCTGAATTGGACCTGCAAGAGGTCGACCGCTTCAGGTTATCATGCGATTATGGTCCGTTTCTGCAGATGCTCAAAGTCGAAAGGGACCTGACGACCTTCCTCGATACCGTCCATCCTCGCTATCACCTGGCAATATCGACCAACCGCACCAACACGATGGAACCCCTGCTGCAGAAATATCAGCTTCGCCATTATTTTGGCAAGGTCATGACGGCGCAAAATGCAACACGTCCCAAACCCGCCCCGGATGCGCTGCTGGAGATTCTCACGCATTATGATTGCAGAGCTGATGAGTCGATCTATATCGGCGATTCAACCATTGACCAGATCCACGCAGCCTCCTGCTCCGTGCCCTTTATCGCCTTCAAAAACCGGCAGCTGGATGCTGCCTACCATGTCGATGGATTCATGGAAATCCTCGCCCTTCCTCCGTTTGCAGGGCAGCAGCAAGCGAAAGGCGGCTGATGCCAGTCTGTAAGATATCAACAATCCTCTTGCTTACCGCAATATTACCCCTCCCCCTGCACCTTCTGGCGGCAACTGATCGGCGACATGCCGTCGCGCCAACTCGAGATCGTGCAACCAATCACCCTCCTCACAAATGAAATCGGATCCAGGCCCAATATCTCTGCGTATCGTTCCGTTACGTGCATGAAACCTGTTGCATCATCACCTCGAGGTTAATCATCGAGTCGATGAGTTGAGATCAGACTCTGACGTCTGACGGCGCTGTGTTTTTTTTTGAGTTATGCAAAGAAGTTGTTATACTGCCTGGCAGAATTTGTCTTGCCGCATACTCTTCTTCCGGGGATCCGACCACGATGGCCGCTGAAACACAGCTGTTGGATGTGATTTGTGAAGACATTGGGAAATATTTTGCCAACCATCCATTCATAGCCGTCCGGCCGATCAAAGGCAGTCCCCCAGATCAATATGAGGCCACCTATTGTATCCAAGGCATCTACAAGGATGACAGGGGCCGTCTCCAGCAGACTTCACATCACGTTGTATCCATCGCCATTCCATTGGGCTTTCCTCACTTTCCTCCACACTGCAGACCTCTCACACCAATCTTCCATCCCGATTTTGATCCGGCGGCCATACGTCTCGGCGAGTTCTGGAATGTCGGTCGTTCCCTGCCTGAACTCATCATTTTCATTGGCAGAATGATTAGCGGAGAACTGTTTTCAAAAGAAAATTCGTTCAACCTGAACGCCGCTGCATGGTACCGGGACAATACCGACAAGCTTCCTTTTGCCAGACTTGAAAGCCGTTCGGATGCCACCCCAAGCGAAGCATTTCCATCCGACTGTCTGACCGACCCGATCGAAATCGACATGCTTGAAGATGAGGATTTGCATGTCGATCTCTCCAATATCGGCCTTGATCGCACCGCCGGAACAGCAACGAGCCAGTCGGATATTTCATCTACCGCTGATGCGCGACCGCCAGGTTACGATATTGACATGGAAACCATCTGGCTCCTGTCCGGGCAGAAACGGTTCTATCAGCTTCGGAATCTCCTTAAAAATCCTGCTGGAAAATTTTCTTTTGATGGACAAGAAGAATTGTCGAAACGGATCAAGGCGTCCATCCAGGAAGCCCGACAAATCTACAATGAAGGAGAGGATCTTGAACACCGTGGACTTCCGGCGAAGGCGCTTGAAAAATACACTGCTGTCGAGGAACTGGTAAGCGATTTTCCAAAGATTGCAGATGACATTCGTCGCACGGAGCAAGCAAAGGATCTTCTCGGTGACTGGGTTCAGAGAAAAGATGGCTCTTCCCGGCAAGAACCTGCACCACATACCAGCAAATCCGGCACAACCAATAAAAAGCACCATACTGGAGATGGCCCGACAGCCGATAGTCGGTCGACCATGTTCAACAGAATGCAGATATCACGAATCAATGTCGTGCCGATCGCTATTTTTGCGGGCTTTATAATGATCACCGTACCACCCGCATATGTGTACTTTTCCGACACCGGCCAATACAATCGGGCGGTACAGTTGTATTCGGAGTGTACAGCCCAATTGACCACCAAGCGGTACAAAGAAGCCTCCCAGGCCTGCAGTGCCGCGCTCAGACTGGCACAGGACATCGCCATAATTAAAAAGCAGGAAGGCACTGAGCTGATCGGAAAAATTGATGCTATTCTCAACTCTGAAGATTTGCAACAGGGGTTGGCTGGCAATGTGCTTGTGAACGGCTCATACCTTCCCCGATCGTTGGCAGAATCCCTGATGCACACCCAGAAAACTATCAGTGAAGGTGATCGGCTGGTTTCCAGTGCAAACTGGGAAAAAGCCGTCGACGTTTACAAAAATGGTGTGCTGGCATTGGAGAAAGAACAGAAACTTGACCCATCATTTCTGAATGAACTCAAGTTGAAACTTCAGCGTTCCCAATCCCATCTTTCCATGGAAAAAGGGAATGATGCCATGACGAAAAAACAATGGCAACAGGCGATTGATCATTTCAATGACGCTTTGGCTCAAATACGGTCACTCCCTCCTGAAGAGCAGAGGGATTTCAGGGCTTCTCTGCAACCACAGCTCAACAAGTGCACCTTCCTGCTCCTCAAACAACAAGGAGATCAACTATTTGCCTCCTCCGATTGGACCGGGGCATTCACCTCTTTTCAGGAAGCTATCAACCTGGGAGGCAAACTCGACCAATCTGAGAGAACCACTCTCAATTCAATCCAGGCTGATATCGTCAGGGCCGATCTCTATACCACGATAAAGAATGGGAAGGTCGCCTTTGCCAAGAATGAGTGGAACGAGGCGATCGAAAAACTCGCACGCGCCAGCAAGATCCTGATGGATAATCCAGGATTGCTGAATCAGGAAGATGCGGACAGGAACCTGCACAAATTGTCAAGGATCATGCTGCAGGCTTCAATTATCCGAGATCAGCAGAATGCGGAAAAGCTTATCGCCGAAAAAAGATACAGCGAAGCGGTAAAGGAACTTCGGCAGATTGCCAGATATATTGATAGTAGTCCGCTGAAAGCGGAAAAAGAGTTTGAGGAGGTCCGCCGAAAAGTCAGTGAATCTATCTTTACTACCCGGGATGCTCAGTTTATCAGCGACAAGATCACCTATCTCGAAGATCATTTTCAGATCATCTTTGCCGAAAATTATCCTGCCGCTCCCCCCGAATCCCTCTCATCGCCCGTCATCACCTTCATCAAGCAGGAAAAAGATAAACTGCTGTTCAAAATGCAATGCATAGAAAGTGGCAGAGGAAAGCCCATGAAGTTGACAATGTATTACAGTTTTGCAAAAAACAACGGGGCATGGGCATTCCATAGCGATACGGCCGAATAGGACCAAAATCAGGGGCTGATTGCTCCATATCCCGACCTAAACCAGGAAACGGAACTCTCCCTTTCCAAGAAGATTGTGGAGATGAAGGATGCCAGCCAGTTTCCGTTCACTGTCGATTATCGGCAACACGGTAATTTCATGACGCTGCATGATTGACAAGGCATCAGCCGCCTGCATGTCAGGTTCAATGCAGATCGGGTTGACAGTCATCAATCGACTCACCGCAACATCAGATAGACCTATATCTCCCAGCACGTACCTGCGGACATCTCCATCCGTCACAATTCCAACGACATGGCCGGAGCGATCGACAACCAGGACCGCACCCAGGTTTTTCTCATTCAGTATCCGAACCGCCTCCGCTGCAGTATATTCTTTTGTTATTACAGGAATATCCTGACCAGTGAGCATGACCTGAGACACCCGGACCTTCAACCGTTCTCCGAGACTTCCACCGGGGTGATTGAATCGGAAATCTTCAGCCTGGAATTTTTTTCGATTAAGCAGCACCACGGATAACGCATCTCCCATCGCCAGGGTTGCGGTTGTACTCGCAGTCGGCGCCAACCCCAGGGGACAGGCTTCCTTCGGCACGGCAATATCCAGGACGACATCGGCAGCCAGGGCCAGCAGTGAATTTTTGCCTCCGGTCATGGCGATGATCTTGTTGCCACGTTTCTTCATGCTGCTGAGGAGGACGTTTAATTCACTGGTCTCTCCTGAATACGATATTGCCAGTATGACATCGGTGGCGGTAACCATGCCGAGATCGCCATGCATTGCCTCGACCGGATGGAGAAAAAACGATGGTGTTCCGGTGCTGTTCAATGTCGCGGCGATTTTCTGACCGATGATGCCTGACTTTCCGATGCCGGTGAGAATCAAGCGGGTCGGGCACTCCATGATGAGATCAACAGCCCGCAGGAATTCCTCACCGATTTTATCACGTACGGCTTTAAGCCCCTGCACTTCAATGGTGAATACTTTTTGAGCCTCTTCAATCGACATTATTCAACCAAACCTCGCTCTTCCATCTTGATACAACCTTGCCGGACTGGTTCTTTTTTGATAAGTTTTTTTGACTATCGATCTGAGCAGTAACTTTCAAGGCTGGTTATTCTACTGACTTTTGATGATTGTTCAAGCATTGACATTGATTTCCCGTCATACGACAGAATGAACCGAGGGT
>Ga0075012_10002589_pt1 | contig 17700 bp, 20 predicted proteins | sample All_14_2_FD_71474 | JGI IMG/M metagenome (GOLD analysis project Ga0075012, IMG submission 71474) | Freshwater microbial communities in response to fracking from Pennsylvania, USA - Allegheny Zone_MetaG_DW_15 | ecosystem: Environmental > Aquatic > Deep subsurface > Groundwater > Drilled... | reverse complement strand
CCGATAACCCCAAAAGCCCAATCGCGACGCCGTGCGAAAACCGGCTGACTACGAGAGCATTCCCCTTCCCCAAAGTCTGCGGCAAACTCCGGAGCCCCGCCCCCGAATCAAACTCCTCATCCTGCAGCGCATAAATAATGTCAAACCCTGCCGTCCAAAAGAGCACTGCCCCACTCAACGCCACAATCTCCCAACCCAAACTCCCCCGCACCGCCACCCAAGCGGCCGCCGGCGCAATCCCCAAGCCCAACCCCAAAACATAGTGGCAGAGCGGCGTAAACCGTTTCGTCATCGAATAACCCAAAGTCACAATCAAAGCCACTGGGGCCAGCATCAAAGCCAGCGGATTCAGCAACGCTGCCGCAACCAAAAACACCACCACACTCCCATAAAAATAGAGATTCGCCGTCCTCAAACTCAAGAGCCCCGCCGGAATCGCCCGCACCTTCGTCCGCGGATTCAACGCATCAATATCCCGATCCGCAATCCGATTCCACGCCATCGCCGCACTCCGGCAACTCACCATCGCCACAACGATTAATCCAAAAATTCGCCAACCCGGCCACAAACCCAATCCCGAAACCCGACTCGCCCACATCATCCCGACCATCGCAAAAGGCAGCGCAAAAAGCGAATGCTCAATCTTGATCATCTCCAAAAAAACTCGGAAACCGTGCAACCCGCGGGCCTGCGTCGCCATCACCCCGAGTCTACTAAATTGGCCCCCAAGACCATCCGCCTCTCATAACAATTTGCTTAATCTCGCGGCCCAATCCTGGCAACTTCCCTATTAATAAGGGTAAATTCCACCATCAATGGAGGCAACGCGTAAGCGCGTGCCTCTTTTAAGCGTTCGGAGGGAACGTTCTCAAAATGCAGCACTGGAATCAGATCAACGGAGAAAATCCAATGTACAAGAAGTTAATTGGACTATTCCTAACAATTACCGCGATCTTCGCCCCCGCCATATCAATGGCCGCTGGTGGTGAAGCAAACATCAAACTCGAATTTTCACAAAGCGACCGGATCTACCTGATCATCTCGCTTGTCCTCGGCTTCATCGCCCTCTTCTTTGCATGGTTCTTCTGGTCAAAAGTCAAAAAGACTTCAACCGGTAACGAAAAAATGCAAGAAGTCGGCGAAGCAATTCGAGCCGGCGCAATGGGATATCTCAGCCAGCAATTTAAGACGATGGGAATCTTCGTCATTATCATTGCGGTAATCCTGTTCGTGATGTACCAAGGAAGCTACGGCAACCTGGTCTCAACATTAACTGCAGTCTGTTTCATCCTTGGTGTCGGTGCCAGCTACCTTGCCGGATATGTTGGTATGAAAGCCGCTGTCAGCGCAAACATGCGCGTTGCCAACGCCGCCCTCACCAGCTACAAATCTTCACTCGAAATTGCATTCCAATCTGGTTCCGTCGCTGGTCTTGTCACCGTCGGTATGGGCCTCATCGGTGCAACCGCCATCTTCCTCGCCGTACCCGAGCACGCAACCAAGCTTCTCGTCGGATTCGGTTTTGGTGGATCACTCGCCGCCCTCTTTATGCGGGTCGGTGGTGGAATCTTCACCAAAGCTGCTGACGTCGGAGCTGACCTCGTCGGTAAAGTCGAAGCGGGCATCCCCGAAGACGATCCACGCAACCCCGCCACTATCGCCGACAACGTTGGAGACAACGTCGGTGACTGTGCTGGTATGGCCGCCGACGTTTTCGAATCTTACGAAGTCACCCTCGTCGCTGCAATCGTCCTCGGTGCCGCAACCGCCGCCCTCTTCCCCACAGAAATGTGGATGCGACTCATCCTCTTCGCGTTGATGGCTCGTGGTGCAGGTGTTGTAGCCTCCATCGTCGGTATCTTCATGGTCAAAGGCTCCGAAGATATCAGCGTTGACCCTCTCAAATCGATCCGACGTGGCTTCTACAGTTCTGCTGTCATCGCCGGTGTCGCAACCCTCGGAATCGCCTGGTACATGCTCGGTGGAATGGATGCCAAACAAGGCATTCGCACCAACGAACTCACCTCGCCGAACCTAATCACCTATGCCGGTAACGGAATGACCCCGGCAACGAAGGTCAACCGAGACGTCGCAACAACCATCCTTGCCGCCGAGCGAAAACTCGCCGCCAGCAAGAAAGTTGATTCATTCGAAGTAACAAACGTCGATATCCTCGCTGATAAAGCAGTTGTCGACCTCAAACTCAAGGAAGAATCCAAAGAGCAAATCGTAACTTCGGTTCGACAAGGTGGCGAAAAGGCAATCAAAAATAGCCCCGCTATACCGCTGGACGAATACCGACAAATCAACTTCAACGACACGAACTCCAAGGTTCTCGGATTCGCAGTTCCCGACCAAAGCGTCGAACCAACTGCCGAACCCAAGTATCTCACGTTCAAAGATGCATTCGAAAAGAATCCTGTCGGTGTCTACGAGCTCGAAGTCACTCAAGCTGCCGTCACTCCCGACGGAAAGCCTGATCCGGCTGGAAAGCCCAACACCCAATCATTCTTCATCGGCCCCGTCCGCAAAGACGTACTCGATAAAGAACTTGAAAAGGCAAAAGAAGGCGATCGAAACTCGACCTACGAAATCAAAGGCAATTACCCCGTCACATTCTATGCGAATTCAAATGGCGATGTCATTGCTGGTGTTGATGCCGATCCTTCAAAACTCGACCTCAGCACCGTTCAAGGCGGTCCAATCGCCTACGGCGCAACCGTTGCTAAGCTCACCGACTTTGTAGAAGAGCAAAAGGCAAACCCCGCTGCTCCTGCAAATCCCCCGAGCCCGATCACTCCAGAACTCGCCTACGTTAAACATAAAAATGTTGAATGGTGGCGATTCTTTATCTGCGTCGTATTCGGTCTTGCTATGGCCTTCGTTTTCGAAGCCCTCACCGACTACTATGTTGGTCTCCACAAGCGACCGGTTCAAGAACTCGGTGCCGTCTCAACTGCCGGCCCGGCTCCCATGATCATCACTGGATTCGCCTACGGTCAAGAAAGCTCTGTCTTCAGCGTTTTCGCCATCGTAGCCTGTCTCCTCGGCCCGCTCATGATCTTCCCGCCTGCAGAATTTGGCGGATATCTCCTGAGCTTCTACGGAATCGCCCTCGTCGGTCTCGGACTGCTGACCACCACCGGATTCATCCTCGCGATGGATACCTTCGGACCAATCAGCGATAACGCTCAAGGCGTTTTCGAAATGTCCGGCGCACATCACGATTCCGCCGACGGAGCACGAAGAGTTCAACTCCTCGACGCTGCTGGTAACACCACCAAAGCCCTCACAAAAGGCTTTGCAATCGCTACCGCCGTTGTCGCCGCTGTTGCCCTCTTCCACGCTTATGTAGATGAAGGAATGCTCACCCAAATCGGGATGCGCCTGGAAATCCCCGAGATCTTCCTTGGCCTTCTGATTGGTGGTGCCGCACCCTATCTCTTCTCTGCCTTCTCGATCAATGCTGTTGGTCGGGCCGCCTTTGAACTCATCGGCGAAGTTCGCGCTCAATTCCGCAACGATCCGGGCATCATGGCCGGGACAAGCAAACCCAACTACGCAAAATGCGTAGCCATCGTCACCGCTGCCGCCCAACGCGAGTTGATCGGCCCCGGGATCCTCGCGATCTTCTTCCCCGTTCTCGTTGGATTCGGCTTTAGCATTGGCAAGCCGATGACATTGATCAACGGTGTCGAATACAACCTCGTCGGTGCCCAAGCACTCGGCGGATTCCTCGCGGGTGCAATCGTCTCCGGTCAGCTCATGGCTGTCCTCCTCGCCAACTCTGGCGGAATGTGGGACAACGCCAAGAAGCTCATCGAAGATGGACTCCACGGCGGAAAAGGCACCGAAGCTCACAAAGCTGCTGTTGTCTGCGATACCGTCGGCGATCCGTTCAAGGACACCGCTGGCCCCGCACTCAACCCGCTCATCAAGGTCATGAACCTTGTTGGCCTCCTCCTCGCTCCCGTCATCATCGCGAAGCGCGATTCCGGCGTTATCATCGGAATCACAATCTTCGCCGCCGTCATGCTGATTATCGCCATCTGGTGGTCCAAGCGCGGCGGAATGGGAACCGGAATGGCTGCCGCTGAAGGCGACCACGGTGGAGATAACACTCCCGACACAAAACCGGACAACGACCCCACCCCGGCTAACGCCTAATCAAGGTCGCTCCAATAATAAATTCCCCGTTCCAACCGGAGCGGGGAAATTTTTTTGCCTGCCTAAGATTCGATTACTTGATCTATTTAGGTCACATTATCAAAATTTCTATTAGTCGTCCCTCCTCCCGGGGCGGAATCCATCCACCACCATCCATGCGTGCCCCTGCCTTTTGCATCGCAACAGGCAGGGAATAACCAACTCCCACTCACGTCATTCCGCCCTTGAGGCGGAATCCATCCCCCACCCACCACCAATATTGCGTGGCCCGGCTAGCAATAGCCGGGAATACATACCCCCTGTTTAGTCACCCCGAGCGCAGGCCGGGGCCCAGTCCTCAAAAACAACCAGCAATCCGAAGGATTATCCTCTTCGTCATTCCGCACTTGTGGCGGAATCCATCCCCCACCCACCACCAATACTGCGTGGCCCGGCTAGCAATAGCCGGGAATACATACCCTCTCTTTAGTCACCCCGAGCGCATACCGTAGCCCAGTCCTCAAAAACAAAAAGCAATCCGAAGGATTGTCCGCCTACTCCCCCAACTCCCGATAAAGCCCCGGCTGACGACACCCAAAGGCGTCCGTCTCAAAAACCCCCGGAATAACCACCGTCCGCTTCTCCCGCGCCAAACTCAAATCCATATCCGCCACAATAATCCCCTCTTCCGCCCCAATCGAATCCAAAACCTCTCCCCCAACCCCATAAATCCCGCTCTCCCCTCTAAAACTAAACCCATTCTCGTCCCCCACCCGGTTACAACTGGCAAAGAAAATCTTATTCTCCTGCGCCCGCGCCGGGCAAATCAAAGCCGGAGTCGTCCCCTTCCGCGTCGGCCAATTTGTCGGCAAAACCACAAGCTCCGCCCCGCGCAAAGCCATCACCCGAGTCGCCTCCGGCGGCCGCAAATCATAACAAATCAAAATTCCAATCCGCCCCAAATCCGTATCAAAAACCGGCAAAGCCGTCCCCGGCGTCGCAAATTGGTCAAACCCCAAACACGGCAAGTGAGTCTTAACATACCGACGCATGCGACCGTTCGGCTCAACCAGCAAAGCCCCATTATAAAGTCCAAAATCATCAATCCCCGCAAATCCATAAATAACATGGATTCCCCGCTCAATCGCCGCAGACTGCACCCGCAAAACCTCATCACAGGCATCCGTAACCCCAAAGTCCTTATCGCAACTCACCCGAACCGCAATCCGCGCCGCATCCTCCTGAGTTCCAACACAGTAGCCCGTCAAAAATGCTTCCGGAAAAACCGCTAAATCAACCCCGCGCGAAACCGCTTCATCCAAACCCTCAATAATCCGATCCGCGTTCGCGCCCGGATTATCAAAAACAACATCCCACTGAAAGCACGCGAGTCTCATTCCTCAACCCGAATCCAGTTCTCAACCTTCGCCACCGAGCTCAACCCTCGAACATCCGTCAAGGCACTCACAAAGTCCGATTCCCGGCAAACGTGCGTCATAAACGCAATCTCGCCTTTGCCCCCCACCTTCGTAATCATCTCCATCTGCGCCAAACCAACGCGCCACCGAGAAAACGCCGTCGCAATCTCGCCCAATGTCCCCGGCTGATCAACCACCTCAAACCGCACGTAATACCGCGTTTCCAAATCCGCCATCTGAGAAACAGACATCCCTTCCCCATAAGGAATCGCGCTCCCGTTCCCTCCCGCAACCATCGTCCGCACAACATCAATCAAGTCGCCAACCACCGCGCTCGCCGTCGGGTCGGCCCCCGCCCCACGACCACTAAACATCAAATCACCCACAAAATCGCCGTGCAACCAAACCGCGTTATAAACGCCCTTCACGCTCGCCAACTGATGATCCAGCGGAATCAATGTCGGATGCACCCGCACCAAAACCTCGTCGTCGCCTGTCTCCTCGCAAACCCCCAAAAGCTTAATCTTATAACCAAACTGCCGCGCATATTTCATATCCGCCGCACTCACATCCCGAATCCCCTCCCGATGCACATCCTCCAACGGAATCTGCTTCCCAAAACAGATCGCCGCCAAAATCGAAATCTTATACATCGTATCAAACCCATCAACATCCGCTGTCGGATCAGCCTCGGCATAACCAAGCCGCTGAGCCTCCGCCAAAACCTCGCCAAAATCGGCCCCCTCGTCCTCCATCTTCGTCAAGATAAAGTTCGTCGTGCCGTTCAAAATCCCCATCATTTTGATAACGTCGTTCCCCGCAAGCTGGTGCTTCAACGGCTGAACAACCGGAATCCCCCCGCCTACCGCCGCTTCAAAATGCAAATCGAGCCCCGACCCCTTTGCCAAATTAATCAACCGCGATCCATGCTTGGCAATCAACTCCTTGTTCGCCGTAACCACATGCTTCCCGTGCTCCAAAGCAAGCTGAACCATCTCCCCCGCCGGCTCCTCGCCCCCCATCAATTCCAAAACAATATCCACCGAAGGATCAGTCACAATCGAACGCAAATCATCCGTCACCAAACCCGGTGCAACCGACCGAACCTTCTGCAAATCCCGAACCCCCACCCGAACAACCTCAATCCGCGCCGAAGTCTTCGCCAAAACCTCTTCCGCATTATCAACCAGCATCCGATACGTGCCTTCGCCAACCGTACCAAACCCCAAAAACCCAACTCGTATTGTTCGCATATCAGCCAATCGTGAGAATCGTCTCTCCCGGCTGAACCAAGTCGCCGTTCTTAATCAAAACCTTGTTCACAATCCCGCTAATCGGAGCCGTAATCTCATTAAAAACCTTCATCGCCTCAATCAATCCAACAACCTGACCTGCCTGAACCGCTTCCCCTTCTTTCGCAAATGGAGGTGAACCAGGGCTACTCGAAGCGTAATAAATCCCCGTCATCGGGCTCGTCACTGGCGTTCCTGTCGGCGCACTCGGCTTCTTCTCCACTTTCTGTTTCGGTGCGTTCACTCGCGGCGCCGCCGGTGCTCCAGCTCCTGCTGCCGCCGCAACCACCGTGCCCCCGCGCATTTCCGGCTCAACCCCCAATTCCACCGACCAATCTGCCCCCGCAAGCTTCGCTTTCTCCAAGCCAAACTCCGTCATGATCGAAGCCAATTCTTCCACCTTTTCCGTCAGGTCACTCACTCCTACATTATGCGCGATGCGCCAATTACTACACCGTCCCCCCCATGTTGAGAAGTGTAAGTTGGGATTCCCTATAGCATCAAATCTCAATATTCACGGATGAACATAGCAGACGACAACACCCTGATCTCGCCAAGAAAAGTCACAGTGCTCACCATTTCCCATTTCCTTCAATTCCTTAATGACATTACTACCATCAAACTGAAGGACATATCCTCCTTCCTTTAACTTCCACAAACCCGAACGAACTTTCACTTCATCAGAACCGAACCCTCTCATTTCAAATCGGCCATTTGGTTCTAAACTCAACGATGCGGCAGTGTCTTGTATTTCTTTAAAGACACTCTCCACCTCATCAATTGCATAATTTGCACCAATCTGAATGCTTGCAAACTTGTTATCCGCATGCATCCGCATCGTCTCCTGCGAAACAACCCCTCGTTCGCCAAACATCAAAAAACCTACCCCTATTCCCAACACGAACGACGCCCCGCAAAATATTGCTGGCCATTTCCACCAGGGTTCCTCACGCTGTATATCCATGCGGTTCAGTATACAAAGCAAACCTAGTCATCTCAAATTGCTTCTCAAAAACTACACAATATTTCTTGACTGGCAACGTAAATGTAACAATAAACCTCCCCTTCTGCAATCTCCATTCTCTTCTTTACCACCCCAATGTTCGTTCGAACTTCAATATCCCGCATTCCTGGCGACAAATCAAACTCACTTCGAATCAGTATTGAGCGTCTAGCGCGTCGACCATCAACATAAATCTCTTTAATCTCACAGCCCTCTTCACTACAACTCACAAGTGTCGGATGTTCCCTGTCCGAAAAATCATGTTTGAGAATCAAAAAGATACAAGTGAAGAGTGCCAGAACGATGAATGCCCCTATAATGAGTGACCGTCTGGCTCTCATCTTTATTTTCGCCGCATCGTCACCGTTCATAATCCGCAATCCTCAATCCATCAACAATCCACCAAGCTCACTTGAGCCCATAAAAAACATCAATCCCCGATTCCCGCCAAGTCGTATCCGTCACCCCACTCTCATCCACCTCATACTTCCGAAAAATCGCCCCATCCTCCCCTGATTCATCCAACCGCAAAATCAAATGAGGTCGCGAATAAATCCAAGTCCCCGCCTGAATCTCCAACTTCTGACCGCTCACCTCCGGGTCACCACTCAACTGAAACCGATGATTATCCCGCACAATCAGCTTGTACCGTCGCTCCGAAACTTCCCTCTTCACCTCCTCCAAAACCTCCCGGTCCGCCCCCGCACCCGACCTAATTTCCGCAAATCCCGTCCCTTCATACCGCAACACCTCACGATATCCCTGTGAAGATGGTGGCTCAGCAAACAGCACCTTTCCAATCTGAATTGCCACCACCACAATAACAAATCCTGCATAAACAATAACCTGCCCTTTCCAAGGCGATTCCTCCCAATCCATATCCCCCTTACGCAAGTCAATCAAACCAAGATTCACTCGTGCGACTTGTGACGTTTTTGTGACGCCAAATCAGGAAAATGCACTCCGTGCTCACAAATCTCATCGCGGCGACTGTCCTCTCCCAAACTCCTCCCCCTTCCGCTGACTTCGCCAACCTCCTATCAAAAATCCCTAACACCCGCTCTGCCGACCCAAAACTCATGGTCGGTTACGTTGATATCGCTTTTGCCCCTACCGGTGATTTCACTGCAAAAGCCGCACTAGAAGTCAATGGCAAAGTTCTCAAAGAATTCCGCGTTTCCCAAATTGTCCGACAAGGCACCCTCGCCCGACTCACATTTCGGGCCACTCCATTCGAACCCCTCGGCCCTGAAAACGGAAAGCGTTCCTTCATCGTCTACGTCAACGATTCCGTCGCCGGACGACTCGATTTCAACCTCACCAAGCAGCCCGGTGGCGACGCCTACGCCCCGACCACAGATTGGACGACCACTGGCCCCTGGCAAACCCACAGCTATCTCACCTACACAACGAAATCCGGCGATCAGCAACGCATTAATTTCAATTACTATCTCAGCTCTCGCGAACTTGGTTCTGAAAAAAACTACAAAGTCGACCTGGTCATGCGCCGAGGCACAACCATCCTCGCAAAATCGCTCCGCTCCCGCGAAGTGAACGACACCGAACTGGTCTTTAAAGAAGAGCCCCTCCACCTTCCAAACGGCAACCCCCTCATGCGACCCGATCTCGAAAAAATCGCTGGCCCGTTTATCCTCGAGATCAAAACTGGCAGTCGAGTCATCCGAACCTACCGCGGCGAAATCGCCAGCGGCATGTTCAAGCCCCACAAAAACTCTGCCCTAACCCACACCGAACCGACAACTTTTCTCACCGAGCGACGAATCTCCGAGGGCGGCGGCGGCATACATAACTTTCTGTTTACGTGGCTTACAACTGACTAACCCCCAATAACCCGACCCAAAACCACAACTCGACCCGCATCCACCTCAACCGATTCCAACCGAACATCAATCGGCAAATCGCCCGCATCAAAAATCGGATTGATCTTCGCCAACTGGCTCTCAATCAAATTCTTCGGCCCCCCACCCATCACATCCACCGATTCTAACCGAACCATCAACCGCTTCTCATCCTCAATCTCCAGCGTACAAACCGCCTTCACCGGAATCGTCACAATAATCTGCGCCTTTGCCTCAACATAAATATAGCCCCCACTAATCTTCACCGAAAAATCCTTCATCCCCCCCGGTGCCTGCTTGGTCAGCAAATTCCCAATCGCTTTTTCCGTCACAACCGCCCGCGCCGTCCCCGGCTCGTCCAAATTTAAACGAAACGGATCCAAATCCGCCCGCGCCGCCCCGCTTTTCACCTCAAAACTCTCAACCACCAAACCAAATTCAAGTTCAATATTGTTAAATCGGGCATCGATCCCGCCCACTTTCAACTGCTTCACAATCCAACTCTACCCCTCCAATTCTTCCCGCGTTTCAACGGCACAAGACCGCCCCACATAATGCAAGCCTCAACCCCCCGCCCGGAAAATCCACCAAACCCCATCTGTATCTATACACGTCAAACCCCTAACAGAGTAAAGTAAATGACCATGCTCGGCGCACTCCTCGGAATCATGACCATCCAAAACGCGACACCACCAGAAATCAAGCGCGAATTCCGCGCCGCATGGGTCGCAACCGTCGATAACATCGACTACCCTTCAAAACCCGGACTCCCCGTCGAACAAATGAAGTCCGAAATGATCGCCATTCTCGACAAATGCGCCGAACTCAACCTCAACGCCATCATCTTCCAAGTCCGACCCCACGCCGACGCCCTCTATAAATCAACCTACGAACCCTGGAGCTACTACCTCACCGGCTCCCAAGGCAAAGCCCCCGCCGGAGGTTTTGACCCCCTCGAATTCACCATCGAAGAAGCCCACCGTCGAGGCATCGAAGTCCATGCCTGGTTCAACCCCTACCGGGCTCTTCACCCCGCCCAAAAAACTCCGGTCAGCAGCGATAGCATCGTCTCCACCAACCCCGACCTCGCCCCCACCTATGGCGGATACAAATGGATGGTGCCCACCTCAAAACCCGTGCAAGACCGATCCTACAACGTCTTCATGGAAGTCGCCTCAAAATATAACGTCGACGGCATCCACATCGACGACTACTTTTACCCCTACCCCATCACCGAAAACGGACAAAAAGTCGACTTCCCCGACGCCAAATTCTACGCCGCCTACCTCCAATCCGGCGGCAAACTAGGCAAAAGCGACTGGCGCCGTAAAGGCGTCGATGACTTCATCCTCCGAGTCCACGAAGGGCTCAAAAAAGAAGCCCCCCACGTCAAATTTGGCATCTCGCCCTTCGGTATCTACCGCCCCGGAATCCCCGCCACAATCAAAGCCGGCATCGATCAATACGAAGAACTGTACGCCGACGCGCTCAAATGGTACGAACTCGGCTGGTGCGACTACTACAGCCCTCAACTCTACTGGCCCATCGCCCAAACCCCCCAAGCCTTCCCCGTCCTCCTCGATTGGTGGAGCAGCGTCAACAAAAAGAACATCCACCTCTGGCCCGGACAATACACCAGCCGAACCGACCCCAAAGGCGGCAACTGGAAAGCCTCCGAAGTCACCAACCAAATCGACCTCGTTCGCAAAAACAAAGGCTCCACCGGCACAATCCACTTCAGCATGAAGGCCATCCAAAACAATTGGAACGGCGTCGCCGATGCCCTCAAATCCTCCTACCGCCAGCCCGCGCTCGTCCCCGAATCCCCTTGGATGAAGTCACCCAGCCCCGGAACCGTTGGCGTCACGATGGACAAAATGATGCCGCCAAGCCTCCACTTCTCCGCCCCCAATCCACACGGCGTCGGCAACTATGTCCTCCAAGATAGCACCGGAAAAACCATCCTCACGGGCCAAGCCGGAGCCATCAAACTCATCCGATCTCAATCAGACACCGTCTTCGTTCGCATCGCCGACCGAACCGGAAAACTCGGACCGTTTAAGGCAATAGATGGGTATCGACTTTCGGCAGCGGTAACCGCACCGTAAACGTCGTACCCCGGTTCAACGCACTCTCAACCGAAACATCGCCACCGTGAAGCTCAATCAAGTGCTTCACGATGGCGAGCCCCAACCCCGTACCCCCACTCGCCCGACTCCGGCCCTTATCCACCCGATAAAACCGCTCAAAAATCCGGGGCAAATGCTCACTGCTAATACCAATCCCCGAATCCGCGACCACCAAAGTCGCAAACCCATCCCCATCCGATAAAGTCACCCGAACCGTCCCTTCCGCCGAATAGTTAATTGCATTGTCAACCAGATTAAAAACAATCTGACTCAACTGAGTTTCGTTCCCCTCAAATGGCAACGACTTCATCCGATTCACTTCCATCGCCAGCCCCTTCTCCTTCGCCTTCTTCTCCAACTGCGTGCAAACGCTCCCCGCAATCTCCGCCAAGTCGCACTCCACCCGCTGAACTGTCCCACTCTCCGCAATACTCAAAGTCAGCAAATCATCCGTAATCCGCGTCAGCCGGTCAACCTCGCGAATAATCTTCCCCAAATACCGCACCCGCAATTCCGCATCGTCCTCCCCCTCCTCCAAAGTCTCCGCCATCGCCCGAATCGTTGTCATCGGAGTCCGCAATTCATGGCTCACATTCGCCACAAAATCCCGCCGCACCGTTTCCAAATGCCGCAACTCCGTCACATCCCTCAAACTCAAAAACAGCCGATCCTGACCAAACTCCTCCGGCCAGCACTGCGCCTGCACAATACGCTCCCGTGGATGCCGCAAAACAATCTCCCGCGACGTCCCCGTTCGACTTTTCGAAACCGCCGCCACCAACTCATCAAGCTCATTGCTCAGCGTTATCGCCCGCAACAAATCGCCATCCCGATCCCCAATCTTAAAAAACTCATCCGCCCGCGAATTCGCATAAAGCAACCGAAAATTCACATCCACCAAAAAGATCATCGCGTCCAAACCGTCCGCCAAGTCGTCCAGCGCATCCCGGTGCCGAACAACCTCCGATTCCAGCCCCAACACTTCCGACTTAAGCTCCTCCGCCTTCTCCCCCACAATCGCCGTTCGGCGACGTAACTCCACCATCCCCAGCAACCCAAAAATCCCAAATCCCACCAAACCCAACGCGCCATAAGAAGAGAGCGCCGGCACAATCAACCCCAGCGCTCCCGCACAAAACGCGAGCACCAAAAGCAACGGTGTAAATCGAACCCAAATCAATTCAACTCCTTATACCTCCCCAACAATAAGCCACAATAAACAAATCCAATGAAGCGCGTCCAAGCCTATATCCGACTCAACAAACTCGAATCAGTCAAAGACGCCCTCGCCAACCGCAGCATCCTCGGCCTCACCGTATTAGAAACCCGCGGATTCGGCCGCCAACAGGGCCAAACCAGCACCTTCCGAGGCAGCGCTTACGCCCTCAATCTTGTGCCTAAAGTCAAACTCGATATCGTCATCCAAGATCATCAACTGGATGACTGTATCGATGCCATCGTGTCTGCCGCCCAAACCGGCGAACTCGGCGACGGCAAAATCTTTGTCTCCGAAATCATCGACGCCGTCCGAATCCGAACCGGCGAACGCGGCGAAGACGCCCTCTAAAAATAAAAATTTTGCAACCGCCCGGCCCGAGGCCAATCCCTCGTCCCGATAAATCGGGACTCCGCCCCGGGCGGAAAAATCACCAACAAAAACCAACCCCCAACCACGTCACCCCGAGCGCAGCCTGTCCTCGCGAAGCCTGTCCCTGCGAAGGCAGGGAGCGGGGAGCCGGGGCCCAGTCCAAAAAAACTCCAGCAGTCCGGAGGGCCGTCGCTATCTCCCTCCACCTCGGGGAGGGATTAAGGGAGGGGCACAGACAGAAGCAGAGCGATTTCTCACCGCACCCCCGCGAAGTGAAGGAGGGGTTGACAAAAAGAACAAGTAATCCAGAAGATTGTCCCCTCGCTACGAAAAATCACGCGTGCCCCTGCCTTTTGCAACGCAACAAGCAGGAAAAACCAACCCACCCCTACTTCGTCATCCCCGCGAAGGCGGGGACCCAGACAGCCCTCTCCCATCGCACGATTTCTCTAAGCAATCCAAAGCCTCGTCCCACGTCATCCTGGACTTGATCTGGAATCCATCCCCCGCCACCACCAACCTCGCGTGCCCCTGCCTTTTGCAAAGCAACAGGCAGGGAAAAACCAACCCCCAACCTCGTCATCCTGGACTTGATCCAGGATCCATCTCCCACCTTCCACAAACTCACATGCCCCGGAATTGACAACGGCAACTCCGGGAACCACAAACCCCCAAACTAAGGGTGGCACTGGTGAAACCAGTGAACAAACCTACCCCCAACGTCCACAAACTCGGGTGCTCCGACCGGTAACGGTCGGGCCCTCAATAAAGGCAAAAACTACCAAACCTCCTCAGAGCTTCCAAACACCCCCCCAAACCATCACCAAACCCGCGTGGCCCGGGTGGCAACTCCGGGATTCACAAACCCCCAAACTAGTCACCCCGAGCGGAGCCTGTCCTCGCGTAGGCGGGGAGCCGGGGCTCAGTCCAAAAAAACAAAAAGCGATCCAAAGGATTGTCCGCTTCGTCATTCCGCCCCAGAGAGCCTGCCCCTGCGGAGGCAGGGGCGGAATCCATCCCCCAACCACTACCATCTCCCATGCCCCGGAATTGCCAACAGCAACTCCGGGAAACACCAACCCCCCAACCTCGTCATCCTGGACCTGATCCAGGACCCATCCCGCACCTTCCACAAACTCACATGCCCGGGAACCACAAACCCAAAAATAAGGGTGGCACTGGTGAAACCAGTGAATAAACCTACCCTCAACTTGCTCAAACTCGGGTGCTCCGACCGGTAACGGTCGGCCCCACAATAAAGGCAAAAACTACCAAAAATCCTCAGAGCTTCCAAACAACCCCCCAAACCACCACCAACCTCGCGTGGCCCGGGTGGCAACACCCGGGAATAACAAACCCCAATCAAGCGCAGCACCACACAACCCACCGCAAAAACCCCCACCCCCAAATACAAAAAAGCTCCCTGATCTTTAACAAATCAGAGAGCTTGGGTGCGGGAGTCGGATTTGAACCAACGACCTCCGGGTTATGAGCCCGACGAGCTACCAGACTGCTCCATCCCGCAAGAGAGATTATGCCCCCTAACCTCCCCTTAACCCAGGACTCTTTTAATTTAATTCCGATCTACGGCCTTATGTAACTTGGCCATCGATGAAGGCTGCGTAGCTTAGGTGACCCCTCATTCGATTTTCCTCTTCAGGACTTACAGATAATTCGTTGTCAATAATGTGTCTATATGCTCGCAATTTATGACGATAGCCTTTTGTTAGTCGAACTTGAGAGCCATGCACTAACAATCCGTGAACTTTTAACCTTCTTGGTAACTCAGCAATGTGAGTTTTTCCTGAGGATACCGACCAACCTTGAATTTTTAGCATCAACTTGATATCAGAAATGATTTCGTTCGGGACTTTGCCGTCACCTGAAAAGACAATATCATCCGCATATCTGCTCAGTTTCACAGAATATTTCTGACTTAACTCAAGTAGTTTAACGTCGGTTTCTCTAAAAACGATGTTTGAAATTACGGGGCTCGCGGGTGAACCTTGCGCAAGTACACCATTTACACAGCATAATCGAGACGCAAAGTTCGCACCATTAATACCATAACCTAATTCCAAAAATATTTGTTCGACTTGCTGCCTGGAAACGGAGGGGAAAAAGTTCTCTATATCACAACTTACCACCCAATTTGAACTTAAATGCATACTCGCAGCATCGCGATGAGACCTGCCCGGAATAAATCCAAAAACATGGTCTGGAGGTGCATAATTCGATTGTAGTCCAGCTGCGATCCATCTCTGGACAATTTTCAACATCACAGTTGGTGAATAAATTAATCGGTATTGACCGTTCCTCTTAGGTATCACAAACTTTCTATAATAGTTCACAGGCGTCCTGCTCATGCTCAGAAACATCCTCTCGTGCACGCCAAATACCACTGCCAAAATCTCCGCAGAAATACAAGGTGCTAGCTTCTTTCCTTCTAATGAACGAATTCGATGTGCTACGTCCTCAGAGCAATCCCCTAATGCTGCGAATAGCTCATCGCAATCTGTGAAAAAAACAAGTGGTGGCGGCGCATTCACGTGCTTAGCAAAGCCTTCCAGCTTTCGTCATGGATGGCAGGCATCCTGCCGGGAGGTCAACAGAGCTTACGGCAGGATGTCCTGCCATCCATTTTGTCCCGGATCTTCGCAAACAGGAACGATACGCTCCTTCGCGAGCCGCCACGCGTCTGAATATTACCATTTTATCCGCCCAAGATGTAATGCTCGCTTAACATCGGTCTTGGATGGCAAACGGCTTACACTGAATAACCGCAACCCCTTCAGAGTTAGGGCGTAATTTTTCTCAGACAATTTATTGATCAACTTCCGGTCAAGGAGAACATCAATATAACCATCAAGAGTTTCCTTCGTGTAAATCCTTTCAGACCTATTCAACAAACTGTCAGCGTCAATTGGGGCAGTTTGCTTTATCTCCGAGAGCAAGTTAAAAATTTCAAATTCATATTCTTGTCGTTTAATCGCAATCCCCGACACTTTTTTTTCATTACCTTCATAAAATTCTGAAATATCACTTCTGAGTAATTCATTATCTATGTGTACGCCACTGCCTGATTTTATCGAAATTTCTATTCTCACTCCTCCTCGGTCACCCGATGTTTCCAATGCGCCAACCTCGATTCCTCTATTCACTTTTAGATAGTTGATCAAGTCATCTAGTCTCCTCTTAGCTTGCAAAGTATCATCCCAGCTTATTTCACACTCCACATTTAACAAGCTCAAAATTCTTCTGGAAATTCTTCTTCCTTGATTGTGCATCGACTTACTGTCAGCGAATGATTCGACTCTTAGAAATGCTCTAGTACCTTCTGAATTAACTATACAAGTAGTTAAATTTGGCCATCCTTCCTCGACAAACAAGGTCCGGATAGCCTCAGATATCGAGTTAGGAGACGTCATCTAACACCTTTAACAACTGTGTGATTCTGGCGTCAATGTCGGCTTGCCACTCTCGAAGGTCAACAAGCGGAGTTATTTCAACAAAATATCCCTCGGGCTCTTGAAATGAAATGCATGGCTTGTTAGAATAGTCAGCTACATTTCTTAAAGCATGAAAATCATGCAATTTTTCAGAGATATAAAGTCCGTCAAATTTTGCTTGTTCAACAATTTCCCTAGCCAAGTACTCTTCAATTAATTGTTCGTCCATGAGTGAAGTAACCCGATCCTCAATGATTCTGGGTATGTCCTTCCGGAAGTATTCAAAAATTTTGCTATGTGTTTGTTTTCCCCATTTGCGACCGTAAATGGAGATTCGTTTTCTGCAGCGCAAAAATACGGAATAATAATATCGATTAACCGCTGCTCTAACAAAATCACTCTGTTCATCAACGGTTGGTCTTTGGCGGGCTTCCTTCATTAAGGACTCTGCTACTTCAAACACAAATGAATTCTACTTGGATCGTTATTACATTTGCACCCCTGATTGCTATTCCTCTTATCCGACCCGACGCAACCCCTCAACCCCAATCCCCCGTATAATCACCACAACACCCCCAAAAACCACCGAAATGCACCCCAGCATCATCACCGGAACTCTCGCCCTCATCACCTACCTCGCCTACCAACACGCCCGAACAACCGCAAAAACCCTCAAATCCCAACACAAAAAAAACCCAACCCCCCAATCCAAACAAAACCTCAAACGCCAAAACCTCCTCCGCGATCTCATCGCCGCCGCCGCCTCCCTCCTCTTTTTCGCCACCCTCACCCACCTCCACCAACCCGATCCACCCC
>Ga0075012_10002588_pt1 | contig 17700 bp, 17 predicted proteins | sample All_14_2_FD_71474 | JGI IMG/M metagenome (GOLD analysis project Ga0075012, IMG submission 71474) | Freshwater microbial communities in response to fracking from Pennsylvania, USA - Allegheny Zone_MetaG_DW_15 | ecosystem: Environmental > Aquatic > Deep subsurface > Groundwater > Drilled... | reverse complement strand
ACAAACTTGCAAGCCAGCTTATTGCTAATCGGGGTCAGCCCAATGAAGCAGTTGAATAAATACTGACCTCCCTTATCTGGGCCACCCTTCGTGAATAGCATCTCCTGTATGATCTTCTCACACGTTAGCTTGTTAACACCACGGTAAGAGTGTCGGAATGTGGTGAAGTGGATATGCGCAGTCTTGACTCTGACATGGTTAAGCCAGCCAAAGACACACAGTTTATTATCGTAGAAGCCAGTCATAATGATATGGTCTGGGTTATTGATGAACCGAAGCATGGAAATATGGTCAGTTATGTCCATGCCTCGGAAGATTATGCGTGCCATCGGGTCTGTGTTGATATTGTCCCACAAGAACTTACCAGCGTCCGCATCAAGATATGGAGCTGATCGTGTAGAGTGGTACATGGTTTTAATGTCGTTAAGGTTATATTCCTTATTGTTCTCCAAAACTTATTCTCCTACTGCAATATAACTCAGTGTGCCAGACGCAAGTTGTGCAAAAGTTCCTTGGTAGCTAGTCATGGAGTTACAGGCGCATTCAGCAATAACGCTTGTTTCGCCACTATTAGACTGCATTAAGCCAAGGGATATTTGAACAGAATGTGTGCCCTGATTGAGGTTAGATATAACACATGACCACGGGAGCGTTGGTACAGCCTTGAAAGCGTCGTCGTCTATAAACACATTAGTCTCATACTTTGGCACGCCATCTATATAGACTATAACCTTGAGGTTAATATCTTTTGGCAACGCATAACTAACAGTAAGCCCGCCTCCAGTCATGCTATATATAGGCCGATAAGCACGGAGAGTGCCGCCAAGATATATCTGATTCGTTTCTGGTGCAGTGTTCCAAGTCGGGGACCAATACCAATACCATTGATAGCCGTGCGGCTCCATCTTTGTTAACTGTCCAAAGAACGCATTTGGATTGCTCATAATAACGCCATCAGACAGAGATAGATTTGCGACTGGCGTAAACTGCACCACGCCATTGGACGAGCGAGTAATCCCCTGTGCTTCACAATTTATCTTTTGATTATATCCAGCATAGTTCTTATTAAACGTCTGCAAGCTGTGAGGCGATACAATGATCTTCGGTGTAGACTTCCAAATGCCTGGGACCGTTACTCTAACATTGTTTGCGCAACCACCACCAGACTCAATGCGCTTCAAAGAATTGTAGAGCACATGAGTCGAGCCGTTCCAGTACATGAAGTTGATGTCACCTTCGGCAAGGGAGCAATAATCAACACCATTGAGATCGGCCTGACCAACAATAGTCCCATTGTCAGGCGCAACAATGATCTGGTCAGTTGTCGAGTCGAGTATAATGTTGTTGTTACCAACCGTTAGTTTTCCACCTTCCTGCAACTTAATACTGGATGTGGCTTGGATGTTGTCACCGTTGATAGCATTGGCCGCAACTTTTCCAGCGGTCACAGCACCAGCGCCTATCTTGTCAGCAGTGATAGACTCAGCATGTAGGGCGCTTCCAATTATCGTACCATCTATAATGAGATTTCCGCTAATACCTACGGAAGGCGTGCCATTGATATTGCCAACCGCAAATACAGACTTGCCAGTAGTTAGACCAGCGTTAGGCTGTATAATCTTAAAGCTGTCCGCAACGATGGTATGGTTAGTTAAGTAACGGTCATCGTCCATAAGCTCGGAGAGCATAGAGTTAATACTCTGTGCAAACTCGCCAGCTATAAGTTCGCCACCCATGAGATTGTTTGGTGTCCACAATGAATAGTTTCCAGATGTGTCAACAGCCCTAATCCAATAGTAGTAATTAAGCCGTGGCGATACACCCATGAGCGTGATAGTCTGCGTCGGTTTCGTTGCAATGCCAACACACTGCGCTTGCGTCCTGTCCTGTACCTCTGACCGCCATATCTCAACGTGGCTAAGGTCCGATTCTGCGGGGTTAACCCAGGTCAATGTGTGTGTGAGGGTGTCGTTCTGGATAGCGAGGTTTGTGGGAGGGGAGGGCGGCGTTGCATCAGCTCCACCGCCAGGGTCACTCGAACCACCACCGCCGATAATGACGGTATTGCCAGCACCGCCACCACCCCCCATAGCCCGAAGCTGCCTCACTGTGACAAAGCGTTCGTCTTGGTCGCGGGTATGACCCTCACGCAAGTCGAGCAAAGTCTTTACTTTTTCGAGGAAGTCGGGAGCAGATGGGGAGGGGAGTGTTGGTGTTGGTCTTGTCAGTATAAAGTCAGAGTTAGCCACCGTTGATGCTCCTTATAGTATCGGCAAGCTGCACGCTGTAGACCTCGCCAGTGCCGACCGTCTTAAACTTGCGCTCGTGCGCCTTGTGTCCAGCGGGCAGACGGAACACTGTTGGTCCTGTCAAAGACAGTGAAGCCACTTGACCATCATCGTATGTGAAAATGTCAGAGCCAACCATGTTGACCATGCCTGCGCCCAGGTTTTCAGCGAGAGGCGAGAAGAAGGTTTTACTCTGCCATGTGTGTGTTAACTTACTAACACTCGTGCCATACCTGTAGAGCTTCCTTGTTCCAGCGTCATTCACAATGAGGTAGAGCATATCGTTCTTAATATCGACATTGCCGCCCATAATCGTACCAGCCATAGCTGTGGACAGGTCAAGCTCAATGAGAGTGGGATACTTACTGCCACCAAGGAACGCCTTGAAGTCTATGATGAAGCCCTTAGCCGTGCCGTGGAAGAAACCATAGTACCGCCCCTTGTGCGCGAAGCCGATGATATTCTGTGGGCCAAGTGCCTGCCAGTCTTCCTCAGACCAGATAGCCTCTGTGAGTAAACTAACACCGTTGACGTTGCAGATTGCAAGGCCGCGCTTGGATGCGAAAACTACACAGTCCAGCATAGACACGATGCTACGCTTACTCAGACACGGAAAGCTCTCAGGGTAGTTATACTGACTCATGGCCCGTGGGTCGATACCGTTAAGCATCACGGGCTTGCCATCGGTACAGACAACAGTAGTCTGCCCAAAGTGACCAAGGCCAACAATGTTACCTGTGACGCTGAACATATTGCTAATCGGCCATGCGTATGGGTAGTACGGCTCAGAGACGTAGACTTCATTGCCACGAAAACCAGCAAGGAATCCGTTGCCAATGTAGATCAAACCTTTGAGGTCATCGGGTGGATTAATCCACGTTTCAGTCGCGCATGTCTCGCCAAGGTTCGCCGTCAGAGTAGTATCCGTATATGTTGTATCGGCTGCGTTGATCTCAGCCACAAACTGAAAGGCTGCACCTGTAGTGCCCACCGCAAGCCTATAGATGCGCTTCTTTGTAATCTCCTGATCGGCATAGGCTGGAACGGAGAATCCACCAAGGGCAATGTCCAGGGCGTCGTATATCTCAAAGACGGCGCTTACTGGACTAGGCGCAGACTCTTCGCCCCATACTGTGACGTAAGTGTAGTAGTATGCCACCGTAGCCACGACGGTTGAGCCGCTAAGATGATCGCCACTAGCCGTGATAGGATCAACGGGAGCCTGGATACCAAGCCGTCTCGTAGCTGGCAGTAGGGTGGTCGTAGTCTTCTTGGGTAATGCACCATCAGTAAAGTAAAGCCGACCAGCAGAGTTCTCAACAGGAGACTCTACAATGTCGCAGTCGCCATCAAACTGATAGGGCGTGCCGTTGTAGAAGTAGACCGAACCTGTGTTGGGTGTTAAGTTTTGAACGAAGGCGGGAGCCTTGATACTCGCAATGGTTCCCGCCTCCAATTCACAGTTAATGGCCTCAGTAGCCATATTGTCCTCAAGTAAGCGCGGATCGACTAGTTTCACCGCGCCCGTGAAGTTGTTGATATAGATGCTATTTGGCATAAGTGTGATCCTTAAAGTTCAGCGTCGGCATAACCGCCCATGGTATCAGCCGTGTTAATTGCGCTGATTGCCCCTGCGGCTGACGCTACAGCAATTAACAAGAAGCCGCTTTTATGTGGGCTATTAACGATCACACTAGAGCAATTTTGCAGGGACATCACTGGTAGCACAATTGTTGGTGTGCTCCGCATAGTAACTGGGAATATGATTGGCACAGATGTTCCAATACCAGCGAGTGAATATCCAGCCTGTATGCCAAAGTTATTTGATGCACCGCCTATTCTTTGATGATACCTCTGACACAACGCCAACTCATCCGCTATATGTCTCTGCTCAAACGGAGTAGCTATCTCGCCTTCCTCAAGCTGTACTTGCGCTATATCGAAAGTGCCAGACTGTTGACCAAGGCTTGCAGACTGATCGTTAAAATTAGAACCAGCGTCAAACCAAAAACTTATTTGAAGCAAATCCATACCATCTGTGCCAAGAGTCTTGTCAGCTATACTTGGTAAATCAACAGTGATAATGTATTTTTGCCACGTAGTATTTAGCGTTATTTTTTCTGGCCCAATAGGGTTCACTGGGCTAGATGGCGTCCCGCCATTTCCAAAAGACTGTTTAAAAGAAACTGCCATGGGTTTAGAGGCGTTGGCTTTTGCCCAAAAAGAGAGCGTAGCCTTCATGCCCGCAAGTGTTCTTACCCCCTCTATATGGTGCTGAATGCTTGCTAGATTTCCAGGCCCAGCGACGGATGTAACCACTGTGCGCATATAGTATGTCGGATTGCCAGGAACTTCAGCTTGCCCCATAGCAAATGGCTGTCTTGAAACTGCCTGGGTAGTGCCAACACTGTAGCACATCCACCGATCTGCGCTACCATACCCATTCGCCGTCTGACTTGTTCCCCTCTGCCATATGTCAAAGTTCCCATTGATGATCTTGTTTCTATTACTAAAGGGCAGGGCTGTTATACCCTGCCTTACTTTCGTTAATGCCATATAGACCTCCCTGCTACTGCGTCACGGGATTATATACCCACACTTCTGTTTGCGCCTGACCAGCAAGTCGCAGTGCCTCCATAAGCTCTGCTTTAGTACACTGTGTAGGGGTGTTGTCAGCCAGAACCCACAAGATCGTTTCGGTGTCATTCATAGCGACGATACTACGGGACATGCGCCCTTGGCTGATCTCGTCGCCATCGAATACTTTGTCCCCTACAGTGACCTTGATATTGTCTACGAGCCGTTGGCGTTCCATCTTCCAGGCCATCCGCAATTCCTCTTCAGTAGGCGGGTCTACAGGCTGTGGCGTGTTGCCAGCAGCAAGCCACTCTTGGTACTCGGAGTAATCTCTATTGCCAGGAGCGAGTGGAATATGTGCGCCATCAGAGAGGCGAATGACTGAAGTATTGTCTTTGGTAAGTTTATACATGATTGACTCCTGTTATATTAAAGCTCAGCATCTATGCTATAATTGACACTGACGCACGTTGCGCCAGTAGTTACAGCAATCCATGAAAGCATACATCCATATACATCGACGCCTACTACATTAGCCGTACTGGCATTAAGTGTATAATCGAGATATGTGAATATTACCGTTGGTGTTGTTCTTTTTCGTTTAGAGAAAGAGAAGACTTGACGCACACCGCTACCGCCAAGCTGATATACCAATGGATACTTATTGCCTGCGACTTCGTAATATCTTAAACACAAATCAGTCTCTTCACCTAGAGTCCTCTGTTCAAACGGTGTTGCAATTTCACCCTCTTCAAGCTGGACTTGTGCTATGTCAAATGTTCCCGACTGCTGGCCCATATTCGAGGTGCGTGAAGCAATATTAGCACCTGCATCAAACCAAAAGCATAGCAACAGGCAGTGACGCCCATCAGTACCAAGAGATTTTCCAGCGATGGATGGTACGTCGAAAGTTACTATATACTTCTGCCACACGGTAGTCAGGGCAAAGAGCTGCTTGCCTATGCCAGTAATAAAAGCAGAGGGCGATCCTCCAGACCCAAAAGACTGCGCAAGGTCTACGGCCATATTCTTGTTCGCGTCAGCTTTCGCCCAAAAAGAGAGAGTAGCCCTCTTTCCTGCAAGGGTCCGAACATCCTCAATTTTTTGCACCAACGCAGAATAATTTCCAGCACCAGCAACAGAGGTAACTACATTGCGTATAAAGTATGTTGGATTATGCGGAACCTCAGACTGACCTAATGCAAAAGATTGTCGAGAGATGGTGTTTAGTGATCCAACACGCTCAGAAAGCCATCTATCAACACTGCCGTATCCATTGGCAGTCTGACTCGCCGCCCTCTGCCACACATCAAAGTTGCCATTGATGATCTTGTTCTTACCACCAATAATATCGTTAATAGCAACACAAGTATCTTTGGCAGCTACAGCCTGATCCCTCAGTCCCGTCAACATGCTTTCGCCAGCCATTGTAACCGACACAACTTCCCACGATGTTAGTTCGCTAACAGCCTCGCCAACTTTAATGGTGTACTGGTCAACGAATGTGAGGGTATTACGCTCCTGCTTAACGCCAGACAGATAGACGGCCACGTTGCCCAAGACGGGATCGTAAGCCCAATCAAGGGTAATTGTGTCCTCACCGCTCTGAAGCACACCCTGAGACGACATGACGCCAATAGACGCGGCCGCAAGTTCCGCATTGGTCGCTGATGTAGCGGCGGCAGTTGCGCTTGCGGCAGCAGCATTCGCCTTCGTCGTTGCCGTGGTCGCAGAGTTGGCGGCGTTAGTGGCTGATGTGCTGGCAGACGTTGCGCTTGTAGCGGCGGCGTTCTTATGACTCAATGCAGTCGCAGCACTTGCCGCAGCCTTAATTGCATGGTGCTTGGCAGAGTAGCTAGACCCCTCAACATAGACATTCTCGCCATTGTCAGCCCAGGCCTTAGCTTTATCGCGTGCGGTCTGTGCCTCATTGCGATACGTTATTGCAGAGTCCCTAGCAGCGTCAGCGCCAGTCTTAGATGTAGCAGCAGCAGACGCGCTATTGGCCGCGTTAGTTGCAGATGTGGCAGCTTCAGTGGCCTTTGTGTTCGCAGTGGCGGCAGAGGTAGAAGCAGCTCCAGCAGACGCAGCAGCATTGCTTGCAGACGTGCCCGCCGTAGTGGCAGAGTTGGCAGCAGCCGTCGCGCTATTCGCTGCATTAGTAGCAGACGCGGCGGCGTTAGACGCAGATGTAGCGGCCTCACTTGCCTTGGTTGTTGCCGTATCTCTAGACGTTGCCGCAGACGTAGCAGATGCGGCAGCTTTGATGGCGTGATGTTTGGCAGAATACTTTCCAGTCTCTACGGCCACATTCTCATTCTGTTCGGCCCAAGACTGAGCCTTATCCCTTGCAGCCTGAGCATCAGCCTTATGTGTGCCAGCCAGATCACGAGCGGCTTCGGCTGCAACCTTGGCTGTGTTTGCGTCAGTCGCAGACGTTGCGGTATTAGCCTCGTGGGTGGATGCAATACTTGCGCTTGTCGAGGCAGCACTCGCGCTTGCACTCGCCTCATTCGCCTTGGTCGAAGCGATACCAGCCTGAGTAGTTGCAATGCCCGCCTGATTACTGGCAGTGTTTGCGTAGTTACTAGCATTGGTTTCACTGAGAGAAGCTGCGTCACGCGCCATAATAGCATCATTGGCGTACTGCGCAATTTCCAGGGTAAGAATCTGTCCAGCACCGCGAAGTTCGTAGCGGTCAAGTTCCGCAACCTGATGAAGAGAACAGTCATAGTTTGGAATGGAAGCAAACAGGTTGATTGTTTTTCCATTGCTATGAATGATCTTGAACTTATATTCAGAGGATTCCGTACCAAGCTCGTTAGGGAAGAGGGCGATTGTGCAATTGCCACTCGCATCCGTCAAACCGCTATACTCATCTGGCACGACAAATCCATTATAGCGCTCAGGTGTCATTAATTTTGCAATGACCTGCGCGTTAACGGCTGGTGTACCATCCTGTTCGTGGACGGAGATTAGAACATTAACAGTTGGGATCGACATTATTGCAATCCTCCTTACTACTCTAAATCTATAACGGAAGTGGCTGTGTTACCCATAACCCTACCCGTTCTCGCGTACCGCTTAGCCTTTGCCACTCCATTGCGATACAGGGAGTATGCACTTGCCGCAGTTCGTGCATTACCCCATTCCTCATTCGACATATTTAAGAGCATCGCCTGTGCTCCGAAACCAATAACCTCTGCCCAATCTTCATAGATAAAAGACGGGCACGACGTAGAGAGCCGCGAAGGCTTTAGCGCAACGGTTGCCGTAATAACCTCATCGGTAGAAAACGGAGTGACAACCTCAACAGTGCTTTGCCTTACAATATAATGCTTTAACGGCTGAAGCTCTGAGCCATCGCTAGTTGTTAACTTGCTTACGCCAGAGAGCTTAGTCCCGTTTGGTACTTCGAGGTCAAACTCTGCAATTCCAGCCTTCAGTAATGTTCCATCAAGGACAAGCTCGTATGTCTTTGTCTCGTCACAGAAGTCTATTACCGTATCTCTAATGCACCGCTTTGCCGTTACTTCGGGCACGCCAGGGATATGTGGAACAACGTACTCCAAGAAGGCGGAGTAATCAGTCATTGTGTATGCTATCTGCACAGCCATTACTTATTACCATCCTTCGGTTTAATTGGGTACTTCTTGTCGGAGCCAAACGATCCATTAAGCTCGGCGGTAAACGCTTCGTAATGATGTGTTGCACGAACTAAGTCCGCGTCGGTGTTGTCACCACTGTATATCTCATATAGAACCCAATGAATTGCAGGGGAAACATACTTGTCTTCGAGGGGAAACTGATCGTTCTTCGTTGCAATTACGGTGGGCTTATTGGACATTGTTGCCATTACCTTCAGCCCGCCAGCAGGAATGTGTGGATAAACATAGAAGGAACGCGGATCGTCCAACTTATCATACGCATAGCAATCAACGGCGGTGCCAGTAGCCGCGACGAGACTAATAATATTCTTAAACTTAGTCTGGCGCACAGGCTTTCCGACCGCATTAAGGTCATTGGTGTTATACAGAATGTTGATAAGTGACAGGGCGCTACTTGGAATAGACTGCTTAAATCCCTCCGCAAGTGTAAGTACGGAAGTATTCGCTGTTGCGTCTGGCCTGACCGATACTATCTGAGCCACTGCGTTATTAAGGTAGTCCAAAAAAGAAGGGGCAGCGGGGTCCGTATTCTCCCACTGCCACCTACGCGGCTCCCTCAAGTCTTGCAGTTTACCAGATATATCTAAGAATATCTTGGAAACTACCATTATTAGCCCCCGCTACTAGCTAACAATAGAATATGTCTGAGGCTTAAACTTACGTCTGATACGCTGCCCATTCTCCAGGGTGTCAATGCGCCACTCGAAGGACTCATCAACAATGGCAAGTACCTCGTCTGGCACATCCACTTCAACGTCGCGTGGATAGTGGTAGAGCTTGCCATTAAGTCCAACAACAACAGCGTCTCCCGACTTCTCAGCGGTATTGTGAAAGATCACTCGCTTGGTCTTCTTATACAATCCGCTATTCTTGAGGTATTCGCGGACACTATTGACTACTTCGCCACGATTAAATGCCGTAGCGTCATACTCAATTTTCAATTCGTCAGCCATCGCCATCAGGTCTTCGTTCTTTGCTTGGTGAATCTTTTTAATATCAACCTGAGAAAAATCATAAGCCATACAGATAAAACCTCTATGTTAGTTAGTTTACAGTTAGTGTTAGATAAAGATGAGAAAGCCCCACAAAGGCCAGTGCCAATGCGGGGCTATAGCTCAAGTGTTGTTAGTTAATGGCGGCACACTCGGCGCGAACCATCCAAGACTCGTTGAGGATAATCGAACCACTCCAAGCCTTCCAAGAAACGTGACCGCGCTGAGCCAGAGGATCACTGTCAGAAGGCTTCGGGTTGACCACCATTGGGGTAATCGAACCAGCTCCCTTCAGCGGGACCAGACCGTAAGCGTCCTTCGCCAGGAAGAACATCGGGTAAACGTCGGCACTGGTGCCAGAAGTGGAGATCATCGAACCCTTAGCTCCACCAGCGTCAGCCCAGGACTCGACAACGGTGGAAGTCAGGTAACGAACGTCCTCGACCTTACCAAGCTCAGTCTCCCAAGCGGGCATGGAGCCGTACTTTTCAGCAGGCACAAAGCCGCTCATCTCGCGGATAACTGGCTCCATATCGGGGTGACACACGCACACAAAGGCAGGAGCGATAGGCTCGGTGCCGTAAGCGGCGGTGGACTTCACGACGCTAGTGATCGGGCGGGCCAGGTTACGCTTGAGGGCACGCACGATCTTGCGCTGCAAGCCGATGGTCATAGTACCCACAACCGCGTCACGGGTGGACACGAGGGCATCAGCGGCACCAGCACGGAAGACGTTCTTGCCAGTCAGGAGCTTCTGAAAGCGAGTCTTCTCAATCAACAGGGCGGCCTGCTCAGCGAGAATAGTGGTAGCTTCCTTCAGCACGTTGTCTTCGTGCGTATCCATAATAACGTCGGTAATGGTGATCTTATCGCCGTACTGGCTCAGGGCCGCGCTAATGTCCTCAGAGTTGAGGAACGATCCATCAGGCGTAACACCCTCAGTGAGCTGGTGAGTAGCAGGGTCAAAGTTACCAGACTTCAGATACTCAGCGGGTGTGTAACCGTCAGAGAAAGTAGTCTTCAGAAAGTACCGACGAAACTTGATGGACTGAGTAGAGTTGGAAGGCAGCGGCTTGGTCTGTCCAAACTTCTCGAAAACAAGGTAAGGCATAGCCCTATCCAAAAGCTCCTTCACAACAAACGCGGCGGTACGCGGAGAAATGTCACCGAAAGCGCCAGGGGTGTACTTAGTAATATTAGCCATAGTAAAATCTCCTATAGCCCCTGGTCATCAGACTGTTAGTTTACTTACCTAGCAGCTCCCTCCAATGCAGCCTTCCAAGCTCCCTCAAAATCATCTGCCTCAATCTTAGGCGTGTGGGTGTGTGGCCCACTGGACTTGGAACGCACTGCGGGTGCAGGTTTTTGTCTAACCGCTTGACCATTAGGGCGTTGAGAATCTGACGCGGTAGTATCTGCGCCGTTCTCTCTTGTGTTAGTATTAAGTTTTCCAGTTTCCTTCTTGTACTGCGTAATGAGGTCAACGACCTCCTGAGCGTAGCCCTGTTGATAGACGCGCTGCATTGCAGGCTGAATAAATGCGGGCTGCTCTTCAATCCACTTCTGAAGCTCTCCACTCTGAACAATGTCATTGAAGTCGCTATGAGCCGTGGTAATAATGCGGTTATGCCGTTCGAGCGCAGTCTCTTGCACGGTTTCCGCAATGGGAGAAATTGTCTTATTAAAGCGCTCTGTAAGCGAACTAACAACCTCATCTGTGCGTTGCTTGGTAGCCTTCTCAATCATCTTCTGGATTGGGCCTGCCAATTCGGGGAACTCTTTAAGGAACTCTGAGACTGCTTCGTCAGCCTCTTCCCCTTCCTGCTTGGTTGCAGTTACCTTACTTGCTGTTTCAACCTTCGCTGTAAGGTCGGCAATCTGTTGCTGAAGTGCCCTAATCTCCCTGTCTTTCGCAGAGAGACGACCGTTCCAAGAGCTTGTCCGCTGTACTTCCTTCTCGTACAAGACCTTATAGTCTTCAGTGCCAGCCTGATTGCTATTGGGGTCGCTATCTCCTACTTGACTATCACCATCATTCTGCCCGCTATCCTGACCATCGTTAGTATTGTCAGGGGCGCTACCGTTTGTGGTGCCATCAGTGGTGCCTTCAACGCCTACAATATCATCTCCGCTGTCCGCACTGGCCGAAAGCCCGTTGGCTTCCGCAAAAAGGTCATCGAAACTATACTCTTTCTCTTCACCATTGCCGTCAGTTTGACTTGTGCCTTCGCCGTTCTTCACAAAATCTTTACTCATCTAAAGAAAAAACCTCCTGACGGGTCCATACAGGGTGTCCGTCGTGTGTCTAAATTGTTATAGGGCAGCTCCTACGTTATCGAAGTAAAAGCGATGTGACATTTAGAACAAATTGTGCGTTCTTGATAATTATTGCGACAACCTATTGGCATTATTGGGCAGGCCAGTTGTCTTAGAGTAGCTGTTTATGAGATCGGTTAAGGCCCTAATCTTGCCCTGTATAACCCGTATTTCCCATTGATCTTCAGCTAAAACAAGTTCCTCTGACAATCGGGCCACAATATGACGCACATCGTCCACTACGGTAAGGAGTACGGCGGTTCCACCGTACCCCTTAATGGTTGCAAGATGTTCTTTAGAATGAGGCAGCATTGACTAAACTCTCCCTTGTTGCAGCGCTTGCAGGGTCATCAAGCCCGCCAATATGCTGAGCCTTTACGGCCTGTTCAAGCTGCTTGATATAGTTCTGAAGCTCGTCGATAGCCTGTTGCATGGTAGCCATCTGCTGCTGAACCTGAGCGTTACGCTGTTGCTCCATTGCGATAACGTCATCCGTCTTAACCGCACGGTCCCCAAGGTCGAGGCATCTAGCAATTTCGCGTTGGAGGTAAGCACGGTCAGTGAGTGGGGCATCAATCGGGTTGGCCGTGTGTTGCAGGTAGGTAATAAGTTTCTCTGCTCGAACCTCACGGGCAATGAGAGAGGCACTACCTTGAGCGTCAACCTCGAAGTCTCCCTTCACGCTCGGATCGTCACCAAGCTCCATGTTCCAGTAGTACATTGCTCGGATGAACGGCTTAACCACTCTGTCATCCAGGGTCCGCACTTGGTCCTTAACGACCGTGATAGAGCTACCCATGAGCATGGAGAGGCCACCCATTGTACGGCCAGCTCCCTGGACGCCCTGACTAGAACCGTGCAGGTACTTAGGAATGGAGGTTGCCTCGTCTGCGAGAGAGCTGAAGAGGTTGATGAGCTGGATGTAGAGCTGCGCATGAGACGGCACTGTATGCACCCTGACGGCTGGATGCTGCGCCTCGATGCCACGGCCACCCCTGTAGACGTTTGTAAATGGCAAGAGGTTGTCAGGGTTCTGTCCAGGCATGAGCATGTCTTCGTTAATCTCATAGATCGGACCAGCACTAGCGGCGGTATTGTCCAAGAGCGCACGCACCGAAGCATTAAAGAGCCTCTGAGGGTCACGCATAATGACTGGAATACCTTCACCCCAAATGCTAGTCTCATCCTTTGCGAAGTAGTACCAGTAATACGGGATACCAATGCTCTGGATCGGAGAGACTTCAAACTTGATAACCTTGTCCTGCAAGAGCCAGACGTTTACAAAAAGCTCCATGCCTTCAAGAATCTCTGGAACGTCGGCACCACTCTTTCTAATGTCGTCAGCATCAAGTGTTCCCCAATACTCCAATACCTCGTATCGCTTGTCACGAGAGGTCAGGAGGCCCTGTCTATCGTCTCCCTCTCTGTCTGTGTCGAGTGTCCTAAGTTCCTGCTCAAAGTTTTTATAGACGGCTGTGCCATCCTTATGAGCAACAACAAACTCCCTGATAACGTCAGCATTGAAGTCTTCCCTATCAGCAAGAGCCATAAGATCGGACCTAGACATAACGTGACGCTGAAAGACGTAGCGTAGATCGTCGGGGTCTGTAGCGGACATATCGGGGTAAATGTCCCAAATGGACACACTCTCAACGTAAGGCACCATCTCTTCTTGAGACTGGTAATGCCACACTCCATCTTCACCAACAGCCCACTGCGCTTTCTCTTTGTAGTCAACAAGCGGGCCTTTAAGTATGCCTGTGCCGTACAGGTTGCCGCTATGGATAACCTGACGCATTACGTCTCTGTACTTTGTATCGCTGAGCTGGTCATTAATGCGTCGAGACATAAGCTCAGCTCTACGCTTTGCCTCTTCAGCCACGATCATCACAACGTCCGACTCTGTAGGCTGTCGCTGTGCAGCCTGTGTCCACTCCATTACCTTCTGATTGACTACCTCAAGGGGCAACCGTGGATCGGGAGAGGGTGCAATGTTCCAGTTACTCTCGCCGCTAGACGGGAATTGAAGGTCCATAATGCGGGCATTGACGGCGTGTACCTTCGTCCGTGTGAGTGGAATAAACGCACGACTCCTACCTTTGGGCATACGCTTGCGGGTAGAAGGGGGATAGATACCCTTGTACTGCCTCAGATCGTTGAGAAGCCTATCCTCAATGTCGAGCTTGTTACGCTCGGCCTCTTGGAAGAGAGCATAGAGGGTGGAACCGATGTTGAAGCCAAGGCTATCAATGTCAGTTGCCTTAGCCTGGCTCTGCCCATCTTCAATAAGGGGCAAGGCTGGCTGTCCCAGGACAAGGGGCGAAGCGTCCTGTTGTGGTTGTGTATATTGTTCGGGGGTCATTACTACCTCATTGGGTCTTTGTGTAAGTTAGATTACGCTAGTAGCCAGCCGTACTATCCATCGGTACGGCGCTTGGCCTCGCTGTTCTTCTGGTCGCTGATCGGATTAGCCTATTACGCTGCTCTTCAAGTGAGAGAGCTAAATATTGCAGTGCGTCGTGTGGATGAGAGTATTCGTTTTTGTCTGGCTTATCCTTGAACCTCGTGCCACTAACTTGCAGTCGCTTATATGCGTAGCCACCAAGGAAACCCTTACGAAGCATCTTGCATTTAGGACTGAGTACAAAGGCTGGTTCGCCATCGACCATCTTAGTAAGGAAGCCAGCTACAGCTTCACGACGAGCGGTGAAGTCGTTTGTCCAGGCTGGTTCTGTCGGCAGGCCAGCAGCTTGAAGTTCTTGCAGACAGGTTGTCTCGTTGGCTTGGCTTCGCTGGACGCCTGCGGGGTCGCCTGTCGAATGGATGTCAAATCCGCGATAATGGCTTGACAGATAGGGCAAAACAACTTCCCGTGAGAATTGCCTAATACCCATCCCTTCGCTGACGATCTCATCAAGAACCAGTAGCTTGCCTCGTGGCGTGAGCTGGCCGATGATACAGGCTGGTGTAAGCCCGAAGTCCCATCCCAACATGAGCGGCACCTTGAGGATCGGCTCTATGTTGACCTCGCTCTGGCAGTGCTGACCATCGGAATACTCAGGATAAACAGGCTTACCATCCATGATAACGCCATACTCTCCCATGATGTAGACCTTAATCCATTCATCAGTTTTGCCAGGAATCTGACGCATGTAGTAGTCGAAGCCGAGAGTGTGGTTCTTAATGTTCTCTGCCTGCGGATTGGGGAAATACTTATCTCCAACCTTTACAACAGCCCCAGGCTGACGGAAGAAACGATAGCCCCTTGGCCTCTCTTCCTCTGCCATGCGGTAGTACCAATGCTGGTCATCGGGTGGGTTGGTGTCCATGATGATGCCAGACCAGTAGGTATTATTACCCATTGAGCGCTTAGAGGGATAACGGCCAACACGACCAGTGAGCATCGTGAGGACGCTAAGGTCGATCTCCTTTGCCTCGTTGATCCAACCACCTGTAAGCTCCAAAGAGAGTAGCTTCTTTACGTCTTGTGGCCTGTCCAAAGCCAAAAAAATAACCTCGAAGTCTAGCCCTGTGCCGTCTCCGAGGTCTTTAATGGTCATCGTACCCGTGATCGGTACGTCCCATTTTATCTTGCAAACATTCGGTGGAAGCCACTCCTCAAATGTTTTAATAAGTGTGCTTTTAAGTTCTGGATATGTGTTACGTATTGCGGCCCACCTAGAGCGCCTTACTCCGTCTGTGCATGGCGGCTGAGCAATGGCCCTTGCCAACATTTCTATGGTACACGCAACGGACTTGCCACTTCCGATAGGCCCCATAATGCCACGGACAAAGCTGTTATCCGCATGAAAGAGCTGGCAGGTAGGCTCTGCTTTGTAGTTAATCTGCATTGCTACCTTCCCCCTGCATCTCCCGCCGTACCTCGCAAATGGTGTCTACCCACTCGCGGAGCCAGTCGGCGCTCTGCTCTTCAATAACCTTGTCCTTCTTCCCTCTGTTGACGCGCCTTGCACGTTTTACCGTAAATCTATCTACGCTCCCGCCTATTTGTCTGAAAGTCCTACCCATCTAACAGTAACCCTCTTTAATTTCACAGTAGCCAAATGGCCGTCGATACTTATCATCAAGATTGACGACCACGCTAAACATATAGTGCTGCTCAAATAACGAACCGCTTTCGCTACAGACAAGATAGTCTTCAGTGAGGTATGTGTAGTCTGGTTCGACAATATCGTGCAGGTGCCTAGAGTCTCCCTTGCACCCCCTAATTGGGGCACGCTCTGGCGTTGTACGCCTGATCCGTGTGGGTATTGGGCACCGCTTGTTTCGGTTGTCAGTGGAACACAGTTCCTCAAAGACTGCATTAAATATACTATTGCACATAATTATCTTCCGCTATCTTTTCCAGTTCGTATAAGTATCTGTTTAACTCTTCCGTATCCGCTCTATCTAAGCAGATACCCCCGTCCTCTGTCACCAGCACACTACTTAGAGTCGGTGGCAGGGGAGGGGGTTGCCTTTGCCTTTGTTGCATCGCTGTGCATCCCGCCATACTTAGCAGCGAAATAAGCGCCAGGATTGTTACTAATATCTTTAGCTTCCGCTTTGTCACGCTCTATACTCTCCTTGCGCTGCCTGCTTGACATAACATCTATAGCAGCCAGTAACAAGCGTCCTATTGTGTCTAAGAGAGCAATTAGCCTTGTCACGGCAATTACTTCTTAGCCTTACCAACCACGAGAGCAAGAGCTTCAATAAACTTATAGACCTTGCCGAGCTTGGTATTAGGGTCTGGTGTGTTAGTGCTGGCAGTCACAAGAGAAGCTGCGACACACACGGCACCAGCCACAATAAGAACCTGCTCAGCTACTTCGAGAATGGTGTTAATCTCCATAGTCTCAACGCCTCCAATAAGTGTTAGTTAGTTAACTGTGCGCCACCTAGAGTAGAGTAGAAGTGCGCCCTGGAATGGCAGAACGCACATAACAGGACGGTCTTCTTTAATTCTGGCAGCACACGCTTTTCCCAATGTGCATCTATGTCCACAACGCTCTGGGCAACAAGGTCAGCTATTGTCGCTTCCTTTTGGTCGCTATCTATGTGGTGGAAGTGAAATGCAGCCTCAGTATCAGGCGTGACCCTTACACCGCAGCCAATACACGCATTGCCAGAATAACTATAAATGCGCCTTTTTAACTCTTTTCTATTATTGGCGTACAGGTCTAGGTTGCTGCGCCTACGCTCTGCCTCAATTTGGCATCTGCAATACTTACACATGGACTGATGCCCGTCAGGTGCAGATGCCTTTTTGTGGAACTGATCTATTGGCAATGCCTCGCCACAACGTGTGCAGCGCTTAGTTACTTGGTTAGTTGCTTGGTTAGAATCTGCCGTCGTAGAGCCTCCGTTATAGTTTGTAAGTGGTTGTAATTACTTGAAGTTTATATGGATGGTCTGGATGTGAAAATGCGTGAGCAGAAAAGATACTACCCGCGCACCAGGGCGGGGGGCCGTGGTCCCTATGGGGGTGGGGGTGCCATCGTCTGCCTGTGTCCCGCTTCCCATGCTCCCAGGCCTTGACCCGTTGACTACTAGTCAACCGACCTAACCATATAAAGCCCAATGATTCCGCACGTTTACGTTACTCTTTACCGCCTAAGTCTAGCTTGAATGTGACGGCCTTGCCCGTTTCAACGTCCAATGACAGCGCTTTTTGCTTGGGATAACAGTAGCTTAACAGCTCTTTCAATAAATCCGCACGGATACGTTGGCTCGTGTCGGGATCGTCAATAATCCCGCATATTTGTTTAACAACGTCCACTTTGTTAGCTGTTAGTTTTTCCGCGATGCTCCCGCTTGTTTCTTTCGCACTACCCATAGCCACCTCACTATTTTTAC
>Ga0075012_10002587_pt1 | contig 17701 bp, 16 predicted proteins | sample All_14_2_FD_71474 | JGI IMG/M metagenome (GOLD analysis project Ga0075012, IMG submission 71474) | Freshwater microbial communities in response to fracking from Pennsylvania, USA - Allegheny Zone_MetaG_DW_15 | ecosystem: Environmental > Aquatic > Deep subsurface > Groundwater > Drilled... | reverse complement strand
CGCACCCCCACACTCAGCCTGTACTGCCAGGGCCTGAACCAGTCCAGCAGCGGCAGCGCCAAAAACGCCGCGCTTATCAACCTGCACCTGGCCACCGGGCAAATCGGCCAACCAGGCGCCGGGCCGTTCAGCCTGACCGGCCAGCCCAACGCCATGGGCGGGCGCGAAGTGGGGGGGCTGGCCAACCTGCTTTCTGCCCACCGTGATCTGGCCAACCCGGTCCACCGCGCCGAAGTCGCTACGCTGTGGGGCGTGCCCAGCGTGCCCGAAAAGCCCGGGCGCACCGCCATCGAGATGTTCCAGGCGGTGGCAGACGGCGAGGTGAAAGCGCTGTGGATCGTCTGCACCAACCCCGCCCAAAGCCTGCCCGACCAAAGCACGGTGCGCCGCGCGCTGCAGCGGGCTGAATTTGTCATCGTCCAGGAAGCGTTTGCGAGTACCGCTACCTGCAACTACGCCGACCTGCTGCTGCCCGCCACCACCTGGGGCGAAAAAGATGGCACCGTCACCAATTCTGAGCGCCGCATCAGTCGCATGCGCGCCGCCGTGCCCGCGCCGGTGCACCCGGATTTGCCGAACGACGGCCCACAACCTGACTGGTTGATTGCCCAGCAGATCGGCCAGCGGCTGGAAGCGGTGTTGCGCCCTGGCCAGCCCACGTTGTTTCCGTACCGCAGCGCCGAACAAATCTGGCAAGAGCACCGCGAAAGCACCCGGGGCCGCGACCTGGACATCACCGGCCTGAGCTACGCGCTGCTCGACAGCCACGGCCCGCAGCAATGGCCGTGCACGGATCAGACGGTCGCGCGTCAAGTCAGGCTTTCCGTGTTGCCAAGTTCCCATCCGGTCAGAGGCGCGCAGCCAGGCGGCATGACCACGGCGTTGGCCGCAGGCGCAACTGCCGGACCAGCGTCGAGTGACCCAAACCTCGGCCAGGCCCGTCTCTACGAAGACGGTGTTTTTCCCACCCCCGACGGCCGGGCGCGTTTTGCCGCCGTGGCCTGGCAGCCGCTGGCCGAGGCCCGCGTCGCCGCCTACCCGTTTTCGCTCAACACCGGGCGCCTGCGCGACCAGTGGCACGGCATGAGCCGCACCGGCACGTTGGGCCGCCTGTTTGGCCATGTGCCCGAGCCGGTGTTGCAAATGCATCCGCAAGACATGGCCCGCAAAAGTCTGGCGGACGGCGATCTGGTGCGCGTCGCCAGCCAACGCGGCAGCCTGCTGGTGCCGGTGCAGGCCAGTGACGAACTCGCGCCGACACAGGTGTTCATGGCCATGCATTGGGGAAGCGAGGTGCTGAGCGGGCAGGGCACCGATGGCCAGCCGCTGGCCGGGGTCAATGCGCTCACCACCTCGGCCTATTGCCCCAGTTCCAAACAGCCCGAGTTCAAACACGCCGCTGTCAAGGTGGACAAGCTTGACCTGCCCTGGACGCTGCTGGCGCTGGCCTGGTTGCCACCTGAATCCGCGCACACCGCCCGCCAAAAGCTGGTGGCGCTGATGCCGCAACTGGCCTTTGCCACCTGTGTGCCGTTTGGGCGTGAACGCACCGGTCTGTTGTTTCGCGCTGCCCACGCCACATCGCCGGGAGAAGGCTTGTTGTGCCAGGTGGAGGCGGCGCTGGGTCTGGATGGCGTTGACATCTTGCGCTACTGCGATACCAAACGTGGCCAGCGCCGCGCCCTGAACCTGCACCATGACGGCGCACAGACGCTGCTGCAGGGCTTCATGCTGGCGGGCGACACCGGCGCCGAGGCCTGGATCAGCACGCTGCTCAAAGACAGCTTGCCGACACAGCAATTTGGCCAGGCGCTGCTGGCGCCGGGGCGCGTGCCGCCGGTGCCGGTGGTCGCCAACGGGCATCAGGTCTGCACCTGCTTCAACGTGACCGACGTGGCCATTGACCGCTTTCTGAGCACCTGTGATGCCGCACCACCAGACCGGTTGTCGGCGTTGCAGTCCGCGCTCAAATGCGGCACCAATTGCGGCTCTTGTGTGCCGCAACTGCAGCGCCTAGTGCGGCAAGCGTCGCCGCGCGCCCCCATAAACTCATAACGTATGGTTATCAACCGTCCCGGACAATCGCGTCCATGAGCATCAAACATTACATCAAGGACATTGGCCGCGGCAGGGACGGCACCCGTTCGCTGAACCGCGCCCAGGCCGCGGACCTGATGGGTCAGGTACTGGACGGCGCGGTGACGGACCTGGAGCTGGGTGCCTTTGTCATCGCCATGCGCATCAAGGGCGAAACGCCAGTGGAGATGGCCGGGTTTCTGGACGCGCTCGACACCCGGCTGCGCAAAATCCCCAATGCTGCCGGCCCCACCGTGGTGCTGCCCAGCTACAACGGCGCACGCAAGCTGCCGGTGCTGACACCTTTGCTGGCCTTGCTGCTGGCGCGCGAGGGCCTGGCCGTGGTGGTGCATGGCTGCAGCACCGAAGCCGGTCGCGTTTCAGCACAAAGTGTGCTGGACGCCTTGGGCATCGCAGCGCAGACAGCGATCGGCAACGCCGTACCTGGCAGCGTGCAGTGGGTGCCCACCGCGCTGCTATGCCTGGGCTTGCAGCGCCTGCTGGACGTGCGCCAAGTGGTGGGCCTGCGCAACAGCGCCCACAGCCTGGTCAAACTGCTGAACCCCTGCACCCATCCTGCCGTGGTGGTGGGCAGCTACACCCACCCCGAATATGCGGTGTCGATGGCCGCCACGTTGGAACTGACCCAGGCCAACGCCTTGCTGCTGCGCGGCACCGAGGGCGAGCCGGTCGCCGATGCGCGCCGCACCCCGGCGATGACCGCCCTGCACCAGGGTCACGCCCGTCAGGTCGAAGACGTGCAGGCCGGTGCGCTGGCCGCACTGCCCAGCTTGCCCGCACCCGACGCCCCCACCACCGCGTTATGGATTCAAGCCGTGCTGGCCGGGCAACAACCCGTGCCAGAACCGATCACCCGGCAAGTGCGCCACATCGTGCAGCTCTGCCACACCCTGCGGACACCCTCATGAAGCCAACCACCCTCAGCATCGTCAACCGTGCGGCCCACCGCGCGGCGGCGTCCACCCCTTCGCCTGGGGCTGTTGCATGGCCGACATCTGCGGCGCATCCCGGGCGCTGCACCTTGGTTGGCGCCGGCCCGGGTGACCCCGAGCTGCTCACCGTCAAAGCCGTCAAAGCCATCCAGGGCGCCACCGTGCTGCTGGTGGACGACCTGGTCAGCGACGCGGTGGTGGCGTTGGCACCCAAGAGCGCCCGCATCGTGCGCGTGGGCAAACGCGGTGGCTGCCAATCCACCCCGCAAGCCTTCATCGACAAACTCATCCTGATGGCCGTGGCTGAGGGCGAACACGTGGTGCGCCTCAAAGGTGGCGACCCATTTGTGTTTGGCCGCGGTGGTGAAGAAGTGGAACACCTGCAAGCCGCAGGCGTTGCGGTCGAGGTGCTCAATGGCATCACCGCCGGACTGGCGGGCGCCACCTCGCTGGGGGTGCCGCTGACCCACCGCGACCACGCCCACGGCGTGGTGTTTGTCACCGGCCACGCCAAACCCGGCAGCAGCGGCACCGACTTTGCCCTGCTGGCCCACACCGCCCAGGTGGCCCGCCTGACCCTGGTCATCTACATGGGCGTGCGCGGCGCCCGCGCCATCCAGCAGGCGCTTTTGCAAGGCCTGGACCCGCACACCCCGGTCGCCATCATCCAGAACGTCAGCCTGCCCAGCCAGCGCCATGCCGTGTGCACGCTGGACCAACTCTGCAGCACCATCGAGCGTGAACAGCTTGCCAGCCCCAGCGTGATGGTGGTGGGCGATGTGATGCAGGGGCTGCTGTCGCTGCAAACGTCAGAGCAGGTGCAACCGACCGCCAGGGCGGTGGCCGCGTACCGGGCCTGATCCGGGCGCCCGCGACCCCGAGTGCATGGATGCCGGGTCGTGGCCCGGCATGACAAACCGGCTTTTCACGTTAACGGCATCAGCCGCCAAACATCCCCAGCAGCGCAGCGGTCATCGTCAGGTAACGGGCGAACTTGCCAATCGCCATGTAGGCCACACACGGCCAGAACGGCAGTTTGAGCCAGCCCGCCACCCCGCACAGCGGGTCACCCACCACCGGCAGCCAGGCCAACAGGCACGCTTTGGGGCCGAGCCGTTCCAGCCAGTCCAGCGCCCGCAGGTGATGCGGCGAGTGCTGGTAGCGGTCAACCACTTTGTGTGACGCCAGCCCCATCCACCAGGTGACAGCGCCGCCCAGCGTGTTGCCCACCGTGGCCACCCCCACGGCCGGCCAAAACAGGTGCGGGTTGAGCTTGATCAGGCCAAACACCGCTGGTTCGGACCCCATGGGCAGCAGCGTGGCCGACACGAACGACACCACAAACAGGCTGCTCAAGCCGAATTTTGGCAGGGCCAGCCAACTAAGAAGAGGGTCAAGCCAGACATCCATGGGTGCGAGAGTATAGGAATGCGCATCCGTCCCCAAAGTCCGTGAGGACAGGCCAGACGATGGGTGCGCGACGAGGCGGACCGAGGTGCCGCTTTTTTGAGCAGCTAGAATGCCCCTCCATCCCGACCCATATCCCTTGCCCGCCTGCGCCGGTCAGTGAACTGCGTCGGCAAAACGCTTTGATTCCACGGTACTTTTCCTTCCTCCTGCATGAACATCGGCCCTTATTTGTTGCCCAACGCCTATTTTGTGGCGCCCATGGCCGGTGTGACAGACCGCCCGTTTCGTCAGCTGTGCAAACGCCTGGGCGCAGGGTATGCGGTCAGCGAGATGGTGACCAGCCGGCCTGATCTGCAGAACTCCAGCAAAACCGTCCGGCGCGTCGACCACGCTGGCGAATCGGGTGTGATTGCGGTGCAAATCGCCGGCACCGACGCGCCCATGATGGCCGACGCCGCCCGTTTCAACATCGACCACGGCGCGCAGGTGATCGACATCAACATGGGCTGCCCGGCGCGCAAAGTGTGCAACAAGTGGGCTGGCTCGGCCCTGATGCAGGACGAAGCGCTGGCGCTGCAGATTGTCGAGGCGGTGGTGCTGGCCTGTGCCCCCCACGGCGTGCCGGTCACGCTGAAGATGCGCACCGGCTGGAACGAGTCGCACAAAAACGCGGTGCAGATTGCCCGCGCCGCCGAATCGGCCGGGGTGCAGATGCTCACCGTGCATGGCCGCACCCGCGAGCAGGGTTACAAAGGCCAGGCCGAATACGAGACCATTGCCGCGGTGAAGGCGGCGGTGCGTGTGCCGGTGGTGGCCAATGGTGACATTGACAGCCCGCACAAGGCGCGCGCGGTGCTGGACGCCACCGGCGCCGACGCGCTGATGATTGGCCGCGCGGCGCAAGGTCGGCCGTGGATCTTTCGCGAGATTGGGCATTTCTTGGCCACTGGCACCTTGCTGGCGCCGCCGCTGGTGGCTGAGGTCAAGCATTTGCTGCTGGACCACCTGCAGGACCACTACGCGCTGTATGGCGAATACCTGGGCGTGCGCACCGCCCGCAAACACATTGGCTGGTATGTGAAGGCGCTGCCGGACGGCGAGGATTTTCGCGCCCACATGAATACGCTGGACGACAGCGACCTGCAACTGGCCGCCGTGGCCTACTTTTTTGATGCGCTGCATGCGCGCATGGACCGTCTGCCGGTGCAGGTGTCCAGCACCAACCCCTTGAACATGGAGACAACCCGATGAAACCCCTGCACATCGCAGAATGTGTGCGCACCAACGTGGAGGGCTACCTGAGCGACCTGGGTCATAGCGAGCCCGATGGCATGTACAACATGCTCATCAGCGTGGTTGAAAAGCCCTTGCTGGAAGTGGTGATGCAGCGCGCCGACAACAACCAATCCAAAGCGGCGCAATGGCTGGGTCTGAACCGCAACACCTTGCGCAAGAAGCTGCTCGAGCACAAGCTCATCGATTGATAGCTGCCAGCCCTTTATTGATAAGGGTCATAACCAGTTTTTTTCTGTAGACCCAGGCCACTTTCTTATCCAACCACCCCGACACCATGAACGCACTTCTATCCGTCTCCGACAAAACCGGCATCGTTGAGTTCGCCCAGGCCTTACACGCGCTGGGCATCAAGCTGATCTCCACCGGCGGCACCGCCAAGCTGTTGGCCGACAGCGGTTTGCCGGTGACCGAGGTGGCGGGTGTCACCGGTTTCCCCGAGATGCTCGATGGCCGTGTCAAAACCCTGCACCCCAAGGTGCATGGTGGCCTGCTGGCGCGCCGCGATCTGCCCGAACACATGGCCGCGCTCAAGGCCTATGCCATCGACACCATCGACCTGGCGGTGATCAACCTCTACCCGTTTGAGGCCACCGTGGCCAAACCCGGCTGCACGCTCGAAGATGCCATCGAGAACATCGACATCGGTGGCCCCGCCATGGTGCGCAGCGCCGCCAAAAACTGGAAAGACGTGGGCATCCTGACCGACGCATCCCAATACCCGCAGGTGCTGGCCGAACTCCAAGCCGACGGCAAGCTGACCCTGGCCACCAAGTTTGCGCTGAGTGTGGCCGCGTTCAACCGCGTGGCCCAGTACGACGCCGCCATCAGCAACTATTTGTCGGCCATCAGCTTTGACGAAGCGGTGAGTGCCCCGGTGCCCGCGCTGTTCCCGGCGCAGGCCAACAGCAACTTCATCAAGTTGCAAGACCTGCGCTACGGCGAAAACCCGCACCAGAGCGCCGCCTTCTACCGCGACCTGTACCCGGCACCCGGCTCGCTGGTGACCGCCGTGCAACTGCAAGGCAAGGAACTTAGCTACAACAACATCGCCGATGCCGACGCGGCCTGGGAATGTGTCAAGAGTTTTGATGCCGCGAAAGACGGTGCCGCCTGCGTGATCGTCAAACACGCCAACCCCTGTGGTGTGGCCGTGGGTGTGGACGCCTTGCAGGCCTACAGCAAAGCGTTTCAGACCGACCCGACCTCCGCCTTTGGCGGCATCATCGCCATCAACTGCACGCTGGACGAGGCTGCTGCGCTACAGATGTCGAAGCAGTTCATCGAGGTGCTGATGGCCCCGGACTTCACACCCGAAGCCTTGGCGGTGTTCAAGTCCAAGGTCAATGTGCGTATCCTCAAGATCGCGCTGCCACCCGGTGGCGCCAGCGACTGGGCCAATGGCCGCAACGCCATGGACATCAAACGCGTCGGCTCCGGCCTGCTGATGCAAACCGCTGACAACCATGAACTGACGTTGTCCGATCTGAAAGTGGTCACCAAGGTGCAACCGACAGCCGAGCAGTTACAAGACCTGTTGTTTGCCTGGAAGATCGGCAAGTTCGTCAAGAGCAACGCCATCGTCTTTTGCAAGGGCGGCATGACCATGGGTGTGGGCGCAGGCCAGATGAGCCGCCTGGACTCGGCCCGCATTGCCAGCATCAAGGCGCAGGCCGCTGGCCTGAGTTTGGCCGGCACGGCCGTGGCCAGCGACGCCTTCTTCCCGTTCCGCGACGGCCTGGACGTGGTGGTGGACGCAGGCGCCACCTGCATCATCCAGCCCGGTGGCTCGATGCGCGACCAGGAAGTGATTGACGCCGCCAACGAACGCGGTGTGGCCATGGTGTTTTCTGGTGTGCGGCATTTCAGGCACTGAGTTGGTTGGTTGACGGCTTGATGCAGGCCTGAGTTTGGTGCTGTTGGCGCTTCTCAGGCTGGCATAGGCCTGGGGCGTGCTGCGACGTGCGTGGGTGGTAGGAGAGTGGTTGGGGCGGCGGCCTCCACCTGTCACAGGCCCAGAAAACGAAGTTTCGGCGCAGCCAAATCAGCTGCCACCCCAACCCATCCCCAGTTGGCGAGCATGACGGGTGATGGCTCAAAGATACCGATCCAAGGCTCATTCGATGTCCTGTGGGCCGCGTTTGCCGACGGCTACCAATGCCCGTTTTGGGCGAGCCAATTTCAAGAGCCAGACGACCTATCAAGCCTCGTGCAGTGATCAACTTTGTCACACGGGGGTGCATAATCCCGTTTCCGCCCGACTGTCTCTCATTCATGGTACCGGATGGCAATGATCGAAAGCGAGCGTGCTGCAAATGGCTCAGACGTTGCGCCTCGACAGAAGTCGCCGGACAAACGTTTCCAGTGGTGTGCCAGACTGGTTCTGGGCGAGCGCCGCAGACCGCCAACGCCATGTTGTGTCACAAAACATCAAGCCGCCCAATGGTCTGAGGGCTGGTCAGCTGAAGAGTAGATATTTCAAAGCCACAGTTCAAATTCATGCAAAACAACAAAACGCGCGGTTTTACGCTCATTGAAATCATGGTGGTTCTGGCGATTGTTGCTATCTTGGCCGCTATTGCATTGCCATCGTACTCAAGCTATGTCAGGAAGCAAAAAATCCGCGCGGCGCAAGCCGATCTGGCCGCGCTTGTGTTGCAGATGGAAAACCACTACCAGCAGCAGTTGGCCTATCCTGCGGTGACAACGGACACAAGCACGACCAAGGCACGTTTTAGCGGTTGGGCGCCAGCACAAAACAACTTCACCTACATCATCCAAAGCGTCTCAGGAAACACCTACACACTCAAGGCAACCGGCTCAGGCGACCTCTCAAGCTGTGAGTTGACCATCAACAGCGCCAATGACCGGACCTCTACAAACTGTGGTTTCGGTTCCTTGTGGATTTGATGTCAAACACATCTCTTGTGGACAAGGTGGGGTGGCCAACGCCGATCCGGGGCAAAACTTGGCCTGTATCCTCACGCCGCTGCGTCGGCTACACCATGGTCGAGTTGATGGTCGGCTTGGCGCTGATGGCCGTCATTTTGACAGCTGGTGTGCCCCTGACTTCAGGCTGGGTCGATGACGCGCGCATCAATGAAAGCGTCTCTCAAATGCAGGCTGGATATGCTCAGGCACGCGCCATTGCCATCAGAAATTCCGAGGGCAGCGTAGATACGGCGCCGGCCGCTGTGCTTTGCGTCAGCAACGGCGCGATCTATGTTCACGCGGGACTGCCCAGTGCGTGCGGCGAAGACGCGTTGTGGCAAGCCAATGTGGCAGGCGGTTCCAACACGACAGTCAAAACCGCTGACGCCTCAGCAGCCTTTGTCTGTGTCGGGGTTGGCAACAGGGGCTACCCGATAGACGCTGTTCTAGCGGGTACCTCATGCACCACAGAAACTCAGGTAACCGTGAATCGAGGTGGCAAAAGTGTCCAGAAAAATCTGTTCTAAGCCGTTTGGCAAGGATGTTTCGCAACGCCACTTTCGACGCAAAGAGAGAGGTGATGCACTGATTGACGCCATGATGGCCATGGTGTTGGTCAGTATTGTGGGTATTGGGCCTGTCTATGTCTCAGCCAAGGCGACTGTGGTTCAGCGCCAAAGCGCCATGCAGCAAACAGCGTCCATCCAGTTAAGACAGCTCCTGCAAGGATCGGGCCCCTCTCTGTGTCACACGGCCCCAGCCCCGATCACCGTCGCTGGCACATCGCTTGCGGTCACCGTCACTTGCACGGATCGAGTCAACAACAGCATCGTGATCAATGGTGTTGCCGTGCCAACCAATGGGACCGCAGCAGAGAAAGAAATCCGGCTCTCGGTGACTTCTGCCACGCTGTTTGGAGGATCGGGCACCGTTGCCGTCGATCAGGGTAGCGTTCATACCGGAGGATGATGCATGAATCCAAGCAGATGCCGGGGTATGTCGCTGATCTCGCTCATGGTGGGCCTTTTTATTGGCCTTTTTTCACTTCTGTCCATGGTGAATCTCTACAAGGTACAAGCCAAACAGACGGTTCAAACCAAGAGCACCAACCGCATTGACGGCCAGATTTCGCTTGGGCTGGTCGTGGCGCAAATGGAAATGCAAAAAGCCGGGTTCGGTGTTGAGGCCAACACGGATAGTTGCGAAGGTGCATCAACACCAGGGCGTGCTGGCACGGTGAACCGTGATTTTGTGATGCTGAGTGGTGCGGCCATCAGTGAGTCGGGGGTTCTCACGGGCACCGGGGTCACCGTCAATACAGCGCTGGCCGCTGGCAATGCGTTGGTTTGGCGTTGGAAAGACGGCACAACCGACCAGTGTTCGGGGATCGTCAGCCAAGGCGGTGGTCTCAAACTGCTGCAAGAGGTTGCCTGTTCTGACGCAACGCAATGGAGCACGCTGACGTGGACGGCGGCCAAAATCAAGGATGTGGTTTCTGCAGGAACGCTCAACGCGGACAAGAAGTTCGGCTTCAGTGCCCAAATGGCGTCCTGCGCGCCCTATGGGCGAAGTGCACCTGCCGAGGTGCTCTTGGTCACCACAACAGTCGGGCAAAGCATGAACGCCGTGACCGTCACCAACGACGTGTGCATCCCCAATATCTGTAAAAACTGATCGACCATGGACATCAGAAAACAAGCCGGTGTTGTTAACACCCTGATGGTCGGACTGATGGCGGTTGGGCTGTTGGCCTCGACCGCGGTTGGTATCAATGCCATCCGATCGGCACAAAAACAACAACTTGCCCTGCACGCCAATACCCAGGCCACCGCGCGTGCATGGGACGGTGTCGAGATCATCCGACTCTATTTGACAACCCTGACGGCCACGCAACTGACCGCGTTATCCACTGAACTCGCTGGTCTGCCCAATGGCAAAACACTGTCCATTACCGGTGTTGATCATCTGACGGCCAAGCTGGTTTCCATCGTGACGGATGCCAGTGCCAACCGTCGTATCACCGTCCATATCACCGGCAGCGGTGCAGATACCACCGCGACCATTCAGGCGATCTATACCCTCTTGGCAGGGAGTGGTGGTGGCAGCGCCACCCCGCCGCGGTTGGCCACAGTCAACGTCAACAGTCACCTGCGGATGACCGGAAACGTCACGGTGGTTGGTGGCACCAGCGCCAACTTTTTGGTAGACGGTGATGTGGATTTGTCTGGCTCGGTCTCGGGGGTCAATGAGATTTGTGCCACTGGCAATGTGGAGATCGGCAGCGCGATCACGGTCCATCGAATCTGCAGCAATGGCAATCTGACCCTGTCGGGCGCAGCCAACGTTGTAGAGATTGAAGTTGTCGGAGACGTGCTCCTCAAAGGCGGTGCTGCGTCGTCCATCGGTTCCATCAAAGCCAATGGGGATGTGTCACTCACGGGCGGCAGCGCCAGTGCCGGCTCAATCATCACGAAGGGCGATGTCTCCGTGACAGGCGGTGGCGCGACGGTCAGTGGTGTATTGAACACCGAAGGCGCAGTGAACTGGACCTCATCCAAGGGTGCGAGCACCATCAACGCCAATGGGAATGTGGTGTATCAAGGCAAGAATGGCCCCACGGTCATTAATTCACGCGGGACCACAACGCTGTCCGGAAATGGCAATGTGCAGACGCTCAATTCACTTGGGCAAATAATGTTGAGCAGCGGTTATGGCCTGGGCGTGCAGGGCGCTTTGACCGGTGGCAGCGGCCTCACCTATACGGGCCAGCAAAAAGTGGTGTCTGGTGTGGTTGTCGGCGCAATTTCAGGGCCAGTGGTCAAAGCCTGGGATCCTGTGATGAACGTTACCAGGGACCCGAGTTACACGGTGAATATCCCCGTTGTCAATGCACCGGTCATCTCACCCGTCCTTGTTCCGTCCGCAATTGTTGACGTGTACACGCTCAAGAACAGCGCAAATTATGTCTTTGAGATTGAACCCGTCACCGGGAAAAAGGTCGTTACCGTCCGAAACGTGAGCACCATTGACAACGGGCGCTACTACATCGGCAACATTGGTTCTAACGGATACAAGGACTATTTGTGCAAAGCGGTCGATGCGTCCGGAGGTTGCACAGAACCCGTGTCACCCTACAAGACTTTGTGTCAAGGCTACAGCGCGAACAACTCATGTTTCACATACACCAATGGTGCGTGGTCAATTGGAGGTCAGACCATGGCCCCTGGGTTTGCCTTCTTTGAGGGCGGGCTCAATGTGGGCAACGGGGTTTACATCAACACCTTTGCGGCAACCGGGAACATCACCACTTCAGGCAGTACCAAGGTCTATTCCCCCAACTATGCGGGTTTTACCGGAACCTGTACGGACAATCGAACAGCCCAAGGCATCACGACTGCGACACGGCTTTACGGTATCTACCCCTCCGATTTGTGCGACGGGTCAACTTATAAACCGTCCTCCATCGGGAATGTTGCACTTGTCGCGGGTGGGTATCTCAATGGAAATTACGTGGGAGGGGATATCAGTGTTGGCGCCTCCAATGAGATTTATGGCAGTGTCATCGCGGGCAATCTGTTATCGACCACTGGCAACACCACCATCGTTGGCAGGATACAAGTGGCCAACCACCGTGGGGGCACCACCGCCACGACGACCTGGACAGGGTCAACGACCATTGATCTGAGAAATCTGCCCCCCGGCTTTGATCCAACGCAGACGCCTTGCATGAGCACAAGTTGTCAACCGGTAACGCCGATAGCTAAAACCTTTTGGACCAGGTATCTCTGATGTTGCACTAAATCCAACGGTTGACACCGAACGCCAATCTGACGGCCATTTCGGCGACCTGGCTGACAGCCATCAGCCTCAAGCTACCCAAGCGTCGTGGTCAAAACTGTTGAAGGCGGGGTCTGGGCTGACCGGGCGCAGGCGCTTTTCGCGTGTGAGGCAGGTGGCGCATCAAGTCAACCCACACCTTCACCCGCGAGCAAGCCGGAGAACGGTGACCGCACGACCTGCCCGGCGCAGGGCAAGACACAGGGTGATGGCATGGACCCAATCAAAAGCGGCCGTTGGCCGCTTTTGATATGAAATGGGCCTTCAGCCCTTATTCAAAAAGGACTGGTCGCGATTACTTCGGAAGCAACTTGAAAATCTCTCGCGCCGCCGCCACCGTGTTGGCAATGTCCTCATCGGTATGCGCCGCGCTCACAAACCCGGCTTCGTACAGTGCAGGCGCAATGTAGACACCGCGGTCCAGCAGGCCGTGGAACAGTTGGTTGAACTTTGCGCCGTCGGTTTTCATGACCTGGCTGTAGGTGCCGGGCAGGGTGTCCAGCAGGAAAAAGCCCATCATGCCGCCCTGGCTGTCGCCGCTGAAGGCCACGCCCTCTGCCGCAGCAGCGCTTTTCAGGCCACTGATCAGAGACTGGGTCTTGCGACCCAGTTCGTCATAAAAGCCTGGTTTGCTGATTTCCTTGAGCGTGGCCAGACCGCAAGCAGTGGCCACCGGGTTACCCGACAAAGTGCCGGCCTGGTACACGCCACCCAGCGGCGCCAGGTGCTCCATCACCGCGCGTTTGGCACCAAAGGCCGCCAGCGGCATGCCGCCACCAATCACCTTGCCCATCACCGTCATGTCGGGCTCAAAGCCGGGGATGGCTTGGGCGTAGACACTTTGGGCGCCGCCCAGCGCCACGCGGAAACCGGTCATCACCTCGTCCAGGATCAGCAGCGCACCGTGCTGGGTGCACAACTCGCGGCAGCGTTTCATGAACGGCACGCTGGCGCGCACAAAGTTCATGTTGCCGGCAATCGGCTCGATGATGATGCAGGCAATCTCTTGGCCATGCTCGGCAAAAGCGGCTTCAATCTGCTCGATGTTGTTGTATTCGAGCACCATGGTGTGTTGCACCACCTCAGGTGGCACACCGGCGCTGGTGGGGTTGCCAAAGGTGGCCAAACCTGAGCCGGCCTTGACCAAGAGTGCGTCGGCGTGGCCGTGGTAACAGCCCTCAAATTTGAGGATGGTTTTGCGGCCGGTGGCACCACGCGCCAGGCGGATAGCGCTCATGCCAGCTTCAGTGCCCGAGCTGACCAGGCGCACCATGTCCATGCTGGGCATGATCTTGAGGATGGCTTCGGCCAGTTCCACTTCGCGTTCGGTCGGTGCGCCGTAAGAGAAGCCTTCCAGCACCGCTTTTTGCACCGCCTCCACCACCGCCGGGTGGCCGTGGCCCAGAATCATCGGGCCCCAGGAGCCGATGTAGTCGATGTATTTCTGGCCATTGGCGTCCCAGATGTACGCGCCCTGCGCCCGGCTGATGAAGCGCGGGGTGCCGCCCACGGCGCGAAAGGCACGCACGGGTGAGTTGACGCCACCGGGAATCACTTGTTTGGCGCGTTCGAACAGGGTCTGGTTGAGGTCGGTTGAAGTGGTCATGGAAAATGAACTTGAGTGAAACATCGGGGAAACGTCGCTGCGGTGCCGTGCTGCCTGCGGCAGATGGGGCACATCAGGTGACGCGAAGCCCCATTGTCTCTCGGACGGGCTGGCTGACAGCGCCCGGTGAGGGTCCGAAAAGCGTGGTTGGCCAATTTTCTTGAGGCAGAATAGCGTGCAGGTGGCTGGCTGTATGGAACAGCAGCTCTGTTTTTTCCCCGTTTCAAAGGTGCCCAACCCGTGACCCCGTCGACAACCTGGATGTGTTTGATCTGTGGCTGGATTTATGATGAGGCGGTGGGTGACCCGGACAGCGGCCTACCAGCGGGCACCCCGTGGGACCAGGTGCCCGTGAACTGGGCCTGCCCCGACTGCGGGGCACGCAAGGAAGATTTCGAGATGGTGCAGATCTGACCGTCGGTCCAGTACACGTTTCAACATCAACTCTGGAGATGCATCGGGTGAATACAACCGGGTCGCCTTTGAAAATCCTGGTGGTTGATGACAGCAACACCATCCGGCGCAGCGCCGAAATCTTTCTGAAAGCCGGGCAGCATGAGGTGATGCTGGCCGAAGACGGCTTTGACGCCTTGTCCAAGGTCAGTGACTACCACCCCGACCTGATTTTTTGCGACATCCTGATGCCCCGGCTGGACGGCTACCAGACCTGCGCCATCATCAAGCGCAATGTCAAATTCAGCGGCGTGCCGGTGATCATGTTGTCGTCCAAAGATGGTGTCTTTGACAAGGCACGTGGCCGCATGGTGGGCGCGCAGGACTACCTGACCAAGCCGTTCACCAAAGACCAGTTGCTCAGGGCCGTGGCGCAGCATGCTGCTGCATTACAAGGGGATGCGGCGTGACCATTCGCGATGTCTTGGTGGTGGATGACTCCAAAACCGAGTTGATGTTTTTGAGCAACCTGCTGCATGTGCATGGGTTGACGGTGCGCACCGCCGAGAGCGGTGAAGCGGCGCTCAAATGCCTGGCCGATGCCAAGCCGGACCTGATCCTGATGGATGTGGTGATGCCCGGGCAAAACGGCTTTCAGCTGACCCGTTTCATCCACCGCAAGCCGGAATATGCGGATATTCCGATCATCCTGTGCACCAGCAAGAACCTGGAGACCGACCGGGTCTGGGGCTTGCGCCAGGGTGCCAGTGACTACATCACCAAACCCGTCAACGCCCAGGAACTGATGGAAAAAATCAAGGCGTTGGGCTGACATTCGCACCTCAATGACCAAGAAACAAGCCCTCAGAGACCTCCAAACCCGTCTGGCAGGTAGGCTTGCGTCGGTCCAGACCCAGGCGGTGGCGGTGGCCTGGCTGGCGGTGACCATGGCGGGGCGACCCTACCTGTTGCCGCTGTCGCAGTCGGGCGAGATTTTTCCGCTGAGCCCCATCACCCCGGTGCCCTACACCCAAGCCTGGTTTTGCGGCGTGGCCAACCTGCGCGGTGGCTTGTTCGGGGTGGTGGATCTGGCGCGGTTGATCGACCCGGCGGCCACGCCGGTTCGCAACGAGTCAGCCTGGGCGCAGGCGCGGCTGGTCACCCTGAATGCGGACGCCGGTGTCAATGGCGCGCTGGTGGTCGACAGTTTGATGGGCTTGCGTCGGCAAGAAGCCTTCCTGTCAGCCGAGCCCGCGCCGTCGGGGTCGCCGCCTTATTTTGGCCAGTGTTTCCTGGATAGAGACGGTCGGTCGTGGCAGGAGATCGATCTGTACGCGCTGTCCCAGACGCCCGCGTTCCTGAGCATTGGCCGTTGAATTTCTCATTGGGGTGACCTTATGGCTGTCGTGGATGATTTGAAAAACCTGTTCAGGAAGAAACCGCAGGACTCGGTGCTGGATTCGGGTCTGAGTCTGGGGATGCCCGATCTGTCGTCCGAGCAGGCCGCGTCGCAGTTCCCCTCGGGGGTGACGCGCCAGGTGTCGCTGGAAGACCTCAGCCCGCGTGCCCCGCAGCCGACCCAGGCCGATCCTGAGCTTATTGCTTTGCCGTTGCTGGGTCGCAAGACGGTGGCCCGGCACCAGCGGACCCTGTCGATTCTTTTGGGCCTGGCCTTGGTGCTGCTGGTGGGGGCGGCCTTGTTCGCCCTCCATGACAGCGATCGCGGCGCGCAGCAACTCAAGTCCACCGGCCAGTCCCTGATGCAGTCCCAGCGGCTGGCCAAGTCGGTGTCGCAAGCGCTGGTGGGTGATGCCAAGGCGTTCCCGGAGGTGGCCGAGAGTTCAAGCGTGCTGACGCGCTCGGTGCGAGGTCTGGTCAACGGTGACGCCGAGCTGCAACTGGCGCCGGTGCGTGCGCCCCACCAGGACGCCCTGAGCAAAATCACGCCCTTGGTGGACCGCGCTGAAAAGAACGCCGCCACGGTGATGGCGCAGCAAAACACCCTGACCCAGACCAGCGCCGCCTTGCGTTTGATCAACCGCCAGTCGTCAGAACTGCTGGCCATGGCCGAGGCCGTGTCCGCCCTGACGTTGCAGCAGAATGCGTCGGCCCCCGAGGTGTCTGCCGCAGGCCAGCTGGTGATGCTGACGCAGCGCATTGGCAAATCTGCCAACGAGTTTTTGACCATGGACGGGGCCAGCGCCCAGACCGTGGCGCTGCTGGGCCAAGACCTGGACGCGTTCAAGCGCCTTGCCAGCGGTCTGCTTGATGGCAGTGCCGAGCTACGGCTGAGCGCCTCGGGCGATGCCCAGACGCGTGAGCGCCTGAGCGCCTTGCTCAAGCTGTTTGAAGACACCCAAACCCAGGTCAGCACGGTTCTGGGCAACCAGCCGGGTCTGGTGGCAGCGCGCCAAGCGCAATTGGCCATCCTGGCCGACAGCGATGCGCTGCGCCAGGAGCTGGAGTTGCTGCAAGGCGACCTGTCGTCACAAGCTGGCCTGGGCACCCTGGCCTTGGGCGCGCTGGTGTTGGCGGCCTTGCTGGCGCTGCTCAGTGCGGTCGGCCTGTCTTACGTGCAGCTGCTCGACAGCCGCCAGCGCCAGGCGGGGGCCGACGCGTTGCGCCAGGAAGCGCAGCGCCAGGAGCAAGACGCCAAACGTGTCAACGATGCCAACCAGGCCGCCATCTTGCGGCTCATGAACGAACTGCAAGCCGTGGCTGAGGGCGATTTGACGCAGGAGGCCACGGTCACCGAAGACATCACCGGCGCCATCGCCGACTCGGTGAACTACACCGTGGAAGAACTGCGCTCGCTGGTGGGCAACGTGCAAAACACCGCCGCCAAAGTGGCCAGCACCACCGCCGAGGTGGATCTGACCTCGACCGAGCTGCTGGCCGCGTCACAGGAGCAGCTGCATGAAATTCGCGCAACCGGTCAATCGGTGGTGGACATGGCCCAGCGCATCAACCTGGTGTCGGCCCAGGCCCAGGAGTCGGCCAGCGTGGCGCGTCAGTCCCTCAAGGCGGCCGACGTGGGCCTGCAGGCGGTGCAGAACGCCATTGGCGGCATGAACGCGATCCGCGACCAGATTCAGGACACTTCCAAACGCATCAAACGCCTGGGCGAATCCTCGCAAGAGATCGGTGAAATCACCGAACTCATCTCCGACATCACCGAGCAGACCAACGTGCTGGCGCTCAA
>Ga0075012_10002584_pt1 | contig 17717 bp, 8 predicted proteins | sample All_14_2_FD_71474 | JGI IMG/M metagenome (GOLD analysis project Ga0075012, IMG submission 71474) | Freshwater microbial communities in response to fracking from Pennsylvania, USA - Allegheny Zone_MetaG_DW_15 | ecosystem: Environmental > Aquatic > Deep subsurface > Groundwater > Drilled... | reverse complement strand
CTTGTTCTTTTCCTTGATGAAAAGAACCAAAAATCAAGGCTGTATTTCTTTTTTAACTGCTAAAAGAAATAAGGCTGTCTAAGGTGCTTGCATAATTTCAAGTATCAGGTTTAAACATGACAACTTATAAAGGTCGGGGAAGCGTGGGCTTCTCCGACCTTTTTTTTGTTATTGCCTCTTATATTCAATAGCCGAAACGGTGACCTAAAAATCTCCCCGCCCTTCGCTACCTTTGCCCGTCCCCATCGCCAAGCAGTATTATGCAGCAAATCATCGAACAATACCGAAGCATCGTCATACAATTGGCCACGCCTTACAGCACGGGCACGGGGTTCCTGTTGCGGGAAGAGGGTGTCATCGTCACCAACTACCATGTGGTGCAGGACAACCGGGACGTGGTCGTGGAGGGTACGGCGATGCCCCGGCAGTTGGCCAAGGTCGTGTTCAGCGACCCCCGGTACGACCTCGCCTTCATCGCCGCACCTGCCTTGGCGACCAACGGGGTGCAGGTGCCTGTGGCATTGCTGGGCGCTACCCGTCAGGTGGCCATCGGCGATGGGGTGGTGGCCATTGGGCATCCCTTCGGGCTGAAGTTTTCGGCGACGCAAGGCATCGTGTCCAGCGTGGAGCACTTGCAGGACGGTCTGCCCTACATCCAGCACGATGCGGCGCTGAATCCCGGCAACAGCGGCGGCCCGCTGGTGAACTCGCTGGGCGAGGTCATCGGCATCAATACTTTCATCGTGAACGGGGGCGACAGCATGGGCTTTTCGCTGCCCGTGCGCTACCTGGCCGAGTCGCTGGAACTTTGGCGGGCTGGCGGCGGACAGGTCGGCACCCGCTGCGAGAACTGCGGACAGGCCGTTTTCGAGCGGACGGTGGAGGACGGTTACTGCCCCAATTGCGGAGCGCATATCGAACTCCCCAGCGAGGCGGAGGTCTATGAACCCGCTGGCATTGCCCGCACCATCGAGGAGATTTTAGGCAAATGCGGCCACGATATTCGGCTGGCCCGCCGTGGCCCGAACGTCTGGGAAGTGCGCAACGGCAGCGCCAGCATCAATGTAAGCTACTACGAACCCAACGGCCTCATCGCCGGGGATGCCATCCTCTGCGACCTGCCGAAGGCGAATATCCAACCCGTTTACGAGTACCTGCTCCGCCAGAACCACGAGATGGAGACGCTGAGCTTCAGCGTGCGGGGCCAGGAAATCGTGCTGTCCCTCGTCATTTTCGACCGCTACCTCACTCTCGACACAGGCATGAAGCATTTCCGCTACCTGTTCGAGCGGGCCGATTTCTACGACAACGTGCTCGTGGAACGCTTCGGGGCGGGGTGGAAGGAGGGGGTGTGAGCTGGTAGCTAGCTTAAAAACGACAAGCTTGAATGCAAGAATCTACATATTGGCAATTCTCATTTTGACTGTTTCAGTTGAAAAAGCGCTGGCGACTTCGCAAGTTCCTGACCGACTTATTTACGGCAAAGACACAGTTTCAATTTTTGCCAATCCGCTTGAGCAACTTTCAGGCATTGACTCACTGCGTTTAAAATTGTTTGGCGACAAGCAAGGTTGCACAACAACTGCTTGTTGGAGAGGATATTCTGCCGAATGGACGATTATTGACAGCCAACTATATTTGACTGGGATTTTTAGTTGTTGTTACGATGAAGACAATATAAAAACCAGCCTTAAAACGCTTTTTGGCGAAGCGTTTATTAATGGGAAAGTTAAAGCCGACTGGGTGACCGCAAAAATCTTATCCCCACAGGGGAAACGACTTTATTATGTGCATTCGGGCTATGAATCGCTATACGAAAAGGAAGTAGTTTTTGAAATTGTAAACGGACAGTTGAAGGGAACCACAACTTATGACAATTCAAAATCAAGAACATCAATATATAGCCAAGAAGCTGCTTTGCAAAAGCATATATACTCAAACATTCAATGGGGAAAATTGCCGAAACAAGACAAGCCAGTTAGAGTATTTGTTCAATTTTCAGCAAATGAACAAGGTGTTGTTGACAGCGTAAAAGTTTTGAAGGGCTTTGATATGAATTTTGACAATGAGGCAATAAGCGTCGTAAAAACGATACCCGAATGGGACGTCTTTTATAGACTTGGACAATTCGAAAGACGTACTTGGAATTTACCAATCGTATTTAGCGAAGAAAACAGACTGAAATATCAACGAAATTGAAAGCGGACGAAAAACATGAAAAACGAACCGATAGCAACCTGCATCGCCAATAATTAAACATTTGGCAGTCCCCAGTTCAACCAATTTCCCCAATTCAACCAATTCACTAATAAAACGACCAAAACATGAACCCACCAATCGCTACCCTGCGCCCCGCCACCATTGACGATGTGCCGCTTATTCTGCAATTCATTCGGGAATTGGCGGAGTATGAAAAACTGTTGGACGATGTCGTTGCAACGGAAGACATGCTACAGGAGCACCTGTTCGGGCCGCACCCGATGGCCGAGGTGCTACTTTGCCACGAAGGAGAAGTGCCAGCGGGGTTTGCCTTGTTCTTTCACAATTTCTCCACCTTTCGGGGCAAGCCGGGCATTTATCTGGAAGACCTTTTCGTGCGGCCTGAGTTCCGAGGGAAAGGCTACGGCAAGCTCCTCCTGAAATCCCTCGCCAAGCTGGCCGTGGAGCGCAACTGCGCCCGCCTCGAATGGGCGGTGCTGGACTGGAACACCCCGTCCATCAATTTCTACAAAAGCCTCGGCGCCCTGCCGATGGACGAATGGACGGTGTTCCGGGTGACGGGGGATGCGCTGGGGGAGTTGGCGGGTTGATTTGTTTGAGGAGTTTGATTTGTTTGAGGGGTTTGAGGGGTTTGATTTGTTTGAGGGGTGGGCACCAGGAGGATTTGTTTTGATTTGCTGATAAACTGTTAATTTCGGCGGATAAACAAACATGAGAAAACAATGACTATTGAGCGATTTGAAGACCTCATTATCTGGCAAATTGGGAGGGAACTAGCCAAGGAGATTTACGAACTAACCAAGCATGAAATTTGGCGAGAGGATTTTGAATTTAGGGCACAAATCCGCAATTCTGCTGGCTCAGTGCCAGATAATATTGCAGAAGGGTTTGAACGAGAAGGGAACAATGAGTTAATCCAATTCCTCAGCATTGCCAAAGGCTCTTGCGGGGAATGCCGCTCCCAAATTTACAGGGCTTTTGACAGGAATTATATTGACAAAGCAAAGCTTGATCATTTCATAGAAAAAACCAGCCGACTTTGTTCTAAAATTCACAACACAATAATAACCGTTCAAAAGTCGGACTTTAGAGGCAACAAGTTCAAAAGGCCCTCCCCCTCAAACGACTCAAACAAATCAAACCCCTCAAACAAATCAAACAAATCAAACCCACCTAATAGTCAAACATAAACGAATACAGCGACTGCTCCATGCCCGGCTTGGTCAGGTCAATCGAGATATTGAACGGGGTGTCCTTGATTTCCCGTTTGAGGTTGCCCGCTAGGCTAAGGAAGTCCTGCCCACCAGATGTTTTATTGAAGGAAAAACCACGGAAATCGAAGGAAAGCGGCTTGCCGTAGGTAGGCTCCACTTGGGTGCAATACCCCCGAAGGCCCTCCACTTGCATGGTTCCCATCACCTTGGGGTCAAAGAGCTTGTAAAAATTATCGAAATCCCCGGCGATGAGGTACTTGGAGGCGGCGTCCACGGTCGGCATCCGGGCCTCCACGATGGCCAAATCGGTGAGTTTGTAGGGCAGGCTGAAGGTAGTGTCCATGACCACCTTCACTTCCACCCGCTCGAAGCTGGGCTTTTCGCTGCCCATGTTTTTATAAAAAATCCAAGCAGCACGGGAGCCGTGCAGCAGTACGAGGTCAGGTTCGTCGTTGAGGATGGCGCTGTTGGAGATGGTCAGTTCGAGCGCCTTTCCATCGGCTGAGATGGCGCCGGAGGCTTGGCCGCTGAGGGAAGTGCCAGCAAGCTGCACGGCTTTTTGCTGTTCGGGATTGAGCTGACCGCCCGCTGTGGCAGCGGCTGTGGAATTCCCGGTTTCAGTGGTGGATGGCTTGCAGCCCAGTACGAAGGCCAGCAGGCCAAGCAAAATGGTGTATTTCATTTTCAAAAAATTGAATGTTTCAAAAGATGGGGTTAATTCTCCCCGGCTTTTTTTATTGGCTAATTTGCAATTCGAAATTGGCCGCAAGAATACAAATTGGCTGGCGAACTAGCTTTCGTTTTACGGAAAAACACATACCTTTCGGCTGTCAAACCTCAGAACGGGCGCTTCTACCCAACATCAATTTTCACCAAATTAAATTTTACGCAATGAGATTAACCGTTACGTGTCTTTTGGCCCTATTTGCTGGGGTCTTTACAACGCTTTCTGCACAAACCGTGCAGGACGTGGTGGTAAAACTGGCCGCCACCGTTGACCCGACTACTCCGAAGGTCACCCTGACCTGGGACATGCCCAGCCCTGCCAACATCGTCGTTTTCCGCAGGGACAAAGGGGCCGATGTCTGGTTTGTGGTTTACCAAGAAGACAACAGCACCGTCAATGCCTTGGAAGACCCTTTCGTTGACCTCGGCACTGGCTACGAATATGGCATCCAACGGGTGACGAACGGCCTCGCCGCCTTCGGCTACGTATCCGCCAATGTCCAGACGCCTGTGGTGGACGACCGTGGGGCGATTGCCGTCATCGTGCAGGAGTCGCTGGAGACACCGCTGGCAAATGAACTGGAGCGGCTCCGGCGTGACCTCATTGGCGACGGCTGGCAGGTCATCTGGCACAGCGTGACGCCCAACGCCACCGTTGCCAATATCAAATCGCTGATTGTCAACGATGCCACCAACGCTGGCGTCAATACGGTTTTCCTTTTGGGTGAAATCCCCGTGCCATACGCTGGCAACATTGCTTGGGACGGCCACCCTGACCACCAAGGTGCATGGCCTGCCGATACTTACTACGGCGACCTTGACAGCGACCAGTGGACGGATACTGATGAAAATACCGCCAACAACACCACACAGCCCAGTCGGACTGAAACCGTGAACGTGCCGGGCGATGGCAAATTCGACAACAGCTTCGTGCCTACGCACTCCGAGCTGGCTGTTGGACGGGTGGACTTTTCCAATATCTCGGAAGCAACTTTCGGCACTACCCGCATCGAACTTTACCGCCGTTACCTCGACAAGGACCATAAATGGCGCACGAAACAGTACACCGTTGACAACAAGGTGTTGGTTGATGACAATTTCGGCTATTTCAGCGGAGAGGCTTTTGCTGAAAATGGCTACCGCAACGGCTATGCACTTGCTGGTGTGAACAACGTCCAAACTGGCGACTTTTTCGGGGACACCGACGACCAAAGCTTCATCTTCGCTTATGGCTGCGGTGGTGGAACTTACACCAGCGCAGATGGGGTAGGCACCAGCGACCAATTTGCGACAAGCACAGTGAACGCCGTTTTCACACAAATCTTTGGCAGTTACCACGGCGACTGGGATTTCAATTCCAACCCATTCATGATGAGCGCGCTGGCTTCCAACGGAGGCATACTTTCCTGTGGTTGGGCGGGCCGTCCGCATTGGTTCACCTACCATTTGGGTGGTGGCGAAACGATTGGCTATGCCGTCCGGGAAACGCAGAATTCTTGTGAAAACACAGGCTACTTCGGCACATTTGGCGAGTGTGGTGCACACGTTTCATTGCTCGGCGACCCGACCATCCGTGCGCAAGTGGTGACGCCTGTCGGCAATGTAGCTGCTACGCAAAACTGCAACGAAATCAACCTCACTTGGTCGTCGGTTTCCCAACCGAACCTGGTGGGCTACCATGTTTACCGCTCCACCAGCCTCGACGGCTACTTCGAGCGCATGACGCCAGACCCCATCGTGTCAACAGTTTTCATTGATGAATTCCCGGAATCGGGCACAAATTTCTACCTCGTGAAGGCCGTGGCACTAGAGGAAACCCCCGGTGGCGTGTTTTTCAATACCAGCACGGGAACCCTCGCAAACCTGAACTTCCTGCCTGCAACGCCACCCAATATTTTCATCCCGCAGAATATCACCCTGAACTGTACTACGCCATCGGTCGTACTCAACCCATGTGGGCCCGGCCAAAATTGCACCTTGACAGGCCCCGGTGTCACATTCGGCCAGTTGCCTTACACACTGACGCAGCCGGGTACATACACCGTCACAGTGGTTGATTTGACGACGGGCTGCACCGCAACGGCCACTACAAATGTTCAAATCAACAGCACCCTGCCAGCAGATCCAAGCATTGAAATAGATTTCGTCAATTGTGCAACACAGACTGCTCAGATTTCGGGCTATTCCAACCCAACCGGGGTTTCCTATTTATGGACAGGGCCGGGTGGTTATACCTCCACGCAGCAGCACACAACGGTCACACAATCAGGGACTTATATACTTACTGTAACGTACAACGGCAGCGGATGCGCCTCCACTACGTCCATCACTTTGCCGCCATTTTCGCAGCCGGATGCCACTGCGACAGGGGGGGCTATTACCTGCGGGAATTCCTCGGTGCAGCTCATGGGCAGCTCCACTTTCAACAATGTAACCTATTCGTGGACGGGGCCAAACGGCTTCTTCTCCGATGAACAAAACCCAACGGTGAGTGCCGCCGGCGACTACGAACTCACGGTAACCACTGCCGATGGCTGTGCGGGCACTGCAACGGCAACCGTGACCCTTTCAAGCGGTAATTTGCCGGAGGCCAACCCAACGGCGGCTGGCCAGTTGAGCTGTTCGATTTCGCAAGTGACCATTTCTGCAAACCCCGACATGGCAGGCTACAGCTTCGCTTGGACGGGGCCGAACGGATTCACTTCCAACTTGGAAAACCCATCGGTGACTGTTTCGGGAGGTTATACGGTGGTTGTTACAAATGCAGATGGCTGTACCTCCAGTGCCAGCGTTACCGTCGGTCAGAGCGCCGATTCGCCACAGGCGAACCCACAAGCCAGCGGCAGTTTGTCCTGCCTCGTGACGAGTGTCACGCTGTCCGCCAACCCGGCAGTGGGTGGTTACAATTTCTTGTGGATGGGGCCAAACGGCTTCTCTTCGACCTCACAAAATCCGGTAGTGACAGACCCCGGCCAGTATTCGCTCCAAGTGACGCTGCCTGCTTCGGGTTGTTCGGCTACCTATTCCGCCACAGTGGTTGAATTGACGGCTCCTACAATCAGCATCAGCATTCCAGATTTCAATCTCGACTGTACTACATCCAGCATTACCGTAAATGTATCACAGTATTGCAACCTGCCGGGCGTCACTTGCAAGCTGAACGGCCAAGTCGTGACAAGCACGGTCACCCTCAATACGCCGGGTTCCAACCTTTTCGAGGTGTTCGACAATGCGTCAGGTTGCTTGATGGGATCGGACAATTTCCAAGTCACACAAAGCACAGATGTGCCAAGTTTGTCCATTGCTGGCGGCCTAAATTTGCCTTGCAGCAATAGCGTGACAACGCTGACGGCCAGTTCGTCATCGGTTGGCGTTACTTTTAACTGGACAGGGCTAGGTTCCAACCCAGCACAGACGGTGGGCATAGGCACTTACACGGTGACCGCCACTGGCACAAATGGTTGTGAAACTTCCCAGACAGTAACCGTGACATCACCTCCGCCATTGGTACTTTCTATTTCTGGAAATGTGGCCTGTGATGGAACGTTCGATCCAGAGGTGACGGCTGGCGGTGGGATACCACCATTGACCTATACTTATTCGCCTACGATTCCGTTCCCTCCAAGCACCAATTATAGTGTGCTTGTCACCGATGCAAATGGCTGCACAATTGAACTGACTGGTACAGTGCCAGCGATTGTTCCAACGGAGTTTGGAGTTACGATTACCGATGAAACGGTGCTGGGCCAAAATGATGGAACAGCCACAGTGACACCGATTGGCGGCCACCCACCGTTCAGTTTCATGTGGGACAATGGCCAGTCCACACCGACTGCCACGGGCTTGTCGCCAGGCGGCCATGTTTGCACCATCACCGATGCAAACGGTTGCCAGTTCACCGTCAATGTTATTGTAGGTGAAGGCGTTAACGCTACTTCCGATTTGCCCGGCTTGCGCAGCTTGAAGCTCTCCCCGAACCCGACTTCGGGCAGGTTTGAGTTGAATTTGGCACTGGAAAATCCGCTTGAAGTGAGGGTCGAAATGCTGGACGTTGCAGGCCGCATTTTATCCAAAACAAATGCGGAAAGGGTGTTGGATAAAACTTGGACATTTGACCTGAGCAGTGCCACTTCGGGCATTTATTTCTGCAAAATAATCGCCGGAGGCCATGTCGCTGTGCTGAAAGTAGCGAAAGTGGATTAAGGCTGGCAGGGCTGGCTGCTGGATACCTGAAGCATGTCGTTAAGGGTCCAGCAGCCAGTTTTCCAAAACAAAAACGATGATACGAGAGCTGGTACAGGAGGGCAAAATTGAGGAAGCACTGGAGGCGCTCATCGGACTGCACAAGTCCTTGGAGGCGGACGCCAATACGCTCACCATCCTGCGCAACCGCTTGGCAGATGTGGAGGATAAGCGCCTGAAGCAAATTGCGAAGCCGGATGACTTGGAAATCGAGCGCAACCGGATTACCGACTCGTTTCTTTATTTTTTTGAAAACCTGGAGGATCGGATAAATACCGTCCTCGGCCTGAAATACGATGTTCGGGACTTCGAAAAACAGGTGCGCCTGAAGATGATGCGCCAGTTTGACGTGAAAGAAGAACTCGGCAGCGGCACCTCGGCAGTGATTTACAAAGCCACGGAACTGTCGAGCGGGAAGACCGTGGCCATCCGAGCCTTGAAAGATATCAAGCCCGTTTCCAGCACGCTTTCGAGGTTGGTCTATCAAATCAAGCACCGAAACATAATCGAGGTGCTGAGCAGCTACGAGAGCGACATCCCCTTCTGCGTGGTGCTGGAATACATCAACGGCATCACCTTGGACAACCTGCTGGAACTTGGCTACTTCCCCCTGCGGGACACGGTTTCCATCATCCGCCAGCTTTGCGACGCCCTGTACTACCTCCAAAATTTCGGCATTGACCTCAAAAACCTGCGGCCCTCGAAAATCATCATTGACCACGAGCTGAAGCCCGTGATTTCAGTCTTCGAGATTTTCAAGGACATGCGGGGATTCAGCCGCCTCGACAAAATCAAGGACGACCTGCTGTATTCAAGCCCGGAGGAATTGAACTGCCAGACAGAAGAAATTGATTTCGACAAGGTCAACCAGTTCCTGATGGGGCTGCTTCTCTTCGAAATGCTGACGAGCGACCCACTGTTCAAGGGCAAGAACGTGGAGGAAGTGATGCAAAACCGGAAGCTTTTCTTCGAAAAACCCACCCACCGCCGCAACGTGCTGAAGGCAGGCCGTTTTACAAAACAAGTGTCCGCCATTTTGGAGCGCCTTCTTCAGGAAGACCCCACCAAGCGCTACTCGAACCTCGTGGAATTGGAAAAGGAGCTTTACAGGCTGCCAATTTATGGCGAGCGTTCGTCGGAGTTGGTACACGAGAGCTACATGCGCTGCTGCGCAAAAAACAAGGATTTCATCAGCAGCTTTTATGGTCGGCTATTTCGGGAACATCCTGAGCGCAACTATGCGGCCAAGTTTGCGGCTAGCACCGTCAACAAGCGCACCCGTAAAAAGCTGCGGGTCATGTTGCTACAACTGATTGATTCTGACAATGCCAATGCATTGGAAAACTTCGCCAACATCAAGCAGTTCAGCGGCCATGCGGGCCTTGAAAAAGTGGATTTTGAAAATTTCCTGCAAACGATGAAATCCGAGATTCAGGAGAATGATTTCTACTGGAAAAGAGACCCTGAAATTGGCAGGGCTTGGGAGGAGGTCATCGCCAAGGCGCTGGCAAAGCTTTAGGACGGATTAAAATTGTTCTCTTTTTAAAACTACAGAAGGTTGTTACTATTTTTACGCCTAGCATTATTATTCCTGCTCTTTACCAATTTTCCTATCTCATTGTTTAAGAAAGATTGTCAATTTTTAGTTTCGGTCAACAAAATTGAACCTTAGCACCTAAACGATTCAATTCCTGCATACATACTAGAAAAAACGAAAAATTGCAAATTTATCACTAGCCCCTCACGGAGGCTGTAGTGGTTTCACCAATATTTTTTTAATACTTAATTTGATTAGTATGAGAACATTCAGGTTTACTGTCCTGTCCATGTTGCTTTTGGCAGTCAGTTACTCCCTAACAGCACAAAGCAAAGCAACCAACCCGTGGAATTTCATTCCAAAAAGTTCGCTGGCCGAAAAGAGCCAGCAACGGCAAATCACTCCCAAAAAATACCTAACACTCGACCTCAGCGTACCAAAGCTGAAATCGCTGTTGGCTGAAGCGCCGCTTTGGCAAACGCAGAAGGCTGAAACGCAAAGCATTACGATTTCGCTACCAATGCCGGATGGCAGTTTCCAACAATTCAAAGTAGTCGAAGCGCCCGTCATGCACCCCGATTTGCAGGCGAAGTACCCGACACTACGTTCCTACGCCGGGCAGGGCATTGACGACCCACAGGCCTACTTCCGGGGCGATTTCACGCTCAAGGGATTTCACGGCATGATCATGTCGCCAGAACACAGCACGGTGTTCATTGACCCTTACGCCGCTGGCGATGTGGAACACTACCAAGTTTACTACAAAAAGGATTTTTCAAAGGATGACCCTTGGAAATGCGATTTCGATGAAATCGAGCAAATCAACAAGCCGCAGCCAGTTGATCCTTCGAAGGTGCTCATCGGCGATTGCCAATTCAGGGATTACACCCTGGCGCTGGCCTGCACTGGCGAGTACGCAACTTACCACGGCGGCACTGTGGCATTGGTGATGTCTGCATTCGTCACTTCCATGACCCGTGTCAATGGTGTTTATGAAACTGACGCCTCAGTTCACATGACACTGCACCCGAGCACCGACCAACTGATTTTCTTGAACCCCACCACCGACCCCTACACCAATAATAATGGCAGCACTATGCTTGGCCAGAACCAAACCACTTGCGACAACGTCATTGGCAACGCCAACTACGACATTGGGCACGTGTTCAGCACAGGTGGCGGCGGTGTGGCCTACCTTGGCGCCGTTTGTTCCAGTACAATTAAAGCGGGTGGTGTGACCGGGTCAGGAGCCCCAATCGGCGATGCCTTCGATATTGATTATGTGGCACACGAAATGGGCCACCAGTTCGGTGCAAACCACACACAAAACAACAACTGCAATCGCAACAACGCTACGGCGATGGAACCTGGCAGTGCCAGTACCATTATGGGTTATGCGGGTATCTGCTCGCCAGACGTACAACCGCACTCCGACGATTATTTTCATGCCATCAGCCTGCAAGAAATTGCGGCAGAGCTGACCAACACTGGTAGCGGCGGCGGCAACACCTGCTCCACCAACTCGACCATCAACAATGCGCCAACTGCCAATGCAGGAGCGGATTATGTCATTCCAAAATCAACTCCCTACATCCTGACTGGAACCAGCTCTGACGCCAACGAAGCTGACGTACTGACCTACACCTGGGAGCAAATGGACAATGCCGTGGCTACCATGCCTCCTGTTGCCACCAGCACCACAGGTCCTGCTTTCCGTTCCTTCAAGGGCACAACTTCGCCAAGCCGCTACCTGCCACGCTTGCAAGATGTGGTGAACAATACAACACCGACTTGGGAAGTGCTGTCCAGCGTTGGCCGCACTCTCAACTGGCGCATGGTCGTTCGTGACAACCACATCGGCGGTGGTTGCGCAGCCCAAGACAATATGGTTGTGACGGTCAACGGCACGGCTGGCCCATTCGTCGTCACTGCCCCAAACACGAACGTGAGCTGGCCTGCTGGCAGCACGCAAACCGTCACTTGGAACGTGGCTGGCACCACGGCTGCGCCTGTTAGCTGCGCAAATGTGGACATCTTCCTTTCGGTTGATGGCGGGTTCACTTATCCATATACCCTTGCCACCGCTACACCCAACGACGGAACGCAGAGCATTACCATTCCGGTCATTTCCGCAAACACTACCAGCCGTATCATGGTGAAGGCCAACGGCAATATTTTCTACGACATTTCAAACGTCAATTTTACCATCACCGCAGCCACAAACAGCTTCACACTTGCAGCCACGCCTAGCACACAAAGTGTTTGTGCGCCTACAAGTGCAGTTTATGCTGTGGCAGTTGGCGTTTCAGGAACATACAGTGGAAACGTCACACTCAGTGTAACTGGCTTGCCTTCTGGTGCAACAGGTTCATTTAGCACGAATCCAGTATCTGCTCCAGGCAACAGTAACCTAACCGTTACCACAGCAGGTGTTACTCCTGGCACTTACAACTTGACAATTAATGGTAGTGACGGCTCCCAAAATCAGTCAACCAACGTAACCTTGGTTGTACTCGCAGGTGCACCAGGTGCAACCACCCTTGTCAGCCCAGCCAACGGTGCTACAGGTGTTTCACTGACACCAACCTTGACTTGGAACGCAACCGCAAATGCAACGACCTACGATGTGCAGGTTTCCACAGTGAGCAATTTCGCCTCAACCGTGGTCAATGCAACAGGCGTCACTGGGACTAGCTACAACGTTACCACACCGCTCACTTCCAATACGACCTACTACTGGCGAGTACGTGCAATCAATAGCTGTGGCACTGGTGCTTGGGCTTCGCCTTTCAGTTTCACAACGGCGAACAATAATTGCCTCACACAAGCCAGTTCGGATGTGCCGAAAACAATTTCTGCAAGTGGAACTCCGACCGTGACTTCAACCTTGACCATTTCCGCCAGCGGAACCATCAGTGATGTGAACATGCTGAACCTTGGCATTACGCATACGTGGATAAATGATTTGATTGTAAAATTGAAAAGCCCTGCTGGAACGGAAATTACGCTTTTCAGCCAGATTTGCAGCAGCCAGGACAACGTGCTTACCAACTTCGACGATGCTGGCAATCCCTACTCATCGCTGCCTTGCCCTCCAACCAACAATGGCACTTATCAGCCGTTGAGCGCACTTTCCGCTTTTAATGGGCAAAATCTGAATGGCGTCTGGACATTGACCGTACAGGACATCGCAAACCAAGATGGCGGCTCGCTCAATTCATGGAGCCTGAATATATGTTATACACCGGGTTCTGCACCGCTTTCGGTTAGTGTGACAGGCACAAACGTGAGCTGCAACGGTGGCAGTAACGGTTCAGCCACTGCCACTGCTACTGGTGGCACGGGGAGCTACACTTATGCATGGAGCACTGGCGGCACTACACAGACCATTGCAGGTCTTAATGCTGGCACTTATACTTGCACCGTAACATCCGGCAGCTCCACTGCAACGGGCAGTGTGACCATCACACAGCCATCTGCACTTGCCGCTAATGTGACTGGCACGAATCCAACCAGTGGCAACAATGGCTCGGCCACGGCCAATCCTACGGGTGGTACCTCGCCATACACTTACGCATGGAGCAACGGCACAACTACCCAAACTATTACAGGACTAGGAGCTGGTACTTACACTTGCACTGTGACAGACAATAAAGGTTGCACTGCAACAGGAAGTGTAATACTCGTTAGCAGTGGCTGCACAACCCAGACAATCAATTCTGAAAGCTTTGAGACTGGTTGGGGTATTTGGGTGAGCGGTGGCAACAATGCTACCCGCTTGAACAATGCATCTTTTGCTAAAACCGGAGTTTACAGCATCCGCTTGCGGAATGGGAACACAACGTCCTTGATGAGCACTGGCAATATAAACCTGACAAGCTATAACCAAGTAACGGTCACCTTTAGCTATATTGTTACTGGTTATTCAAACGGCGAGTCCTTTGCATTGCAGGTTTCCAGCAATGGCGGAAGCACCTACAGTACGGTAAAGACCTGGGTCGCAGGCACGGATTTTACAAATAATATTCGTGGGTCTGGAACACATACCCTCAATGCGCCATTTACGTCGAACTACCGCTGCCGAATCAGGGCTTTTGGCAATTCAAATAATGACAATGCATACATTGATGATGTGGTCATTAGCGGCTGCACATCATTTGCGGGCTATAATCCTGAATCAAACCGCAATGAAGTCTTGGAAAGCACTGCACAACACTCAGATTCTGAATTGATTGTGTATCCAAACCCGACCAACGGTATGTTGACGGTAGAGTTTTCCCAAGCGGAAAATGTAACCTTGCTTACAATTTCTGATATGGTCGGTAAGTTAATTCAGACGCAGAAAGTCGCATCCAACGGTACTGGCCTTCAGCAAGTACAGCTTGATGTGAGCAACCTGCGACCTGGTAGCTACCTTCTCCAAGTAATGGATGGCAAGGAGCGCAAACATTTGCAGTTTGTTAAATTCTAAGTTGATTTTTAGCAAAACGAAACTCCCGGTAGTGTGTAACTATCGGGAGTTTTTTCATTAAGAGGGTGACAATTCAGAAGGAACATTAATTTTGCACCTAATATTCGCTTTGACCAAAACAATTATTACCAATGCATACCCGGAGATTCTTGCTCTTAGCCACGCTATCAGGTTTTTTTGCCGTTGCCCTCGGCGCTTTTGGCGCTCATATCCTGAAGAAAATCTTGACACCTGACGAAGTTCAAATATTTGAAACAGGGGTTCGGTACCAGTTTTACCACACAGGAGCCTTATTTTTCAGTGCATTCCTGAGTCGGTACGTCGGCCACCGTTGGACAGATATTGCAGGGTGGCTATTCGTACTTGGTATTTTCTTTTTCAGTGGGTCGCTCTATTTTTTAGCAGCTTCCGAAGCCTTTCAACTAGACAGCCTGACTACCATTCTTGGCCCAATGACCCCAATCGGCGGCGTGTTTTTCATGGGAGGATGGTTGGCACTTTTCCGTGCTTCTTTTGATTACAAAAAGCCCAGCAAACATAGCAGCAGTAGTAAGAGCAGCAGCAAAAGTGGCTCTTCTGATTGATGTTTCAAATAATTGATTATCAATGTATTATATTGGCCTTGACATCGGAACTTCCAGTACCAAGGCCGTAGCGTTTGACACTGCCTGCAATGCCTTGGCAGAGGTGACGAAGTCGTATCCCACCTTTTCTCAAAGACCCGGTCGGCAGGAGCAAGACCCGGAGCAGGTTGTCCGGTCGGTGGTTTCCGCACTGAAAAATCTGGTGGAAAAAATGAAGTCCCCGCCCATTGCTATTGGCCTGAGTGCTGCCATGCACAGCCTCATTGCCGTGGACGGAAAGGGTAGGGCACTCACCCCCAGCATCCTGTGGTCAGACATCAGGGCAGCCGAAATTGCAGCGCAATTGAAAGGAACCCCACTCGGCAAGGACATCTACCGCCACACGGGAACGCCCGTCCACCCCATGTCGCCGCTGCCGAAAATCGCTTGGCTTCGCCAAAATGAACCTACCGTTTTCAAAAACACCTTCAAGTTTTTAGGGATAAAAGAGTACCTGATTTTCAGGCTCTTCGATGAATTTTTGACCGACCAGTCCATAGCCTCGGCCACTGGTCTTTTCGACGCCGAACGGCTCGATTGGCATAGCCCTTCGCTCGATTTTGCGGGCATCACAGCTGACAGGCTGCCTACGCATGTCTCCCCGTTTTTTACCCTAAAAAAACTGAAGCCAAGTTTTGCGAAGCAAATTGTACTGCCTCCCGATACACCTTGGCGCATTGGCGCATCGGATGGCTGCCTTGCCAATCTTGGCGCAGGTGCTACCCAACCGACCGAAGCTGTACTGTCCATCGGAACCAGTGGGGCGCTTCGCATCACCACGCATCGTCCTGTTTACGACCCACAGGAGCGCATTTTCAACTACCTACTTTTCCCACCCGATTCCAAGGGCGTGGCAACCTACGTCACGGGCGGGGCAAGCAACAACGGGGCTGTGATTTATGCATGGTTTTGCCGCCAGTTTTTTGGGATTTTGCCTTCGGCAAAGGGCATGGAGCGGCACCGCACAGCCCTGCAAAAAATCCCGATGGGTTGCGATGGGTTGCGTTTTCAGCCGCATCTGCTCGGCGAGCGGGCACCACTTTGGGACGCCAATGCGACGGGTAGTTTCACAGGCATTCGACCTCATCACACGCTGGCGCATTTCCATCGGGCGGTGCTGGAAGGCATTCTCTTGAACATGAAATCCATCGGTGATGTATTGGAGGAAATCGCAGGGCCGTTCGAAGTGATTTTCGCCAACGGTGGTTTCACAAAAATGCCCTTTTGGGTGGAATTGGCGGGCGAGGTTTTTGGCAAAAAAATAATTGTTTCAGAAAATGAAGGCGGGCCAGCCTTGGGGGCGGCAATCGTGGCTGGGTTGAGGGATGATGTTCAATGATTCATCCCTCTTCCCTGCTCCCTACTTAAAGTGCTTCAACATGATGACCTCCTGCTCGGTCAGGTGACGGAAATGGCCCCGGCCGATGTCCTTTTTAGTCAGGCCAGCGTAGTAGGTGCGGTCGAGCTTGATGACCTCGTAGCCTAAGTATTCAAAAATGCGGCGGACAATGCGGTTCTTGCCAATGTGCAGGCCGATTTCAAGTTCATCTTTGCCTTCTTCAACGTAGTGTAGGCTGTCCACTTGTGCGATGCCGTCCTCCAGTTTCAAGCCTTTGCGTACTTTTTCAAAATCATTTTTTTGGAACGGCCTGTTGAGGGTCACGTGATAAACCTTCTGCACTTTGTGGCTGGGGTGGGCAAGCTTTTCGGCGAGTTCGCCATCGTTGGTGAGCAGCAGCAGCCCTGTGGTCATCCGGTCGAGGCGTCCTACCGGAAAAATGCGCTCCTCCACCTTCCTGCCGATGAGGTCGAGCACGGTTTTGCGGCCTTTTTCATCGTTGGCAGTGGTGATGACGTCCTTCGGTTTGTTCATCAAAATATAAACCTTACGCTCTTCCAGGCGCACGACTTCCCCCTTGTAGCGCACCTCGTCACCCAGTTGAACGGGATAGCTGGGGTTAGGCTCTACGGTTCCGTTCACGGTCACGAGGCCCTTTTTAACAAACTCAGCGGACTGCCGGCGGGCGGCTACACCGCAATGGGCGAGGAACTTATTGAGCCGCATCGGCTCCGTCAGTTGGATGGGTTTTGCAGACCGTGGGGGAGCCGATTGTTGGTCGTCAGATAGGCGCTTCGTGAAACGCTTGCGCTCGCTCGTTTCTGCGGGCGATGGGCGCTCCTGTGTCGGCCTTGGGCGCTCTTGTGACGGTCTTGGGCTACTGAAACGCTTCGGTTTTTCCTCCCGTTCGGGTTCAGGTTTTGGTGCTTCGGGCTTGGCAAAAGGTGCCCAAAATGGAGAGGAATTCTTGGCTTTTTTAGGCTTGGCGGCTGGCCTTGGCGTCCTTGTCATTGACTTATGACTTGGGCTGGTCATTTTCTTGCTTTCACCCAAATCAGGTTTTTGCGATTTGCCAGCGGCTGGCTTATCACTTGGTGTACTTGCTTTTGCAGCCGAATCGCTGGTAGTCTTTTTTGGCGCAGCCGTTGTTTTTTTGGTCGCTGCCGCTTGCCGTTTTGGCTTTTTTTCTTCCATGATTATTGGGCGATTGGGAGTTTTTGTTTACAAAACAAGCATTAATCAACGGTGGGCGGTGCTGGATTTGATGGTGGGTTTGCACCATTGCCTTCTCTGTTGCCGCCGTCGCCCCTACGGCGGTTTCGGCCACCACGACGGCGCTTTTTGT
>Ga0075012_10002582_pt1 | contig 17732 bp, 19 predicted proteins | sample All_14_2_FD_71474 | JGI IMG/M metagenome (GOLD analysis project Ga0075012, IMG submission 71474) | Freshwater microbial communities in response to fracking from Pennsylvania, USA - Allegheny Zone_MetaG_DW_15 | ecosystem: Environmental > Aquatic > Deep subsurface > Groundwater > Drilled... | reverse complement strand
CGCTTATCTTCTGGCCTTTTATTGCCTTTCGCTGACACTGAAGACGATACCGACGGGCATCGCCTATGCGATCTGGTCGGGCACCGGGATCGTGCTCATTGCCGCTGTGGCCTGGGCCTTTCAGGGGCAGAAGCTGGACGTGCCGGCGATGCTCGGCATGGGGCTGATCATCGCGGGTGTGCTGGTTATGAATCTGTTCTCAAAGGCTACAGCGCATTGAGTGCCGGATCATTCAGCGCAGGAAGTCGCCGGTTCTGATCCGGCGCCGTGCGTTCACCGGGCGTGCGTAAACATATGTCCAGGCATCGACCATGCGGCCACCGGCCTGCACGCGGATGCGCTGGCGCCGATATTCGTGCGGTTCGGGAAAGTCGGGCGTGCATTCCTCATAGCGATCGAGCAGCGCGAGCAGGGCGGAGCGAAGGCCGATATCGAGCAGGTCGCCGGTGACCCTGCCATGGCGATCCGGGACAAAGCCCGGATACCATCCGATACGGTATAGCGCGCCGCGCGCCCGTGCGATGCCGACGCGCGGCGCCTTTGCATGAAGCAGGCGATTAAGCGGCGCATGACCGCCGCGACGCAGGGTGCCGTAGGCGAACAGATAGGGTGGGTTTCCGATCATCCGGCGCGTCCGTAGCCTGAATGGCGCATTAATTTGCGCCAACTGATGTGATATTTCGCCAATGTACGGTTATTTTTGGAAGGCATTTTATGGCGCCGCGCCGAAAAACGCGCCGAAATCCGCCCGAAATCGAATTTGGCACGGTCTCTGCAATCCATTGGGCATCCCGGCCGAATGGTGGCCGGACGGAAAATCGAAAGGAACACCGTCATGTCCAACGTACGCTTTCAGAACGTCGCCGCATCGTTTGCAGCCCTGCTTTTTGCAGCTGTGTTCGTGGGCGCCGCCATCGCTCCGGTCGCTTCGTTCGCCTGAACGAAGGACCGGGGTCCATCAACCAAAACGCAATATATATCTGACCAGGGACAAACATCATGAGCCGCAGCTTCACTCTCGACCGCCCCAATGGCAAGATCATGGGCGTATGCGCTGGCCTGTCGCAGCGGACGGGCGTGGACGTCCTCATCATCCGTATCGCGCTGGTGCTGTTGACCCTGTTCGCGCTGGGTCCGGTCGCCGTCGTCGCCTATATGCTGGCCGGGTGGCTGGCGGACTGACGTCCCCGGCCTGACCATGCTCAGGGCCGCTGGTAGAGGCGGCCAACAAAAAGCCGCCCCGGCACTGGCCATGGGCGGCGTTTTTGTTTCCGGTCCTGTATCAGGCCGGGCACTAGAGCAAGCTTCGTTAAATCGGATGCAGTTCGCCTGCTCTGGTTATTTGTTATCGCATCGTTTTTACGGAAAACCGGTTCCCACTTTTCCGCACGACGCTCTAAATGACCTTCAATAGTTCAGGCGTAGAGAACGCCGTAGAAGGTCAGAGCCTGGACGCTGAGCGCCACGAGGCCGAGGATTCCATTCCTGACTGTGAACATCTGTTTTCTCCGTTGGTCGCACCAGCGGAACAGCCTGGCGACGCCGGCCACCTAGTTATGTCTTGCGATTGTAACAATCGCAAAGCGCGGCATACCGATTGCACTAAACGCAATGATGCGTTCTGTTTTATAGAGCGGTGATTAGCGCGGTCGCCGCCGCGGGGTTGCGCACCTTGTCGCCGGCGATGAAGAACAGGAACGTATCGCCTTTTTTGCTCCACGCCTTTGCCTTTGCGGCCCAGTCGTCCAGTTCCGTAGGCGTGTAGCCAGCCGGTTCCGCCGCGCGCGCCAGCATCAGCCGGGCATAGGTGAAGTCGGCCGTGTCTGCTTCGATACACGGATATTCCGGGTGCGCGGCAAAGACGATCGCAGCGCCAGCCTGTCGCGCCATGGCGACAAAGGCCGGATCATCGAAGCTTTCGTGGCGCACTTCGAGCGCATGGCGCAGCGGTTCACCCGCAACCTGCGCTGGCAAGAGTTGCAGGAAGGCGCCGAAATCGTCGGGGTCGAATTTCTTCGTGGGCATGAACTGCCACAGGATGGGGCCAAGCCTGTCACCCAGTTCCGTAAGCCCCTGATTCACGAATTTTTCAATGGATTCGCCGGCCTCCGCCAGCACGCGGCGGTTGGTGCAGAAGCGTGAAGCCTTGACCGCGAAGGTGAAGCCGTCCGGCACGGCGGCTGCCCAACCGGCAAAGGTCCTGGGGGTTTGCGATCTATAATAGGTGGCATTGATCTCTGTCGCGGTCAGGTGCGTGCCGACATAGGCCAGTTCGTCCTTTTGACGCAGGCCCTGCGGATAGAAGACGCCACGCCACGGTTCGAAATTCCAGCCGCCGATGCCGACCCGGATCCTGCACATCGCTCACTCTCCTGACTGATATGGATATGGTAAAGCCCGTGGGGCGGGTTTCCACCGCAAAATCCGGACACAGGCCGGGCGGGCATGCTCTGGCAGCGCAGCGCAGAGCGCGATAGAAGCGGTCGCATGAAAAGACGCGAGAGCCGGTCCTATCGTGCGCATCTGCGCGCATTTCAGGCTATGCGGGGTGAAAACGTTGACGCCGCCTTTGTCGCGGACCTGGAATTTCTGGAAAATCGCGATCTCGACCTGTCTGTGCGCCTGGGCGCGATGCTGGCGTTCAACGCGCTGATGACGACCATCGGCACGCATCCGGTTTCTGCCTCGCCTGGATCGCCGATAAGTCTGGATGCGACGACGCATCCGATCGAAGTCGTGGCGTCTGTCGTCGCGTTGCTGCCGCTGTTGATCTCCAGCTTCCTGTGCCTGAAGGCGCTGCTGCTGGGCGAGGAATTCGGGTTGATGGGGGATGAGGACGATCAGACGCTGCGACAACGGCTGTTTGCGGCCTTCATCCGTTCCATCGACGCCCAGCAACGCCGCCTGCGTCACGCGATTCTGTGCTCGTACGCAGGTGTAACCGCCAGCGTGCTGGTGTGGGCGTGGATCATCGCCGACAAGATGATCTGACGCGATCACAGCAGGCGCGGTTGTGCGATCAGGGGCCAGCGGCCCAGCACATGGTGCCGGCCCCGGCCATATTCGCTGTGGATGAGTACAAATTCGCGCACATGCCAGACAAAGCCGGTAACCGCGCGATGCCAGGGTTCGCCCTGGCGATAGAAAGCCGTCTGGTGCGGGCTGAAACGATATTCGGGACGGCAGAGGCCCGCTGAGGTCATCGCCCGGTCCAGCAACGCCGCCAGCGCGGAAAGCTCCCCCACGCGCCGTGCCGGGCGCAGCGCCACGGATGTGCGGCTGGCCACAAGCCGATCAAGCTGCACGTCGAACGGCTCGCCAAGAATCGTGTCGCCTATCGTGCGGAGCGTGTCGGCGGCATGCCGCGGAAAGTCGGGATAATCCGGCGTGATCGCCAGAGTCATATGCAGGCGTTCCGGCGGGAGCATGGCTGCGCCTTCAGCGAAGGGTTCGACAAAGGCATGTGTCTGTCGGGCCGTCACCATGTCCGGCTGCACGGCGAAGAAGAGGCGATGAAAGAGCGTGGGCATGGCGCAATCCTGTCCGAATCGGTTCATATGTTCATGATATGTTCCAATTGCACGCATGTCGATTCATGGCAGGTGCGCATGCCGCTTGACACAATAGTATGCAGGCATATCATTTGCGTGAACCGGCGACGCGACGCGCCGGACATGGGGAGAGAGGATATGGGCGAGGCGGCCCGGGACGAAACAGCATGGGACAGGGAAGTCGACGCTCTGGTCGTGGGATCGGGGCTGGGGGCGCTGACGACGGCGCTGGCCCTGCACGACATGGGTTGCCCCGATGTCCTGCTGATCGAAAAGGCCGACAAGATCGGCGGCACGAGCGCGCTGTCGGGCGGCGCGATCTGGATCCCCTGCAATCGGTACGCGAAGGCACTGGGGCAGGCTGACTCCCAGGCGGAGGCACGCGCCTATCTGGACCGGACGATCCCCGAAAACATGCGCCGCGGCGACATGCTGGATACCTATCTGGCGAACGGGCCGAAGCTGATCGACTTCCTGCACGAGCGTACCCATGCGCGCTACATGTCGATGGACTATTATCCCGACTATCACTCCCACATCGAAGGCGCGAAAATGGGCAATCGCGCGCTGGAGCCGGAGCCGTTCGATTCGACGCTGTTGGGCGCGGACAATGCGATCGTCAGTCACGGCCATCGGCTGTGGTACATGGCCGATCGCATCCCCATGACCATCATGGACGGCTACGCCATCAAGGTGCGCGCGCGCGGATGGCAATGGACCGTCGCGAAGGCGATGCTGCGCTATGCGTTCGATGTGCCGTGGCTGCTGCGCAACCGCAAGGCGCGGCAGCGCGCGAACGGGTCGGCGGCGGTGTCGCGCCTGTACCTGTCGCTGAAGGAACGCGGCGTGCCGATGTGGCGATCCGCGCCGATGACGGGATTGATCGAAGAGGATGGTCGCGTGGTCGGCGCACGCGTTACGCGCGAGGGGCAAACGCTGCGCATCCGCGCGCGGCGCGGCGTGATGCTGGCGAGCGGCGGTTTCGAGCATAACCAGGAACTGCGCGAGAAATACCTGCCCAAGCCGACCAATCGCGCGTGGAGCGCGGGCGTGAAGACCAATACCGGTGATGCGCTGGTTGCGGCGCAGGGTGTGGGCGCGGCGACGGACCTGCTCAATCAGGCATGGTGGAACATGACCGCGTCCGTGCCGGGCGAGGATATCCCCCGCCTGATCATCATCGAAAAGGCGCTGCCGGGCTGTTGCCTGGTCAATCAGGAGGGGCGGCGCTTCCTGAATGAATCGCAGAACTACCAGACGCTGGTGGAGAAGCTGTATGAAGCGCACAGCGACGCGCATCCGAGCTTGCCGTGCCACCTGATCTTCGATTCCCGGTATCGGCGCGATTATATTCTGGGGCCGTTGCTGACCAAGCGGCTGCGCCCGGACTGGACCTTTCCCAAGCGCTGGTACGACGACGGCTTCATCGCCAAGGCGGACAGCCTGGAGGAACTGGCGGCCAAGACCGGCATCGATCCCAAGGGGCTGGCGGACACCATCGCGCGCATGAACGGCTATGCCAGTACGGGCGTGGACCTCGACTTTCATCGCGGGGAGACTGCCTATGACCGGCTGTATGGTGATCCGAAGATTACGCCCAATCCCAATCTGGCGCCGATCGTGGAGGCGCCCTTCTATGCGCTGCGGCTGTCGCCGGGCGACATCGGCACGCAGGGCGGCATGGTGACCGACGTCAACGGACAGGTCGTGAGTACGGAAGGCAAGCCGATCCCCGGCCTGTACGCCACCGGAAATTGCACGGCGGCGATCATCCCGACCTATCCGGGCGCGGGGGCGACGCTGGGGCCGGCAATGGTGTTTGGATATCAGGCGGCCAAGCATATGACCGGGTTCAACGACTGACCGGAGTCAGCGCGTCAGGCGGTCGAGAATGGGGCAGTCGGGCCGTGTATCGCCGTGGCAGGCGTGGGCCAGTGTTTCCAACGTGGTCTTCATCGCCTGGAGCGCCATGGCCTTGCGGCCCAGTTCTTCCGCGCGGGCAAGCGCCAGCGCCTTCACGTCGCCGCTCGATCGGCCCCGGTCTTGCCAGAGATCGAGCAGCGCACGGATTTCCTCGATCGGAAAGCCAAGATCGCGGGCGTTGGCGACGAAACGCAGCCGGTGGACGTCCGCATCCGCATAGTCGCGATAGCCACTGTCGCGCCGCAGTGGCGGCGGGATCAGGCCGATTTTCTCATAATGGCGGATCATGCGTTGCGAGACGCCGCTCGTGCTTGCCGCCTGACCGATATTCATCGTGGCTCCTCCAGACGGACGGTGTTGAGGCGCAGCGCATTGGCCACCACCGTGAAGGACGATAGCGCCATGGCCGCGCCAGCGAACATGGGCGAGAGCAGGATGCCCGCCACCGGATAGAGCACCCCGGCGGCGACGGGCACGCCGACGCCGTTGAACAGGAAGGAAAAGAACAGGTTTTGGCGGATATTGGCCATGGTGGCGCGCGCCAGCCGCCGGGCGCGGACCATAGCCGCCAGATCGCCCTTTGTCAGGGTAAGGCCCGCGCTTTCGATCGCCACATCCGTGCCGGTGCCCATGGCGACGCCCACATCCGCCGCCGCCAGAGCTGGCGCATCGTTGATGCCGTCGCCCGCCATCGCCACTTTTGCGCCGCCGGTCTTCAGTTCCCCGACAATTCGCGCCTTGTCCTCCGGCCGCAGATCGGCATGGACGGCGTCGATGCCGCCAATCTGCGCGGCGACAGCATCCGCCGTGCGTTGGCTGTCGCCCGTCAGCATGACGATACGCAATCCCTCCGCCCGGAGCGCGGTTATGGCTTCGTGCGCCGATGCCTTGATGGGGTCGGCGACGGCGATCAGCCCAGCCGGACGCCCGTCGACAGCGACAAGCATCACGCCCGCGCCCTTTGCGCGATGCGCATCGGCCGCAGCCTGAAGGCTCTGCACATCCACGCCCACCCGATTTAGCTGTGCGGCGTTGCCGATGACGACGGCGCGTCCTTCGACGCTGCCGCTGATGCCAAGGCCAGTCTGCGATTCGAAGGCTTCCACCGTGCCGAGCCCAAGCCCGCGTTCGTGTGCGCCGGTGACGATGGCAAGCGCGAGCGGATGTTCCGACCGGGCCTCCACCGCTGCGGCCAGCGCCAGCAATGCATCTGCCGTGAAACCTTCGGCCGGTTCGACCGCGATCAGCCGGGGCTTGCCCTCTGTAAGCGTGCCGGTCTTGTCGATCACCAGCGTGTCGACACTGTCGAGTGCCTGAAGCGCTTCGGCATTCTTGACGAGGACGCCGGCCTGCGCGCCGCGCCCCGTGCCCACCATGATCGACATGGGCGTCGCGAGGCCAAGTGCGCACGGGCAGGCAATGATGAGCACGGCAATAGCGTTCAGCAATGCATGGCCAAAGCGCGGCTCTGGCCCGACCAGATTCCAGACGATGAACGTGACGACCGCGATCAGCACCACCAGCGGCACGAACCAGCCCGCGATGCGATCAGCCACGGCCTGAATCGGGGCGCGGCTGCGCTGGGCCTGCGCGACCATGGCGACGATGCGCGCCAGCATGGTTTCCGAACCGATCGCCTGCGCCTCCATCACCAGGCTGCCGGTGCCGTTCACCGTGCCGCCAGTCACGCGCGCGCCCGCTGTCTTGAGCACGGGCACGGGCTCGCCGGTGAGCATGGATTCATCGACCGAGGAGCGGCCATCCACTACCTGACCGTCGACGGGAATCGCTTCACCCGGCCGCACGCGCAGCCGGTCGCCCCTGACGAGATCTGACAGGGATACTTCGCTTTCCACGCCGCTGGCATCGATGCGTCGCGCGGTCTTGGGCGCAAGGTTGAGCAGTGCGCGAATGGCGCGGCCAGTCGCGGCGCGGGCGCGCAGTTCCAGCACCTGTCCCAGCAGGACAAGGGCGACGACGACGCCCGCCGCTTCATAATAGACAGGCACCATCCCGCCATGATCGCGGAACGTGGCGGGGAAGAGTCCGGGCGCGATCGTCGCGACCAGGCTGTAAAAAAACGCAGCACCCACGCCGATGGCGATCAAGGTGAACATGTTGGCGTGCCGGTTGCGGATCGATGCCCAGCCGCGTTCGAAGAACGGCCATCCGGCCCAGAGCACGATCGGCGCAGTCAGCGCCAGTTGCACCCATGGCGACCAGGCCATGGGCACCAGATGCAGGCCCGCCATTTCCGCACCCATCGAAAGCAGCAGCAGCGGCACAGCCAGTAGTCCGCTGACCCACAGGCGCCGGGTGAAATCCAGCAGTTCCGGGTTGGGGCCGTCCTCTGCGCTGGGTTCGGCAGGTTCCAGCGCCATCCCGCAGATCGGGCAGGTCCCCGGACCCTGTTGCCGAATCTCGGGATGCATGGGGCAGGTCCATATGGATGCCGTGGGTGCGGCGTGCACGGGTGCGGCGCGCGGCTGCAGATAGGCATCGGGATCGGCCATGAACTTTGTTCGGCACCCCGCGCTGCAGAAATGCCAGGTGGCACCCGCATGCTCGGCATGATGTGCTGTCTTCACAGGGTCCACGTCCATGCCGCAGACGGGATCCTTCACTGTGTCGGCCGCCGTTGCATTATGCGTGTGACAGGATGGCCCATGGGCATGATGATCGTGCATGGCGATGCTCCTTCATGCCCGAGATAAGGGTTGACATCATGTCAGGGTCAAGGGGGCGACATGTCATTGCCGCTGCCGGAACGATAGCGCGGCGTTGGCCGTTTTATCCCTAAGTATATTCCACGAATGCGCTGGCCGCGCGAATGGCCGACCATGGCACCCGTTGATATCGGAGGTGCAGGATGATGGCGAAGGACATATTGGCGATCGTCGACACGGGCGATGCTGACGAGCAGTTCCTGAAAGATGCGCGCGCATTCGCGCGATTTCACGATGCGCATCTGAGTGTCGCAATTCTCTCGGCCGTGGTGCCGCCGGATTATGCTGTCGCGTTCGGGCCGCCTTATTTCATGCTGACGGACTATGTTACGGCAGCGGAAGAGAAGCAGGCGCTGGTAAGCCAGCTTGGTGAGCGCGACGGGTTTGAGGTGCGTGTCCTGAGCGATGTGCCCGGCACGTTGCTTGACAAGGCGCCGGTGCAGGCGCGCTATGCCGATCTGGTGCTGTTCGGGCCGTCCACAGCCTATACCAACACGCATCTGCGCCGACGGCTTTTCGAGAATATAGCGCTGTCTTCGGGACGGCCGGTGATGATCCTGCCGCCGCGGTGGACGCCCAGGCTTTTCGACCGCCTCACGATCGGATGGAATGCGACGCGCGAGGCGACCCGTGCGCTGGGCGACGCGCTGCAACTGGCGCAACCCGGCGCTAAACTGGACGTGGTGGTTGTTGACGCCAAGGCGAGCCGGAAGGGGCACGGGTCCGAACCGGGCGCGGACATCGCCCGCAACCTCAGCCGGCATGGCTATGATGTCACGGTTCACGCCCTTGTATCGGATGGCGACAGCGAGTCCGCGATATTGGTCGATTTCGCGCAGCGCCATCGCGCCGACCTGTTGGTCGTGGGGGCATCGGCGCATTCGCGTCTGCGCGAATTGTTCCTGGGCGGCGTAACCTATGAACTGGCCGACGGCGCGGCCGTGCCTGTTCTGTTCGGGCACTGATCGGCGCCGTCATCGTCAGAAACGCTCAGAATTGAAAGGTCGAGCAATGTCATCCCAATCGTTGCAGCAGCCATTCCCGGCCACGCAGGCAGACGCGCAGCAGCTTGTCACGCGGACGGGGCTGAACCTGAGCGTGCGGCCGGCAGTTGCCCCCGATGAAGCGCGCATGTCGGATTTCTTCGAGAATGTGACGCCAGAGGATCTGCGCTTTCGTTTCCTCTCTGCGGTTCAGAAGGTGGGCCATGATCAGATCGCCGCGATGCTGGCGGTCGATCATGATCGCAACGAGACATTTCTCGCGTTCGATGCGGAAAGCGGTCAGCTGGTGGGCATTGGAACCTTCGCCGCCGGAGCGGGCGGCAAGACTGCGGAAGTGGCGGTGTCGGTCCATCGCGGCTGGAAGGGGCGCGGTATCGGTTGGAGCCTATTGCGGTACATGGCGGCCTGCGCGCGTGCGAAAGGCATTTCCCGTCTTCAGTCGATCGAAAGCCGGGACAATCATGCGGCGATAGAGCTGGAGCGCGACATGGGCTTTACGGCGCGCGCCTTTCCCGGCGATCCAACGCTGATGCTGGTCGAGGCGGATCTGGCAGACGCGCTGGCCTGAGCGGCTGATATCCGCGCAATCAACGTCCAGTGAACGAGAAGGGACGGGTCGATTGGCGGCCCGTCCCTTCTCGGTTGACGTGCAAGCGGGCGGAACCGACGCCGCCGCTATGGTCAGCCGGCGAACCGCGCCTCCAGCAGGTCGATCTCACGCACCATCTTACGCGCGATTTCGCTGCCCACTTCGCGATTTTGCGAGCGCCGGAATATTTCCTTTCGTTCGGCGCGCAACGCGATCAACCGCAAGTCCCGCTCGATCTGCTCGAGCTGTCGACGTGACGTGGTTTCGTCCGTGTCAGAGCGGCGCAAGTCGATCCGCAAGCGGTAGGCGTCCATGATTCGCGATGCGGCCGCGACATAGAGGTCGGCGTCCGGACGGCCTTCGGCCATTTCATGCTCCGCACGCTCGACTGCGGCGATCGCGGCTTCCGCCGCGGCGATGCGCGTCGCATCCTCTTCAGCAAGGTGGGACGGCTCGGGCGGTAGAGCGAGGCCGCGCAGAAGGAACGGAAGGCCGACACTGGCGACGACCAGCGAAACGATGATGACGCCCATCGCCAGGAAGATGGCGAGCTCGCGGGCCGGGAAAGGCGACCCATTGTCCATGGCCAGCGGGAGTGTGAGCACACCTGCCAGCGTGATCGCGCCGCGTACGCCCGCGAAGGACATGGCGGCCACGATCCGCCAGTTGGGCGCCTGGCGCCACTGCCCCTCGCGGAACAGGGTCAGGCTTAGGGAAAGCCAGACCCAGAGGAAGCGCAGCGCCGCCAGGCCGAGGTTTATGGCCACCACATAGATGGCCAGCCACCAGACCTGATGATGGCCGGTTTCACGCACGATGTCGGCAGCGCCGGACAGGATCATCGGCAACTGTTCGCCCAGCAGCACGAAGATGATGCCGTTGGCCGTGAACTGGATCGTGTCCCACACCGTGTTGCGGCGGATGCGCGTCGTTGCCGCGACTTCGCCGGTCGTTTCCACGAAGCCCATGGTCAGACCTGCGGCAACCGCTGCCAAAATGCCAGAGCAATGCAGATGTTCGGCGATGAGGTAGGAGCCGAAGGGGATCAGCAGCGAAATGAGGATCTGCGCGCCGCCATCCTCGCCATAGCGGCGTCCGATCCAGCTTTTCGCGCGGAAGATGGCCCAGGTGACGCCGACGCCTACTGCGATGCCGCCCAGCGCGACCCAGAGGAAATTGAGCGCTGCGCTCTGGATCGAGAAAGCGCCGGTAAGCGCCGCCGCGATGGCAAAACGCAGGCAGACGAGGCCGGACGCATCATTCAGAAGCGATTCGCCCTCCAGGATGTGCATCATGCGCTTTGGTATGGGAACGCGCTGGGCGATGGCCGATACGGCGATCGGGTCCGTCGGCGAGACGACCGCCGCAAGCGCGAAGGCGACGGCGAGCGGCATCGCCGGGATCATCCAGTGGATGAAGAAGCCCATGCCCACGACTGTGAAGACCACGAGGCCAAGCGCCAGTTCAAGCACGGTCTTGCCGTCCTTGAACAGTTCCTCACGCGGGATGCGCCAGCCGTCGAGAAACAGCAGCGGCGGCAGAAACAGCAGAAAGAATATCTCTGGATCGAGAGTCACGCGCCAGTCCGCGACCAGACCCACCACAGCGCCCAGCGCGATCTGGAACAGGGGGCGTGGCAGGGGAATGGGCACCATGCGCGACACAATGCCGCTTACGACGACAGCCAGCAGAAGAATGAGAACAATTGTAACGGTTTCCAACGCGCAGTCCCGGAAATGGCAAGAAGAGCCCCTTTGTCGGAACAACATCGGCCAGGGTCAACCGCGCCAGGCGATAATTGCTTGGAATGCGCAGCCGAATTGTGATTCCGGTGAGAGAAGGACGCCGTTCGCAATCCACCCTGATGCGTCGAAACGACGAGCGTGTGCTGCCTGGCGCAAGGAAGGTATAACTGTGCGACGCGCCGGCCAGGCCAGCCCGAAGGCCGTGTTATGGCACTATGCGACTTTTAAAATACTGGAGCGGGCGAAGGGATTCGAACCCTCGACCCCAACCTTGGCAAATTTTCATGAGGCGTTTTCCGGACTACTCCAGAGAACGCCAGGGCGCGACATAAGCCATTGAAAATACATTTGTATTTTGCACATTCCTACGCTAGAACAATCCCAGAGGATACCCCGAATTTTCCTCTTCGGTGGACACCATGTGGACACCAATTTGGCCGGTGAACAACATTGGAAGGCTGGGCACGATGGCGAAGAGCTCGTCGATCAAGCTGACGAAAACGGTCGTCGATGGCTCTGCGGCTCGCACCAAGCGATACCACATTTGGGACAGCGAACTTTCTGGGTTCGGTCTCCGCGTCGAGACCACCGGCCTGAGAACTTTCATTATCCGCTATCGCGCCGAAGGGGGCGGCCGCAATGCTCCTCGCCGTTTCATGACCGTAGGTCGGTTTGGAACACTAACGGTCGAGCAGGCTAGAAAGAAGGCCAGGGAACTGCTGGCCGCTGCCACCGTGGGCGATGATCCGGCGAACAAGCGCAAGACCAAGCGCGCGGAAATGAAGATGTGCGCACTCATTGACCGGTACGAGAAGGAGGGCTGCTTCATCCAGCGCGGAAAGAGGCAAGGTCAGCCGATGAAGCCGCTGTCGAAGAAATACACGATCGCCCGGCTGCGCCACCACGTCATCCCGCTTCTCGGCCACAAGCGAGTGTCTGAAGTTGGACCGGGCGACATCGAACGGTTCTTCCGGGATGTCGAAAACCGAAAGACAGCAAAGAATGAGAAGGTAGGCCCGCGCACCCGCATCATCGTCAAGGGCGGCAACGGCGCGGCGCGAAAGGTGTTCCGCGACCTGTCGGCCGTGTTCAGTTTTGCACGCCGGCATGAGATCGTGGCCGAGAACCCCTGCGAGAAGGCTGTGGTGAACAAGGCGGATAACAGGAAAACCCGCTTCCTTTCGCTTGAGGAACTGGCACGACTCGGAAAGGCTTGCGACGAACTGCAAGCAGAGGGGGTCAATCCCAAAGCTTTGAACATAACCCGGCTATGGGCGCTGACGGGATGCCGCAGACAGGAGATCGCCGAGCTCAAATGGTCCGAGGTCGACTTCGAAAAGGATCTTCTCCGGCTTGAGGATACCAAGACCGGCCTGTCGGTACGGCCATTGGCAACCCCGGTGGCGAACCTGCTCAGGAGCATCGCCAAGACAGAGGGCAGCGACTATGTGTTTCCCGCCGACACCGGCGAGAGCTTCTTTCAGGGCACGAAAAACGTCTGGCCAAAGGTCGTGAGGCGCGCCGGGCTGACAGGCGTTTCGCCTCATACCTTGCGCCATACGATGGGAGCCATGGCAACTTCGAGCGGTGAAGCGCTTGCGTTGACAGGCGCCATCCTCGGCCATGCCAATCTGCGCTCGACAATGATCTACGCGCATGTGGAGCATGAGCCGTCACAGAGGGCAGCGAACAGGGTATCGGATCTGATCGCGTCCGCCATGGCGGGCAGCGTCGAACGAGTGGGTGAGAGTACAGAGGATAAGACGCCTGTGCGGAAGACTTCCAGCAATGGACTTCTCCCGCAGGTAGAATGGGACATGCTCGTCGAGCTTGCCGACATCAGTTCGTCAGAGCCTGGCTTTCTGGCCGGCGCTGAGGACGCCGTTCTGTCCAGGCTGGCCAGGCGCGGGTTTTGTGCTGCCATTACTGGCCCTAACAGCAAGCTGGCTTGGTGGCAGATCACTGCATTGGGGACATGCGTCATTAAGCCAGATGAAGAGCAGCTTGCAGCTTGAACTAGGGGGGCCGTCCGAAACAAAATTGCCTGACGGCGGCAATGTCGATCCGAAATTCGGCAATGACCGATCGGCTGAGCACGCCCTACGCGACTAGGCAGAGTAAGCTGAATTTGGCACGAGGATGAGGATGGACCATCAAGACATCCTCTCTGGCTTCATTCGCCTGCATATCCTGCATCATGCTGCCAAGCATGAGATTTTCGGACAGTGGATGATCGAGGAGCTGGCCCATCACGGCTATCGCCTGAGCCCCGGCACGCTTTACCCGATGCTCCATGCGCTGGAAAAACGCGGGTATCTGACTTCTCGCAAGGAGCCGGCGGGGCGCAGCTTCCGGCGACTCTACCGCGCGACCGATGAGGGTCGCGCAGCTTTGGAACTGGGGCGCGAAAGGCTGCGTGAGCTGTTCCGCGAGGTGGTTGCGGACGAGGGCGACGGCTAACCGTTCGCCACGCGTCGGAAAACGCACCAGTTGAATGCTTGTGCGTTGCCCGCGGGGGTGGTGTGTTGCTCGCGCCAACTTTCGGTCAATGCGAATGCCGGCCCGATCTCGGCCGCCAGGGCTGCTGCATCGTAGCGCTGCACCGGCAATCCGCTGCATCGTTCAGGACCTTCGGGCGCGAAGGTTGCGATGATCACCAGGCCGCCGGCTGCCACCCCGGCTTCGAGTGCGCGCCGACAGGCATGCCTCTGCTCTGCTTCAACGAGGAAATGAAACACCGCGCGGTCATGCCAGACATCGAAGCTGCGTTCCGGCGTCCATTTCGTGATGTCGGCGACCACCCATGTCACCATATGTGCGCGGCGGAGCCGAGCCGTGCCTTGGCGGCATCAAGAGCCGGCGCGGCGATATCGAGCACGGTCAGTTCGGACCATCCGTGTCCGACAAGGGAATCGATGAGCGTGGACGCGCCACCGCCGACGTCGATCAAGGAGGCGGACGCGGAGCTTCCGAACTGGTCCAGAATCCGCAATGTCGGTTCGGGCGAAGCCTGATACCAGCTTACATGATCCGGCGCCTTGGTCCGATAGACCTCATCCCAATGCTCCTGTTGTTCGCTCGTCACCGCCATCAATCCTCAGCTTGTGGGCGAACCCACTTCAGTTCGAAGGCCCCAGAGCCTCTCATCGAGCGACCAGCGCCCCGATCCACTGAGCAGCACGAAGACCGCACCCAGGAGCATCGCCCAGTCGGTGCGGGTTTCGTGCGCCATGCTCCAGAAGCCGTAGCTGTCAAGCGAACGGACGTGGAAGATCAGCCAGTCGTGGCCAAGCAGGATCGGAATTTTGGTCGAGACGATCGCCACGATCATGATGACGATGATCGGTACCGAAGCCAGTCGCCCGAACAGGCCGACGAGCAGCAGCAGGCCGCAGCCAAGCTCGAACCAGCCGACCAGCGGGCCGGTAAACTCGGGCCAGGGGATGCCGATCTTGGCGAACCGGCCCGCGCCCAGTATCTCCGGGAAGATCAGCTTCTGGATGCCCTCGGGCACGAACACGCCGGCGAGCAACAGGCGGACGAGGATCGTCCAGCGCCCTTCGCCGGGCGAGAACCAGAATGCGCGGTCGAACATCTATGCCTCCTTCTTCGCCCGGAGCCGGGTAGCGAGTCCATGCCAGATCAGTCCCACGCCGATCAACGCCAGCCCGGCGAGCCAGATGCGCGGAGGAACCCAGAAGGCCAGGAACAGACAGGCGATCAGTCCGGCGATCGCGACCCAGCGCGGGTAGAGTCGGTCTTCCGGTGGAAGCCTCAGCGCGGCAAGATTGGTGATGGCATAGTAGATGAGCACGGTGAAGGCGCTGAACGCCCAGGTCGTCTCGACGCTGCCGATCAGGGCGAGCGCACCCACGGTGACACCGACCAGTATGACGGCGGCCGTCGGCGCCCGGCCATCGCCCGAGAGCCGCGCGAACAGAGGCGACGCATCGCCCTGGCGTCCCATCGCGAGCACAACGCGCGACAGGCCGATGATGAGATTGAGGAGCACGCCGAGCATGGCAGTGATCGCTCCGACCGCGATCAGTTGCGGCAGCAGCGGCGTACCTAGCGCCCGGGCGACGGTTTCGAGCGGTGTGGCGCGCTCGGCCACCGAGCCGGCGAACCGATCGGCGCCGACGATCCCGATCGCGGCGACGGACACGAGAATGTAGAGAACGGCCGTCACCCCGAGCGTGACGATGATCGCGCGCGGGATCGATTTGCGCGGCTCCTTCACCTCCTCGCCCAAGGTCGCGATGCGCCCATAGCCGGTATAGGCGACGAACATCAGCGCAGTCGCGTAAAGGAAGCCATGCAGCGCCGGACCATCGGTCTTCGGAAAGAATGGTGAGAAATTGCCGCTGCCCTTCACGGCTGTCGGCAATCCCAGCACGACGAAGGCGCCGAGCGCGGTCAGGGTCACCGAGACGATGGCGATGTTCATGACGCTCGACCGCTTGAGACCGATCAGCACCAGCAGCGTGAACAGGACGACGGCGCCAAGCGCCAGCCACGGCATCGCTGCCTCGCCGTTACCGACGAGGCGCAGCAGATAGCCGCCGAAGCCGAGCGCGGCAGTCGCTGCCGAGGCGGTCTTGGCGCACAGGAACATCCAGCCAGCGGTGAAGCCGAACGCCGGTGTCAGGTAGCGATAGCCATATTCATAGGTGCCGCCGCTGACCGCATGGGCAGCGGCGAGCTGCGCGCTCGATAGCGCGTTGCAGGTCGCGACCAGCGCTGCGAGCATGATCGCCAGGATCGTGGCCGGTCCGGCCGCGCCCGCGGCGATGCCGATACTGACGAAGACGCCCGTGCCGACCATCGAGCCCAGGCCCATCATCGTCGCGCCGCCGACGCCGAGCTCGCGCCGCAGCCGCTGCGGTTCTTCACCTTTCACCGGGCGCGTCCAGCGGGGGCGGCAAGATCGAACACCGGTTGGTCGTTCATATAGGGCACCTGCTCGGCCTGATGGCAGCCCTGGCATGCCATCTTCGCCCGCTCGAACGCGGCCCAGGCACGTACCGGGTCGGCCGATGTGAAATCGGCTTCGACATCGCTCCATACGGGCTTCAGGAACAGCGCCTCGGCGTTCTCGCGGCGCTTGGGCCGCTTGGCGATGCCGTTCTCGATCGCGGTGCGGATCTTCTCCCAGTGATAGGCGGCGAGCGGATAGTTGTCGCGACTAAGCGCCGTATGGATGCGCTCGAAGCGTTCGCCCACTTCCCACATCGGCTGGTCGAAACCGCGAAGCTGCGTTTGAAGCAGCTTGAAGCGCGCCTCATCATCAGGTGCTGCGAGCAGCCAATCGTTCGGAGATGAGGCGCTCCGCTCGGCTTGATCCGCCTGCGAGCCGCAGCCCCACAGGCTCACGCACAGCACCAGCGAAGACACTAATCGCTTCAAGGCATTGCTCCTCGACATCTTCGCCGATCCGCGTCGGGATAGCATCCACAATATCGGAAGTCGATTTCGATCTTCGTCAATTAGTGAGTTGCGAGTAAATCGCAATATCACTATCGGCAAAGCCAGAATCGAGGCTTCAGGGGGTGATGATGAAATTGAGGAATGCGGGCGCTAGCCGTTTAGCGCTGGCGACAGGGCTCGGACTGTGGTGCGCGCCCGCACTCGCGGAAACGGCTGAGGAGGCCGACGGCGGTCGCGTGATCGACAGCATCGTCGTCACGGGTACGAATACCGACACGCTCGACATCGGCGGCTCGGTCCAGCGGCTCGATACCGCCGACCTGGAAACCTTCTCCTACAATGACGTCAACCGCATCCTGCGGCAGGTGCCGGGCGTCTATATCCAGGAAGAGGACGGCTTCGGCCTGCGCCCCAATATCGGCATCCGCGGCTCGGGCACCGATCGCAGCGCGCGCATCGCGGTGATGGAAGACGGCGTGCTCATCGCGCCCGCGCCTTATGCCGCGCCCGCCGCCTATTATTTCCCGCGCGTCGCCCGTATCTCAGGCGTCGAGGTCGCCAAGGGGCCGGCGGCGATCAAATATGGCCCGATGACCGTCGGCGGCGCGCTCAATCTCTTCTCGACGCCGATCCCCGACGTCGATGCCGGAACCGTGGCCGGCAAGGCCGAACTGCTTGCTGGCAATCACGACGGCCGGCGCGCGCATGGCTGGGTCGGCGGCTGGGCGCCGCTCGGCGGTGGGCTCGAGATCGGCGCGCTCGCCGAA
>Ga0075012_10002580_pt1 | contig 17742 bp, 15 predicted proteins | sample All_14_2_FD_71474 | JGI IMG/M metagenome (GOLD analysis project Ga0075012, IMG submission 71474) | Freshwater microbial communities in response to fracking from Pennsylvania, USA - Allegheny Zone_MetaG_DW_15 | ecosystem: Environmental > Aquatic > Deep subsurface > Groundwater > Drilled... | reverse complement strand
CAGCAGCACCGTGACGGCGCCGCTTTCGGTATCGACCGCCGTCGCCTCCGGCCTCAGGAAGGCGTGGAAGGGCGCGCGCGCCATCTCGGCGCGCAGGCGCTCCAGCCGATCGTCAGCCACGGGCGGTGGCGGGCAGGCGCACCGGGACCGGCGTCAGCGCGCCGGCCTCGAGTTGCGTGGCGACGGCGCGCTTGAGGATCTTGCCGCTGGCGGTCAGCGGGATCTCCGGCGTGACGATGAAGAATTCCGGCATGTCGTACTTCGACAGGCCGGCGGCATCGAGATGCAGCAGGATCTCCTCGGCCTCAGCCGAGGTGCCGGGGCGGAGCATCACCGCCAGGCACACCTTCTCGCCCAGCCTGTCATCCGGCACGGGCAGGGCGGCGGCGCGCAGCACGGCGGGGTGCTGCATTGCCAGGGTCTCGATCTTGGTAGGGAAGATGTTGTGGCCGCCGCGAATGATGACATCCTTCTTGCGGCCGGTGATGCGGATATAGTCCTGCTCATCCACCCAGCCGAGATCGCCGGTCATGAACCAGCCCGCGCGGTTGAAGCTGTCCTCGGTCGAGGATTGGTCGTCGTAGTAGCCGAGCATCAGGGAGGTGCCACGCCCCGCAATCTGCCCGACCTCGCCGGCCGGCAGTTCGCGGTCGGCATCCTCGCGCGAGAAGACGCGCACCTCATAACCCGGCGCGCAGCGGCCGGAGGACCCGGTGATCAGGTCGGGCGAGTCGGCGGGCAGGGTGTAGTGGGTCGAGCAGGCTTCGGTCATGCCGTAGCCGCTCTGCGGCGTGACGCCATGCGCCAGCAGTTCCGCGACGACGGCGCGCGGCGCCGCAGCGCCGGAGATGCGGAAGCCGCGCAGCGCGCCGACACGCGTCTCCCCGCGCTTGCGGATCTCGGCGAGCAGGTCGATCGCATGGGTCGGCACGCCGACCAGGAAGGTGGTCCCGGTCGCGATCACGCGGTCGAGCAGCGAGGCGCCGCGCGGCAGGTCCGGTAGGACCAGTTCGCAGCCGGCCTCGCAGGCCATGACCATGCAGCCGAAGCCGAGATTGTGGCTCAGCGGGCTCAGCGTGCAGATCACGTCCTGCGGGCCGAGCGACCAGTCGGCGATGATCGCTCGCGCATTCGCTAGCACCGTGTTGTCGCTGTGCATCACGCCCTTCGGCGCACCCGTGGTGCCCGAGGTGAAGGCGAGATAGAGCACGCCATCCGGCGCGGACATCGGCACCACCGCCGGCCCCTTCGCAAGCACTGACCCGGCCCAGGCGCCCTCGGCATCATCGTCAAGCTTCGGCAGTCGATGGATGCGGCGCAGCGATCCGACCGCCGATGCTGCGGCGAAGATATCATGGCGATGCGCGTCGGCGCCGTAACCCTCCTCGGCGATCAGCGCGGCGGCGCGCATCCGGGCGCAGAGCTCGACCACCTCGCCGACGGTATGATCGCGATGCAGCGACGGGCAGCAGACATAGCGATCACGCGAACAGGCCAGCAGCGCGACCAGGGTCTCGATGCGGCTCGGCAGCCAGACGGCGACACGGTTGCCCGGCCGCAGCCCGGCCTCGCGCAGGTCCGCGGCCAGCGCATCGGCCGCGGCCACCAGCGCGGCCCAGCCGACCGCGCGCCGCCGGTCGCGGATGGCGATGGCGTCCGGCGCGCGCTGCGCCTGCGCCATGGCCCGCGCATAAAGCGTCTCCTCGCGCCAGAAGCCGGAGGCATAGCCTTCGCGCAGCCGCTCCGGACTCAGGGTGGTGAGGATGGCGTTGGTCATGCGGCGGCTCTCCGGGCGGCAGGGTCCGTGCTTCCCCATGCGGATCGCCCCATATATGAGGACATTCGGCCATCATCCGTTGCAGCGCTGGCCGATATTGGCATAATGTCAGGACATTATGAGGCGCACCGAATTGCTGTCAATCGCCGTCGGCGCGGCCGACCTCCCGTCGGAAAGAGCTGTGCCATGAGCCAAAGTGCGGCAGTGCAGATCCGCGAGACCGGCGCGGCCGCCCTGGACCTGGACGACCTCGCGCCGCTCGATTCCACCAGCGCCATGCCGCTCTACATGCAGTTGGCGGAGCGGCTGTCGACACCCTTGCGCATGAACCAGGCCGCGCTCGTCGGTCGCGCCCTGCCAACCGAGGCGCAATGCATGGAGCATTTCGGCATCAGCCGGCCGACCGTGCGCCAAGCGATGGCGCATCTCGTCTCCACCGGCCTCGTCACGCGCGGCCGCGGCCGCGGCACCTTCGTCGCGCCCGAGCGGCTGAATCACGATGTCAGCCTCGCCTTCGAGGACGAGATGCGCGCGGCGCGCAAGACCATCCGCTTCCGTCTGCTGAGCCGCAGCACGCATCCGGCCACCGCCGAGGTCGAGGAACGCCTGGGCGTCCCACCCGGCACCCCCGTCGAGCATATCGAACGCCTGCGCCTGCTGGACGACGAGGCCTTCGCCCATGAACAGCGCTTCCTGCCCGTCGAGATCGGCCGCCATGTGACGCAGCAGATGCTGGAGGAGATGGCGATCATCTCCCTGCTGACGACCGCGCTGGGACGCCCGCCGGCGCGGATCACCAACACGGTGCGCTGCATCCCAGCGGAACCGCGCATCGCACGCCTGCTCGCGGTGCGGCCGAGCACGCCGCTGCTGCAAACCGAGCATGTCTATTACGCCGTGACGGGCGCGCCGCTGCTCTATGGCGCCGTGCGCTTCCACGGCGAGCGGTTCCAGTTCACGCTGGATTCGCCGATCCAGACAGCGCCGGGATTCACGTCCTGACGGTGCGGGCGCGCAGGCGTTCGACCGTACAGGTTCAACCGCGTCGCGGCGGGCCTCGATGGCGGCTCGGCCTCGGCGACATCCATCGGCGGCAAGGCGGCCGCATGGTGGCAGGCGCTGCGGTGTCCCCCGCCGAAATCGACGAAGGCAGGATATTCCATCCGGCAGATGTCGGTCGCCATGCGGCAGCGGATATTGAAGCGGCAGCCCGGCGGCACGGCGAGCGGACTCGGCACCTCGCTCCCTGCCACCTGGCGCGTGCGCGACCGGTGCGGGTCGGGTTCCGGCGTGGCGGCCAGCAGCACGCGAGTATAGGGGTGGCGTGGATCGGTGAAGAGGCGTTCCTTCGGCGCCTCCTCCACGATGCGGCCGAGATGCATCACCGTCACCCGGTCCGCGACATGCTTCACGACGGCGAGGTCGTGGGCGATGAACAGATAGGACAGGCCGAACCGGTCACGCAGATGGTTCACGACCTGCGCCTGGATCGACACATCGAGCGCGGAGACGGGCTCACCGCAGACGATCAGGCTGGCCTATCGCAATGGGAATGCGGGCCTGGACCGATTATCAAGACAATCGGCCAATCAAACCACGTCAGACCTTGGCCAGCGCCAGCACCGAGGCGGGGAAGAGTTCCGCAACCTCCAACCGACGCGCGGTCAGCCCCTGTTCCGCTGCATAATGCGTCATGCGTTCCAGCACATGGGCGTTGGCGTCCGCGCCATAGGGCCAGAAGTCCTCACCCAGCAGCGCGCGCGTACGGGCCAGTTCGTCGACTGCCCAGGGCAACGTCGTGTAGAGATGCCCGATCTTCGCGAGATCAATCATGCACAGGCGCTTCGCTTCCTCGAAAGCCAGGAAGACGTTCACCGGCAGCCAGGGGAAGCGTTCGACGAGCGAACGCCGGATGCCAACCAGATGCATGATCGGAAAGATGCGCGTCGCCTTGAAATAGGCTTCCTCGGCCGCGCGGTAGTCGGGGAACAGGCGCGCCACCTCGGGCACCGTGCCGAAGCAGGAAGGCGCGCGCGCGGACAGCAGTGCGTCGATCCGTCCCTCGGCAAGCTGCGCCGACAGCGTCTGGTCCGCCGGAATCGGCTGCAACTCGACATCCGGCGGCAGGGGGAAGGAGACGAAGCTGCCACGCCCGGCTTCCTCCAGCCCGCCGGTGCGCCAGCGCATATCTGCCGGCTTCACCCCGTATTCATCCGCCAGGATGCCGCGCATCCACAGCGCCACGGTCATCTGGTACTCCGGCACGCCGACGACCTTCCCGCGCAGATCCTCCGGCCGCGTGATCCCGCGATCCGTACGGATGTAGATGGAAGAGTGGCGGAACAGGCGCGACAGGAAGACGGGGATACCAACATAGGGGCAGTCCCCCTTCGCGACCTGTACCATGTAGCTCGACATGGACAATTCGCTGACGTCGAATTCCTGGTGCCGGAAGGCGCGATGGAAGGCCTCCTCCGGCGACATCGCCACGGGGTAGAGATCGCAGCCCGCGATCGACACGCGCCCATCGAACAGCGCGCGCGTGCGGTCATAGGCGACGCAGGACAGGCTGAGTGTGACGCGGCTCATGCGGAGCCCTCCGGAACGGGGTCGATCATGGCGATCACATCCACCGGCGACAGCGGCACCCGGCAGACATGCGCGGCGAAGGGCGACAGCGCATCCTCGACCGCCGCGGCAATGGCGGCGGGGATCGGAATGACCCCGGCTTCCCCCACGCCCTTGATGCCGAGCGGATTCAACGGCGTCGGACTGTGCATGTGCAGGATGCGCACCGGCGGCATCTCCGTCGCCGTCACCAGCAGGTAGTCGGCGAGCGTCGTCGAGATCGGTTGCGCCTGGTCGTCGAAGCGCATGTGCTCAAACAGCGCATTGCCGATGCCATGCGCGATCCCGCCCATGAGCTGCCCATCCACGATGCGCGGATGCAGCGCCCGCCCGCAATCATGCGAGAAGACAAGACGTGTGATGGTGACGGCGCCGGTCTCGACATCCACCTCCACCTCGGCGGCGGCCGTGCCGTTGGCATAGGCCATGGCGTCGATCACCACCTCCTCGCTCGCCGCGACGCCCGGGCCACGACCGCCCGGGATCATGAAGCCGGGCTGCCCGGCCGCCGCACGCGCGATGGAGGCCAGCGTGACCGAAAGCCCCGGCGCGCCCTTTACCCGAACCGCCTTGTCCTCGATCTCGAGGTCGTCGGCGGCGACCTCCAGCATCTCACCGGCGATGGCGAGCACCTTCTCCCGCACCTTCAGCGCTGCGACATGGGCGGAACTGCCGGCCAGCACCGCCTGACGACTGTTGGACCCGCCAATGCCGATGGGGGCGGCGGCGGTGTCGCCGGTGATGACCTCGACGTTCGCCATGTTGGCACCGAGCTGCTCGGCGACGATCTGCGCCAGCATGGTCCGCGTGCTCTGGCCCATGGCGGCCGCGCCCGTTGCGACCATGATGCGCCCGGACGGTTCCACGCGCACCGAGACATGCTCGAAAGGCCCGCGCCCCGTGCCCTCGACATAGTTCGCGACACCGATGCCGATGTGCCGCCCCTCGGCGAGCGCAATGCGCTGCCGCTCAGCGAAGCCGGCCCAGCCGATCTCATCCAGCGCCATCTGCTGACAGCGCGGATAGTCGCCGCTGTCGAGCGTGACCGGAATGCCACCGCGCGTCTTCAGTGGCGTCGCATAGGGCATGTGCTCCGCCGACACGAGGTTGCGCCGGCGGATCTCGGCGCGGTCGAGACCCAGCTCGCGCGCCGCGCAATCCAACAGCCGTTCCATCGCGAAGACGCCCTGCGGCTGACCCGCGCCGCGCACCGGCGTGACCGGCACCTTGTTCGTCACCGCCGCACGGATCGTCATGCGGAACGCCGGTACAACATAGGCGAGCGGCATGGCCGCAACGGCCCCCTGCGGCACGTTCACCCCGCGCGCCGTCCAGGCACCGTGGTCATGCACCAGGTCGCCCCGCACGCCGAGGATGCGGCCCTCGGCATCCGTCGCCAGTTCCACCCGCCAAGTCTGGTCGCGTTCCTGGGTGGTGGAGACGAAATGCTCCTGCCGGTCCTCGATCCACTTCACCGGCCGTCCAAGTAGACGCGCCGCGAGGGCGACGACCACCTCCTCCGGATAGAAGATCAGCTTGGGCCCGAAGCCGCCGCCGAGATCCGGCGTCACGACACGCAGCCGCGTCTCATCCATTCCGAGCAGGTCGCAGATCAGGCGCTTGGCCGTATGCGGCGTCTGGGTCGAACTCCAGACCGTCAGGCGGTCCTCGATTACATCGTGCAGTGCGACTACGCCGCGGCATTCCATGGAATGGCTGCCGCCACGATGGATGTGCAGCGTCTCGGCGAAGCGATGCGGCGCCGCGGCGAAGACGGCCTCCACATCGCCATAGGCGACCGTCATCTCGGCCGCGAGATTCGAGGCTGCCCAGCTATGCGCCGGCGGCGCATCGGGAGCCAGCGCGTCATCGCAATCGGCGACGGCGGGCAGAGACTCGTACTCCACCTCGATAAGGGCGAGCGCATCCTCGGCCCGGTAACGGCTTTCGGCGATGACGACCGCCAGCGCCTCGCCGACATGCACGACCTCCGTCTCCGCCAGCACCGGGCGATGGAGGTCGAGGCGATAAGACGGGCTCGGCAGCGCGACGACCAGGCGCGTATCGGTCAGATGCGGCCGCAGATCGTCGAGCAGCAACACCGCATGCACGCCAGGCAGCGCTCGTGCGGCCGCGACATCGATGCGCAGGATCCGAGCATGGGCGTGCGGCGAGCGCAGGAAGGCCGTATGCAACAGGCCAGCCGGTGCGATGTCGTCCACGAAGCGCCCGCGGCCGCGGATCAGCGCGGCATCCTCGACGCGCGCGACGTCACGGCCGACCAGCCGTCCGACGTTCATGCGGCGTCTCCGCGCAGGGCCCGCGCCGCGGCCAGCGCAGCCGCGACAATGCTGTCATACCCCGTGCAGCGACAGACGTTGCCGGAGATGGCGACCCGCACCTCTTCCTCGCTCGGCGCGGGATGCTCGGCGAGGAACTCGACCAGGGTGATCAGCATCCCCGGCGTGCAGAAGCCGCATTGCAGCCCGTGATGGTCGCAGAAGGCCTGTTGCAGCGGATGCAAGGTGCCATCGGCGAGCGACAGCCCCTCCACCGTCGTCACCTCATGCCCCGCAGCCTGCACTGCCAGCATCAGGCAGGCGCGCACCGCATGTCCATCCACCAGCACCGTGCAGGCCCCGCAGACGCCATGCTCGCAGCCGACATGCGTGCCGGTGAGGCCCAGCGTGCCCCGCAGGAAATCCGCCAGATGCTGCCGGACGGGGGTCTCCGCCTCGCGATGTTCGCCGTTCACGGTCAGAGCGACGCACCGTGTCTCGCTCATGCCGCCTCTCCGGTCGCACGCGCCCAGGCGCGTTCCAGGGCGCGGCGGCTCAGCACGGCGGCCAGGCGCCGACGATACCAGGCCGGCGCCTGAGGGTCCTCCATCGCCTCAATACCCTCGCAGCAGGCGGCGGCAGCACGAAACAGGGCAGGTGTCGGCGCTTCCCCGACAAGCGCCGTCTCAGCCGTCGTCACGCGCAGCGGGGCCGCGCCCACACCGCCGAGTGTCAACGACGCCCGCGCGATGCGCCCCGCCGAATCCAGCACCAGCAGTGTGGCCGCCGAGACGATGGCGTAATCCCCATGCCTGCGTGCGAATTCCATGAAGCTGTAGCCGTGCTCGCGTGGCCAGAGCGGGATACGGATGGCGACGACCATCTCCTCCGGCGCCAGTGCCGGCGTCATGAAGCCCAGCGGGAAGTCGGCGATGGCGACATCGCGCTGGCCCTCGGGTCCGGCGACCTCGATCGTGGCATCCAACGCGGCGGCCACCGTGACCAATTCCGCCGAAGGATCCAGATGGCACAACGACCCGCCGATGGTGCCGCGATTGCGGGTCTGGAGGTGCCCGACATGGGTCAGCGCCTCGGTCATCAGGGGGCAGGCCTCACGGATCGTGGCGCTCCTCTCGATGCTGCGCTGGCGCGTCATGGCGCCGACCCGCAACACGCCCTGATCCATCGTGATGCCGTCCAACCCCTCGACGCGATTGAGGTCGATCAGGTGATCCGGGAAGGCGACTCGCATGGCGAGCATCGGCATCAGCGACTGCCCGCCGGCGAGCAGCCGCGCATTCTCCAGTCGTCCCAGCAGCGCCACCGCCTCCGCGACGGTCTGCGGATCGTGATAGGCGAAGCCGGCCGGCTTCACGGGGCCGGCCCGTCCAGCAGGTGCATCACCGCGCCCGGCAGGATCGGCAGCGTCGTGATCGCGCCTGGCTGCCCGAGCGCATCGTCCACCGCCGCCGCGATCGCCGCCCCGACCGCATTCGTCCCGCCCTCGCCCGCGCCCTTGATGCCCAGCGGGTTCAGCGGGCTCGGCGCATCCTCGGCGATTAGCACGTCCAGCGCAGGCATCTCGGTCGCGGTCGGGATCAGGTAGTCGGCGAAGGTCGTGGACAGCGGCTGGCCGGTCTCGTCGTAACGGAACTCCTCATACAGCGCGCCGCCAAGGCCCTGCGCGAAGCCACCCGCGATCTGGCCTTCCACCAGCATGGGATTGATCGCCCGGCCGATGTCATTGGCGACGAGATACCGCTCGACCTTCACCGCGCCGGTGCCGCGATCGATGCGCACCAGGGCGCAGTGCACGCCGTAGGGATAGGTCATGTGGTCGCTCCAGAACCACTTCTCGACCGTCAGTCCCGGCGTACGGCCACGCATGGCCGCCGAGTTCGGTCCCATGCGCCGCGCGATCTCCGCGAGCGTCATGCTCGGCCCTGTCGCGCCATCCTTCCGTTGGATGACGCCATCGCGGATGGTCAGAACCTCCGGCGACAACTGCAGCAGCGGCGCCGCCGTCTCCAGCGCCATGGCGCGGACCGCCTGCGCCGCCTGCCAGGTCGCGGAACCGGACATGACCGTCACGCGCGAGGCATGCGCACCATTGCCGAACTCGATACGGTCGGTGCGTCCGCGCACGACGCGAATGCCGCTGTAGCCGACGCCCAAGGCCTCGGCGCAGATCTGCGCCAGCACCGTGTCCACGCCCTGACCGACCGAGGCCGCGCCGCTGACCAGTTCCACCGTGCCGGTGTGATCCACCGTGATCCGCACGCCGTCCGAGGGGCCAAGCCCGCTCTTCTCGACAAAGAAGGCGAGGCCCGCGCCGACGCATTCGCCGGACGCGCGCCGTGCGGCGATGCTCTCGCGCAACGCTTTCCAGCCGAACCGATCCAGCGCCTGGTCGAGCAACTTCGCATAGTCGCCGGAGTCAAGCACGACGTCGGAGCCCAACACATCGAGCGGCCGCGGATAGGGCATCTCCGCCGTCGCGACGAGGTTCCGCCGCCGCAGCTCGATCGGGTCGATCGCCAACCGCGTGGCGATGGCATCCATCAGCCGCTCACGCACGAAGGTGGTCTCGTACCGCCCGGGCGCGCGATAGGTGGCCGCCGGCGTCTTGTTGGTCAGCCGGAAATGCCCCGCGACGCGATAGGCCGGCAGTCGGTACGGCCCGGGCAACATCCCCGCCGCGAGATCCACCACGCGCGCCCCATGCGTGCGCACATAGGCGCCCTGGTCATGGAAGAAGACGTCGTCGATCGCGAGCAGCCTGCCCTCGGCATCCACCGCCGCGCGGATGCGATGCCGCTGCTGCCGCGAATGGTTGGTCGCGAGGAAATTCTCCCGCCGGTCCTCGATCCACTTCACCGGCCGGTCGAGCCGCAGCGCCGCCGCGCAGGCGAGAAGATCCTCGGGATAAAGCTCCCCGCGCACACCGAATCCGCCGCCGACATGGCCCTCGAAGAGATGCACGCTGCTCGGCGGGCGGCCGAGCAGCCGGGCGATCTCGTCGCGGTTCCAGTGCTGCTTCTTCGCGGCACCATGCAGTTCCAGTATATCGCGCGCGGCGTCATAGCGCGCGATCGCTCCGCGCGTTTCCAGCGGCACGCCCGAATGCCGGCCGACCGACAGGTCGAGCTCGACGACCGCATGCGCGACAGCGAATGCGGCATCCACATCGCCAAAGCCCTTGCGGACGATGGTGGGCTCGGTGTGCAGGCCCGGCGCGAATTCCGCCGGCGGCGCCGCGGCGTCCAGCACGGCGGGCAGCGGTTCTATGTCGACGGCCACCAGCTCTGCCGCATCCTCGGCGAGATAGGCATCCTCGGCGAAGACCGCCGCGATCGGTTCGCCGACATAGCGCACCCGCTCCCGCGCCAGCACCGGCTGGCAATAGGGTTCCAGCCCCTGCACCTTGGTCGCACGAAACGGAATGGACGGAATGTCGGCGACATCTGCCGCCGTCCACACCGCCACCACACCGGGCAGGGCACACGCCGCCGTCGCATCCACCGACCGGAGCAGGCCATGCGCCAGCTCGGCCCGCACGATGCGCATGTGGATCTGGCGCGGGAAGTTCACATCCGCCGCGAACAGGCCGCGCCCGCGGACCAGGGGCGGGTCCTCCAGCCGCGTCACGGCGCGGCCGACAGCTTCACCCGGTCCTGCCGCCATCCGCGCGTCGTCGGTGCCGTGGGTCGTGCCGTCCATCACGCTACGCCCTCTTCCCGCATCGCCGCCGTGGCCACTCGCACGGCGCGCAGGATGTTCGCGTAGCCCGTGCAACGGCAGAGGTTGGAAGACAGGATCTCGACCAGCTCCTCATCACCGATATCCGGATTCTGTTCGAGGATCGCGGTGCCCAGCATGAGGAATCCCGGCGTGCAGTAGCCGCATTGCAGCGCGTGCTGCTCGATGAAGGCCTTCTGCAGCGGGCTCAGTGTATCGCCGCGGGCCAGGCCCTCGACGGTGCGGATCGCGCGGCCATCAGCCTGCACGGCGAACATCAGGCAGGCCCGCACCGGCTGGTCGTCCACCAGCACCGTGCAGGCGCCGCAAACGCCATGCTCGCAGCCGAGATGCGTGCCGGTCAGCCCGCACTCCTCGCGAATGGCATCCGCCAGGGTCCGCCGTGCCTCGACGCGGATCGCATGGCTGCGGCCGTTCACGACCAGGGTGATGTCATGCAGTTCGCGCATCATTCCGGAAGTCCTGCCGCGCGGGACAGGGCGCGGATGATGGCGGTTTCGGCGAGGCGCAGGCGATGCGGATCGTCGGTCATCGGCACGACGCCGGGCAGTGCCGCTGCGGCCACCGCCGCGAACAGCGCCGCCGAGGGCGGCTGGCTGTCCAGCATCGCCTCGGCGGCCGGCAGGCGGCAGGGCCGGTCCTCGACGCCGCCGAGCCCGAGGCGCGGCGCGCTCATCACGCCACCGTCCAGCGTGAAGGTCGCGATCGCCATGGCCTGGGCGAAATCGCCGGGCCGGCGGCTGAATTCGTAGAATCCGCTGCGCGTGCCCTCGGCCAGCAGTGGCAGCCGGGCTTCGACCAGCATCTCGTCGGCCGCCAGGGCCGTGGTCATGATGCCCTGGAAGAACTCGGCCGCGGCGACCCGGCGGGTCCCGCCGACGCTGCGCAGCACCATCTCCGCGCCCAGCGTCGCCGACACCAAACACCATTCCGAGGCCGGGTCCGCATGCGCCAGGCTGCCGCAGAAGGTGCCGCGCGTGCGGATCGGCAGATGCGCGATATGCCGCCGCACCGTGCCGAGCAACGCCCCGAGCGGCCCGCCCACGAGCGGCGCACCCAGCATCGCATGCCGCACGCAGGGTCCGATGCGCAGCACGTCGCCCTCGGCCGCGAGCAGTCCGAACGCCGCGACCCCGTTGATGTCCACCAGATGCGCCGGACGTGCCATGCGGAACGCCATGGTGGGCATCAGGCTCTGCCCGCCGGCGAGAATCCGGCCGTCCTCCGGCGCGACGGCCGCGAGGATGGCCAGCGCCTCCTCCTCCGTCCGCGGTGCGTGGTATCGGAACGCCGCCGGCTTCATGCGGCGCCACCCCGCGCGTCAGACGCTCGCTGCCAGGCCATGACCCTCTCCCAGACCGGAGAACGAATGGCCGCTCATCCGAATTGCTCCTAATGTCCTGACATATTCAGCAGGCGCAGCCCACCCGTCAAGGATGCTCATCGGGGGCTCGGCGGCTCAGCCCGGCAGCAGCTCGGATCCGGGCACGATCCCGCGCGGCAGCGACCGGACATGCGCCGCAAGCTCGGCCGGCCTGGTGATCCACAGCTGGTCGCGATGCCCCAGGATATGGTTCAGCGCCGCACGCAAGGGCCGCAGGCGGAAGGGCTGCCCCACCACGAAGGTATGCAGCACCAGGCTACACACCAGCGGGCGCTCGCGGGATTGCTCCAGCATCTCATCGAACTGGTCCACCACCATGTCGGCGAACTGGCGCCCGCTATGCTGGCGGAAGACCATGGCCGGGCTGTCGTTCAGCTCGATGCTGTAGGGAATGGACAGGATCGGGCCGGCCCGCGTGGACATCCAGAAGGGCTGGTCATCGGCCGGCCAGTCCATGACGTAGTCGAAGCCCTCCTCCTTCAGCAGGTCGAGCGTCGCCGGCCCCTGTGCCAGCCACGGCCCGAGCCAACCGCGCGGCGCAGTCCCCGCATGGGCGGCGATGCCGTCACGCGATTCCCGGATCAGCCGGCGCTCATCCTCTTCCCACAACCCGTCCTGGCGTTCGGCATTGGTGCGGCCATGGCCGATGAACTCATCGCCCCGCGCGACCAGTGCCCGCCCGATCTCCGGCATCAGGTCGAGCGCGGTGGAATTGCAGTTGTGCGCTGCCGGCAGGCCCAGCGCATCCAGGGTCGAGAGGATGTTCCAGATTCCCACCCGGTTGCCGTAGTCGCGCCAGGCGTAGTTGCGCTGGGTCTGCGGCGATCCGGGCACGGCACTGTCACTGCCGAGCCCGGTGCGGAAGGCGTGATGCTCGATGTTCGTGAAGATCAGCACCGCGAGCTTGCTACCATTCGGCCAGGCATAGTCGGGGCGGGAGACGATTGCGCTCGGCGCGTAGCGATCCTGACCGGGCAGTTTCATGCGGATGTCCCCTGTGGCGGAAGGCGGCTCACAACGCGAGCGCGTGCCAGCCCCGGCAAATGTCAGGCCATTAGGACATCAAGAAATAGGCGTGACAAGCCCAGCCCGCGCCGACATGGCGTGGCGCCTCGGAGAGGGGCAAAGTCCTCCCCCGGCTAACACGCCCCAGTTCTTCGCGCGCTCAGGGCGCAGCCCCCCTCCACCTGCACCCGTCGGGTCCGCGCCCCGCGATCACTCGGCCTTGATGCCAGCCCGCTCGATGGTCGACCGCCACTTCGCGATCTCGGAATGGATCAGCCCGGCGAAGGCCTCGCGGCTGGTCGCCTGGACATCGAAGCCGAGTTCCGCCAACCGCACCGCCGTCGCCGGCCCGCGCGCCGACGCGACGAGCAGCGCATTCAGCCGATCCAGCACTGCCGCCGGGGTCGCGGACGGCGCAACGATGCCGAACAGCGACAGCGTATCCACACCCGGCCACCCCGCTTCCGCGAAGGTCGGCACATCCGGCAGGGCGGTGCTCCGCCGCGGCGCCGTCACCGCCAGCGCGCGCAGGCGCCCGGAATCGATGTGCGGCTTGGCGCTCGGTATGGCGGAGAAGGCAATCTGGATATCGCCCGACAGCAGTGCCGTCAGCATCGGCCCGGCGCCGCGATAGGCGACGGGAAGCAGGCTCGTCTCCGTCACCAGCCCGAACTGCGCCGAGGCCAGATGCACCGCCGTCCCATTGCCCGCATGGCCAATGGCGATGGTCCCCGGCTGCGCCTTCGCGCGGGCCACCACATCCTGCACCGTGGGCGTGGGCGTCGACTGCGGTGCGACCAACACCAGCGGCGCGACCGCGACCAGCCCGACCGGCGCCAGGTCCCGTTCCGTGTCATAGGGCAGCCGGTCGCCGAACAGGCCGGGATTGGTCACCAGCGCGGAATCCACGAAGCCGACCGTGTATCCATCGGGCGTGGCGGTCGCGACCGCCTGGGTGCCGGGAATGCTCGCGCCGCCGCCACGATTCTCGACGACGAAGGACTGGCCGGATGCGTCGCTTGCGGCCTGCGCCATGATGCGCGCGACGATGTCGGTGCCACCGCCGGGCGCGTAGGGCACGACCATGCGCACGCTACGCGTCGGAAAGGATTGGGCGACGGCCGGCCGCACGGCACCGATGGCGGCCGCGGCAAGCGTCGCCTGGATCATCGTACGCCGGTTCATTCTGGTTTCCTCCGTACTGTCGTGACGATTCGGATCAGTCGACGCGATACCTCGCGATCAGCTTCCGTTCCGGCTCGACGCCGAGACCCGGGCCCATGGGCACGTCGACGCGGCCATTGGAGACACGGATCTGGTCGGCGAAGGGCGTCGCCTCCAGATCGACGAAGAAGCGTTCCACCGCGATGTCCGTCTCATGCGCCGCGAGCAGATGCACCGTCGCCACGAAGCCCGGCCCGAAATAGGGCGAATGCGGCGCCAGGCGCACGCCATGCTCGCGCGCTGCTTGCGCCACCTTCAGGAACTCGGTGATGCCGCCGATGCGCGACACGCTGGGCTGGGCGTAGTCCACCGCGCCCGCAGCGATCATGTGGATGAGTGCCGGCGCAGTCACCGCGTTCTCGCCGGCCGCGATCGCGAGGCCGGTCTCCTTGCGGCAGCGCGCAAGGGTCTCGTGATCCTCCGGCGGCCAGACGGGTTCCTCGACCCACAGCGGATTCATGGCGCCGAGATGCCGCACGTTCCGCACCGCATCATCGCCGCGCCACGGGCAGTTCGTGTCCACCATGATCGGGATGTCCCGCCCGGTGACGTCGCGCGCCGCCTGCGCCGCCTCCAGCGTGATCTCATGCAGCTTGATCAGGTCGAAACCATCGCGCACCGCGCGCTCGACATTCCGCGTGACCAGGTCCGGCGTGCCATAGCGCAACAGGCTGGCATAGACGCGCAGCGACTCCCGCGCAGGCGTCCCGTCGTCGCGCAGCATCGCATGCACTGGCTTGCCCGCCGCCTTGCCGGCAATGTCCCACAGCGCAATGTCGAGCCCCGACAGCGCGAAGATCGGCGGCCCGCCGCGGCCGAGATTGTGCATCCGGACCTGCAGGTCCTCGATCAGCGCCGAGGGATGGTCCAGCTCGCGCCCCACCGCCAACGGCGCGACGAATTCATCAAGCACATGCTTGGTGTCAGCGAAGATCGAGGCGCCGAAGCCATCGCCCCACCCGACGAGACCCGTATCCGTCTCCACGCGCACGAGCAGCGTGTCCATCGTCGTGCGCGGCTTGCCCGCGTAGCTCGGCGGCGGGCCGCCATGGGTGAAGGGAATCCGCAGCGGAATCCCGTCGACGCGCGCAATCTTCATCAGCTTCCCCCGAAGGCGTTTGCCACCATGCTACGCCATGGTGTCGCTCTGCATAGCCTCCGCGCCGTGACGACGCGGCGACAGGTCCGCCGCCTGCCGCAGCGCCTCGACGAGCGATCCCTCATCGGCGATGCCCTTGCCCGCGATGTCGAAGGCGGTGCCATGATCGACGGACGTGCGCACCACGGGCAGCCCGATGGTGATGTTCACCCCCGCTTCCAACCCCATGACCTTCACCGGCGCATGGCCCTGGTCGTGATACATCGCGACGACGAGATCGAAATCGCCGCGCGCCGCGCGGAAGAACAGCGTGTCCGCCGGCAGCGGCCCGGTCACCGACCAGCCCCTGGCCTGACAGGCCTGCACGGCGGGGATGATCTTCTCCTCCTCCTCACCATGGCCGAACAGGCCGTTCTCGCCCGCATGCGGGTTGATGCCGCAGATGCCGATGCGTGGCTCCGCGATGCCGGACTTCACCAGCGTCGCGCGGCCGCGCGCGATGACGCGTTCCACCAAGCCGGGCTCGATGCGCGCGATGGCGTCGATCAGCCCGATATGCGTCGTGACATGGATGACGCGCAGCTTCGGCGCCACCAGCATCATCGACACTTCGGGCGTGCCCGTCAGATGCGCGAGCATCTCGGTATGGCCGGGATATTTGTGCCCGCCGGCATGCAGCGCCTCCTTGCTGAGCGGCGCGGTGCAGATCGCATCCGCCTCGCCGGCCTCGACCAGCCGCGCGGCTCGTTCGACATAGCGGAAGGCCGCATCGCCGCAGAGCGGGGAGAGCACGCCGAAGGGGTGCCCGGCGGGGATCAGGCCAAGATCGATGCAGTCCACCGTGCCGCGCTGAAAGCGCGCCTCCCGCGGCGTGGCACAGGCGGCGACATCGAGCCTGACGCCGGTGATCGCGCCGGCCTCCCGCAGGCGGCCGGCATCGCCGATCACCAGCGGTCGGCACAGCGCATGCACATCGTCCCGCACCATCGCCTTCATGATGATCTCGGGACCGATACCGGCGGCGTCGCCCATGGTGATGGCGACGATGGGACGGGCATCATGGCATGTGTTCATCGGGGCGATTCCTGAAGAAGGCCGCGGGGGCGCGCAGTGTCGCGCAGATGCCTCAGATGGGCGAGGCAATGCGCCAGGGTATCAACAGTCCCGAAGGCTCCGGCCTTCGTGATGACGGGAATTGCGTGCGGGCCGCGGACCAGGCCGAGCGGCACGCCGGGCTCGATCTCCTCCAGCATGCGGATTCCGCTGGCGCCGATGGCGTCGAGCAGCGCCAGCGCCGTCTCGCCCCCCGTCGCGATCAGCCCGCCGGCCTGCGCGGCGACCAGGCGCAACAGCGCGGCGGCGCGCCGTGCGAGCATCGGCCCCGCCCCATCGCCATCTGTCGGCGTTGCGGCGATGCGCACCACCACGTCACGGCCATCGGCCAGTGCCGCGCGCGCCACGCCAGCGGCCGCATGCCAGCGCGCATCTTCCGGCCCCGCCCGCAGCAGGGCAGGCTCCAGATCCACCGGGATCACCGACGGTTCCTGCGCGAGCCGCGCGGCGCCGACGCGCGAGACCTCCGCAAGGCTCCCCACGACGACCAGGATACCGCCATCCCCGCGCGGCGCGGGCCTCGATACAGCAGCGCCCCGCAGTGGCGGAAAGGCGTCCGCCAGTGCGCGGGCCAACCCAGCCGACCCGACCCAGAACAGTTCCGTCGCCGACTCCCGGCCGGCCTGCACAACGGCGGCAAGATCGGCCTCGGTGACCGTATCGCAGATCAACGCATCGGCCTCCGCGGCCAGCGCCTCGGACAGGGCGAGGTCCAGCCGCTCCGCGCTGCGCACGACGGCCAGCGGCGCGTGGCGCACGCGAAGCCCGACACCGTCCAGCACCTCTCGCACATCGGCACTGGCATAGCTGTGCTCATGCGCCCAGATCACACTCTCCTCCAGCGCCCGGCCATGCAGGCGCACGCAACCGTCCTCGACCGTGCGGCCCTGGGAGGGAAAGGCCGGCGCCACCATGGCCAGCATCCGCCGCCCGCGACCACGCAACGCCGCGAGGCTCGCCGCCAGTTCCGCCGCGGGCTGGCCGCGCAATGTCGAATCGATTTTCTTGAACAACGCGGTGCCGGGGGCGCGATCCTCCGCCAGCAACGCCCGATGCCGCGCAGCGGCGCCTTCGGCATCGAGCCGCCGGCTGCCCGTATCCCGCGCCAGCACGGCATCCTCCGGCGCCGCATCGCCCCAGGCGACCGACGCCGACCAGCCGGCCCGCGCGAAGGCCATGGCGGTCTCAGCGGCGCCGGTCAGGTCATCCGCCAGAATCAACCAGCGCTCGGGCGACATGCGGCCTCCTTCGATCCACCCCTGGATGCTGCGCCCGGCGTTCGCGGCGGCGGGCACCCGGAATCACCAGCGTCACGAGGACAGCCGGCGGGCCAAGGTAGCGCAGCGGCGGTTCCGCGGGTCGGCCTGAACACGGACATCCGGCTTCCCCACCATGCCGCCAGTCGCCAAGGGCCTGCGGGTGTTGCGATGCTGCCGCCAAGGCCCCGAGCCCCCCACGCGGCCCTCATCTCAAC
>Ga0075012_10002579_pt1 | contig 17747 bp, 8 predicted proteins | sample All_14_2_FD_71474 | JGI IMG/M metagenome (GOLD analysis project Ga0075012, IMG submission 71474) | Freshwater microbial communities in response to fracking from Pennsylvania, USA - Allegheny Zone_MetaG_DW_15 | ecosystem: Environmental > Aquatic > Deep subsurface > Groundwater > Drilled... | reverse complement strand
GCATTGAAAACCCGGCCCTGGTCCTCCTCCTTAATCCCTTCGCCTGTGTCACGAACCCTGCAGCACAAGAACGCACGCCCCTCCCGGACTTCGGGCGTGATCTCCACGCTCAGTTCACGCACCTCGCTTTGCGCCATGGCGTCGCAGGCGTTTGCAAACAGGTTGAGAAAAACCTGCTCGATCTGGTTATGGTCACCGAACACCCAGTACTTGGCTTTCACAACCGGGCAGAGCACGCTGATGCGGCCGGTCTTGATCCGGTGACCGAGAATGAAAAGGGCGTCGTTGATGGGGTCGAACAGGTCCACCGGCACGTGCTGGTCTTTCACGCCGCGCGAAAAGTCGCGCAATCTCGACGCGATGCTCTCGATTGTATCGGCGGACTCCTTGATCATTGCGAAAAGCTCATTCGCCTGCCCGCGCACGTCATCCGGCATGGACACGCGCCCCTCGATCAGCTGCTGTAATACGGTATTCGCCAAGGCAACGGCGGTCAGCGGATTGTTGATATCATGCACCACGCCGGCCGCCAGTTCGCCGATCGCGGCGAGCCGTCCGGCGTGAAGCATGCCGTCCTGCATTTCTTTCAGCTTCCGGATATCCCGCGAGACCGTAAAGGTTTGGATGAACGAGCCGTGCTCATCACAAAGCGCCAAGGTCCTCTGCTCGACAGGGATGCGTGTGCCGTCCCGTGCGATGAAAAGACTTTCCACCCGCTTCTCGCCGGTTTGCTTGAGTTCGAGAAACCCCTTTTCCACCGCCTCCAGCACCTCCGGCGCGTAAAGTTGCCGAATATTCATGCCGGACAGCTGCGGCTCTTCATAACCCAGCAACGTGAGGGCCATGCGATTGAAGAAAATGATGTTCCCCTGATCATCCACCGAGTGGATCATGTCCGGAAAATTATCCATCAAAGCGCTGAACAGACCGGAGGGATCAATCGTCTTGTCATCCTGTGTTGCAAACATATCACAGACTCCTCGAATGGATTTCCGTTACCCAAGCGTTATGGCTTCAGTTTACTCAAAAATCAAGAGCTGCCGCAACACAATCCTGTTCAGGCGACGGGCGATGCCCCGTCCTGCATTATGGGGTGTTCAGCTTGACCCGGTAGAAACGGGCTTCATGGAGTGGCGTGTTCGTGTCGGACCACTGCATGGTGGCTTGATCGTGGGATGCCTCCCAAGGCCCGTTCGTAAAAGACCATGCCGCACTGACCAATGAGGTCGCCGCCACAATTTGGTAGCTCCTGCCGCCCGCCACGCTCCACGTCACACTCAGTGCGCCTGTTCCAGAAATCGAATCGAGGAACCGCAAGACGCTGAGCGCATTGGTGGGATCCGTTCCGCAGAGGTACTCCTGAAGATTAGTGAGCCCGTCATGGTCGTCGTCCTCAGAGGCCACCATGTCGCCGCCGGGGAAGAACACGGACTCCCACGCGTCGGCGACGCTGTTGGCGTTGGTGTCGACGGGCACAAGATAAGAGGCCCCAAGGTCGAACTGCGCTCCAGGCGCCGAGTTGCTGACAGCGCCCCCGCGCACATAGGCCTGATAGCCCGTTTGCGTAACCGTCATATCCCAGTTGCAGGCCCCGAGGGCAATCGTCGGCGGAAGGCCTCCGTCAGCGGCACTGTACCAAGGCGTGCGATAACTCGTCAGGATGACACTGCCGTCTACGACCGTACCGGTCAGGCTGCCGCTGGTCGCCGTAAAGGCGATCTGCGCTCCGGACACGAACGCGTGCGTCCAGGCGTCGCGCACAACACCGGACGTGACCGACACGAAGGGAATCATCTCAAAGCCCGCCATGCGCCACCCGCCTGACACAGCCACTTGGCGCGGGTTGGCATATGAAACGTTCGTCAGGCTTTGCACCTGATTCGGAAGGTTCGGATCCTCACGCGGGAAGTAGTTGCCCGGAGAGGGAACCGTAACCAGATAAGTTCCGTTGGTCAGCCCTGTGTAAACGACACTCGTCGACCCGCTGAAGGATCGCGTGCCCTGACCGGCGACCGTCACGGTCGATCCTGTGGGGAGCGCACCGGATGCAAGATCATCCACCCCGAGCACGATCAGCGAGTTGAGCCCGTCCGCCGCCGGAATTTCAATGCTGAACTCATACGAGCCGACGAACGCGTTCGTGCCGCCTGAATAGGTGGTGATCCAGGCCCAATACCAACCTTCCTGCGGAGAATCAATTCCGATGCTTTCGCCGAAATCACGGCCCTCCTCGTCGACGGGCGGTTCAAACAGCTCCAGAGAACCGTCCGGCAGTTCGCGGTAGAGGGCGATCACATTGTCCAAGGACTCGCTGGTATGATAGGTTTCGATATCGCAGTGCGTGAAATTCGTGACGAGATAAAAACGCACCCAGTCCACATCGTTGGTGACGTGGAAGGTGTGACGCTGCGGCGTGCCGTCGTAGAGTGAAGCCTGGCCGATCACATCGTCCGGCTCATAGGCGTCCGCGAGGATGATCTCGGACTGCCGGGGATCCGAGAGCGCACCGACGGTGTCCTGGGCATAAAACGTGAGCGCATAAGCCCCGGGCTGGACAAAGTCTGCATGGGCGGCCTCGTATCGGCTGGAAGTGGCATTCCACTCCAGAGCGATCTCGGCCAGGTCGCCGGCACCGCTATAGCCGGGTGGCGTGATGACGCACCACACGTTCGATATGGGATACATGCCGGCGATTTCACTTGCCCAAAGGGTGACCGCTCCGCCCGAGCCGGTGTGGACGGTCGGTGGTATGACGGAACCGATCACAGGCGCATCGGCGCCTGTGACGAACGCGGAGCCCAAATAGGTGCCGTCGGCGAGCAGTCCGTCGATATCTTTCTCGCTCGCCACACCGTTCAGATTATCATCGATCTGCGCCCGCTGTCGCACGCTGCCCGACACGCGGCGGATGGCGCGGCGTGCCGCGGTATAAGCGTCTCCGAAGGTCTCGCCCGCAATCACACCGGAAAGCAGGAATTGACTGAAGCTGACCGTGCCGCCGTTGGCAAAAAGGGCTTCGCAACCGGAACGTGAGCTGGCGACAGCGATCCGGGTGGCCTCAGGAAACGCTTCTGAAAGCTGCGCATCCGCGAGAGCGGGAAGAAAAGCGCCGGCGCCGGAAAAATCGAGCACGATGTTGACCGGCACAGGGTTCGTGGCCTGGAAGTTTTGGATCCATGCCGCGAGTTGATTGGTGGTCAGGACTTCGGCGCCGCTGAGACGCAACGCATTCTGAGCCCCTTCGCCGATGACGTAGAGGGTCAGACGGTCCGTGGAGTTGGTGAGCGCCCACTCGCCGAGGGCGGACTGCAGGTTCGCCAGGCTTGACGCGGCAGCCACGTCATTCGACCCGTCGCCGTCCAGGTCCTGTTGCGCGACCGGCATGAGGACGCGGATATGGTCCGGAGTGAAGAGCCGCAGGCGGAACGTGGTGTAAGCCAATTGAGTGAGGTAGTCGACCGCAGGCCAGGCGGGGCTGTTGGTGTCGCAGCCCGCAACGAGAACCACACGGTCGTCGAAGCCAATCTGCGCAACATACGCCGAGCGGGGCAAAGAGACATTGCCCTCCTCATCCTGAACATAGAAGGTGACGTTGTACGTGCCGGGCGTCGTAAACCCGTCGTACGTGACCGAGTACCGTCCGCTGGCCGAATCGTACGCCAAGTCGAGCCGCGGCAGACTCGTCACCGGCTGGTCCGGATCGGGGTCGTAGCCTGGCGGAACAATCAGGCACCACGCCTGCTTGATCGGATGCGGAGCAGACACGCTGCCGATCCACAGCGTGGCTTCGGTCTCTTCCGTCAGCACCTGATTCCCGCAGACCTCGCCAATCTGGGGCGTGTCCCCCGACGACACAAAAGTCGGCCCGATGTAGGTGCCTGTGGCCTGCGCCCAGTCATTCGTCGTATAGTCGCCGCTCTTATCGTCGTCCAACATGGCCGACTGATAAGCCGATATCGCCTCTTGAGCCAGTGTGAAACACGACATGACGTCATACCCCAGCAAGAGTCCGGAATAGAACGCGCCAGAGAAACTGACCAGACCGCCGGCCACGAAGTAGCTGGGCTGATTCGTGCCGCAGGCCGCAACGACGATGCGCGGCGCATCGCCGCTGTAGGTCAGCTCATCCAGAAAACTGCCCGCATAGCAGAAATCGAGCAAGACCGTCACATGGGTGTGATAGGTGTTCTGGAGGTTGTCCAGCCAAGCATCGAGCTGTGCGGCTGTGATCGTTTCCGTGCCGCTGAGGCGGAAATAGCCGTTCCCAGAAGCGTTGCCGCCGTGGTCGACCAGATAGACGAAAAGGCGGTCGGTGCCGGCAACACCGTTCACGCTGTTTGTAAAGGCATCCTCCGCCAAAGCGAAGGTTGACGCACCGTCGATGTCATCGAAGTCGCCGTCGCCGTCGACATCCTGATCCGGTTCGGGGCTTAGGTAATGGATGTTCTCCTTCGAGAATCCCCGGTAGCGCAGAGTCGTGAACGCCGTGTCCGCCAGATAGTCCGTGGCGGGCCAGAGGGTATCACTGTCGGAGGTCCGTCCGGCGATGATCAGCGCTTTGCCGGCTGTGGCTACGGCCTGGGCTCCGATCACGTTGAGGTACGCGCGCCCAAGGCGTTCATCGCCGTCCCACGTCTCCACAACATCGGTCCGCCCCGTTGATGTACCCGCCGTGTAAAGCGCCTCAACCAAGTTCGTGGTTGCGAGTGCGCCGCCACTGTCGTTCTGGACAAACGCCCAATACAGAAGCGGTTCCGCTGGCAGATCGAGTGTTGTTTCCGGCAGGGTTGACAGGCCGATCAGCCCTGAACCGATATTGGTTGAGGTCGTTGTTGTCGAAGAGGCGGCGGAGCCCCCCCCCAAGAGTGTGATGGCTTCACCGGCAACCAACGTATGCCGGGAAGGCGACACACGCAGGACAGGCTGGAATGCGAGGCCCGGCCGCGGAGAGGCAGAAACGGTTGACACACGGTTCGAGATCACCGCCACATCGTTGGAGCCGACCGCACCGTCCAGATTGATGTCCGCGCGCCGATATCCGGTTTTGCCGATCTGAGACCCCGCGATCTCGCAGTCGACCGCCAGCACGCGCCCGTCACCGTCAACGTCACCGGTGCGAAGCGCCGAATGATTGGTCGCGACGCCCGAAACCACGACGCAACCCGACGTGCCTCCGTAATACGCGTTTGCGCCCCGCGTGAAATCAAACGAAAGGACCCCGTCCACAAACGGGACCGAAGACGCCGACATCGCCGTCAGGTGGTTGCGGTGTTTGACGACCACGAAATATGCGTTGCCGGGCTGAAGACCGACGTCCAACAATGGCTGTCCGGCATCGTTCACGACCCAGCCGTCGCTACGCACGAACGCGCTGCGCGAAAGTACGGCGTCCCCGTTTGCCGAGTGGCGGAACTGGACGAGGACCCAGTCGGTCACATTCGTCGGGACCGTGGTTACCCAGCGGGGGTCATCGGCATAGGGTGCCTGCCGGGACATCCTTGTTCCGAGCGCGCAGGACATGCCGTTGGACGCGGACTGGTAAGGCCCTTCCAGAAAGAGCCGTACCGCAGCATTGACCTTCACCTCGTAGGCGCCCATGTCGGCCGAGGAACCGACGATCCGCGGATTGCCGTCCGCATCGGCGGCATTGAACATCCAGAAGCTGTTAATCCCGGCGTTGACGCACGGCGAGGTTGAGCGCAAACGGTAATCGCCGTTCGCCGGACTGACGAACTGACTGTCGTTTGTGATGCTGTGCGCGTCCTGGCCATTGAGTTGGCGCCATTCCTGTAACGTGACGAAAGGGGTCCGGTTAGAGTCCGTATTCTGCCACGCGCCAACAGGTCCTTCGCCGGCAAGCAGATTATTGAAATCGGAATAGTGCAACGCATCTTTCAGGATCACCATGCAGGCGGCCTGCGCGTTCGCCGTCTGGATCACGTTGTTCTTCAGCACGTTCGTGCGTTTCCCGATCGCGTTCGCATTCAGGATCACGATGCCGTCGCCCGGGTTGACAACCGTGTTGTTTTCGACCAAGAAAACGACGCGGCTGTCATACTTGCTGGGACTCCCCTGTAGAAACATCCCGCTCCCGTTGTTGTGCAGCACGTTCTGAAGGATCTGGTAGGCTTCTCCAGCCATATTCGCCGAAGGTTTCACCTGTATTCCTGCACCGGTGTTGTTCCTGCAAATGTTTCCGATCAGATGAACGTTCCGCGCGGTGGAGGCATCCACCGAAATGCCGACATCCGCCGATGCGAAGGCCAATCCCTCGACCCGCACATAGTTTGCCCGGATGTCCAGACAGCGGCGATCGGTACCGCCAGACATACGGTACAACACCGTACCTCCGCGTGTGCCAACAAGCCGGACCCAAGCGTCAGGAGAGCCGCCGTGATTGCTGCCGTACAGGGTGAGGTTCGCTGTATTCGTGTAAAGCCCCGTATCGACGTACACCGTATCGCCCGGTCCCAGCCGGTAACGGCTCAACACCTCGGCCAAGGATGAGAGCGGCCGGCTGGGCGAATCGCCGCTGTAGGTTGACAAGCCGGCGGCCGTACAATACCAATCGCCGTTCGTCGAAGCGTCATTCACGTAATACGTGGCGGCCGGACGTTTCACAGTCACCGCGCTGGCTGTCACACTTTCTGCGGTCGTGTCCTGATTGCACGCGACGCGGAAGAAATAATTGGTCGCCCCGGCCTGTGGCACAGGCGCCTGCCACACAAACGAACCGGTCGGCAGAAGGTTTCCGGCACCTCCGATCGCCATCCAGTTGCCCCTGACGGTCGCATAGGAGAGACTCACCTGATCGCTCGTTAGCCAGTGTGCCCCCGTCGCACTCCACCGGCTCGTCACCGCGCCGACAAAGGTCTCTCCCGCACAAGGGCTAAGCAACGTGAGGAAGCGGCCAGGCGCGCTGCGCGCTGCCTCGACGGTGCCGCCGAACGCGCCCATGTTGATGCGAAGCCCTTGCGGAGACGGCTCTTCGCCTAACCCGGAAGCGGGTGATCCCGCATCGACGCAGGGGCTGGTCATCGAGTCATACACCCATGTTCCCGAGCGCCACGAGCCGCCTTGGCTGCGCAAATGGTAATCGCCGGAGTCGGGCGAGATGAAAAGCGGATCGCGGCTGAGGCTGAACGCGTCAAGCCCTCTCACACGTTGCCACTCGGCAAGCGTGGCCACAGAATAAGTCGCACCGTTTGACTCCCACGCCGCCACACGGGCACCTCCATACGTGGCAAAATTGTTGAAATCAGATCCGCCCAGCGCGTCTCCCTCCTGCAGTAACAGGCAGCAGCCGTCACCCTTGGCCACAACGATATTGTTGGTCAGCGACGTGCCCTTGGACAAGCCCCCGCAGGCGATGCCCGTACCGTTATAGACAGCGACCGTATTGTTCGCGACGTCGAACCGCGCACGGTGAAAGCCCTCGACGGCCTGCAGGTTCATTCCCCCGCCACTGCCGTAGACAAGGTTGTTCCGGATCACATAGGTGGAGATGCCCTCGTTGACCACATCCGGCAGAACGGTTATGCCATACCCACTGTTCGCCACGAACGTGTTGTGAACCAGAGTCGCGTTGCGGCAGGTTGACGGGTCGATCTCAACGCCTTTCTCGGCTCCATAGAATACAAAGCCTTCGACGTAGGCGAAATCCTGCTTGATCCGCAAACAGCAGGTTCCGGAGGCCGAAGACCCCCGGTTGAGGATGGTCTTCCTCCCCGCACCCATCAGACGAAAGACCGTCGTCCCGCCGCCAGGCCCGGTATTGGGCAGTTCCAAGTCCTCCTGCAACACATAAACCCCGGCGTCGATATAAACGGTGTCGCCGAGTTGAGGCTGACAATTCGCGAAGAGGCCCGGAATGGAGGCTTTGGGAGCGCTGGGACTTTTGCCGTCGTTCGCATCATTGCCCGGCGCGGTGCAATAGGTGTCACCCGTCATCGAGGCATCGTTTACGAAATAATTCTGCCCGGCCATCACCCATGCGGCAGAAACCGCCCACACGAGAAATGCGGCACAAACACGGCCTCGCAAAACATGCGTGCAGCAATCGGGGAGTGTTACGGCGTTCATGGGTTCACCTCCGATTTCGAACGGCCGCAGGCCTTCGCCTCATTCTGACGGGGCTCAGCGCACCTTTCCCGCAGGGCCTCCAAGCGCTGGATTGTGGTTCTCTTCAGCGCGGCATCTTGGATCGTGTCGCCTATGCCCGAAAGCGTCGCACGCGCTGCATCCCTGTCCCCCTGTCCTTCTTGCACGTCCGCCAACTGCCACAGCAGCGGCACGCGTTGAGCGGGCGCACGCTCTTCACTGATCGCTTGGCGCAAAAGCAGTTCGGCCTCTTTCTTTTGTCCCAATCGCTCATAGATGCCAGCCAAATAGGCTTTGGGGGCCGGCTGGTACCGAGCCACACGCGCGGCCCAAGCGAGCGCCTCAGCAGCCTGCCCCCTGTCGCTGAAGAGCTTCACAAGCCGCGGCGCGACCACCCCCTCAAACCGGGTATCGTCTCGCAATAGCGCCTCATACGCGGCAATCGCCTCAACGGCCCGTCCGGCACGGTCGGCCTCGGTTCCGCGGCGCATGAGCGCTTGAGGAGTCTCGGCGACTTTGGGCTCAGGCACCGCGCTGAAAGAAACCCCGCCCAGTGCCAGCAGGCACCAGCCAAGGCAACTCATTTTCAGCCGTGTTGCGATGTGTCTCATCCTGCTCCTCCAACAACCGTAAGGTCAGTTTATTCCCGCCACCCCGCGACGTCAACGGTCAACCGGATCGCGGCGCATTAAAAATGGTAGATGCACGAAAGGAAGAGGTCGTGCCGGTCCACATCCGTTCCCAAGGTATCCTGCTGCCCGGGAATCAGCGTACCCATCACGTCATTTCCCCACGAGTAGATGTAGGCGATATCGATGATGACCTTGTTCACCCCTTTGCCCAGCGAGAACCCGGTTCCCAGGCTGATGCCCCAGTACTGATCCGGTTGACCGACAGCCGGGCGTTGCTCCCACGAAAGCCCTGCGCGGAAGGGAATCTCGGTGTTTGCGAGCACCCACAGATACTCCGTGCCGGTCCGCAGCGACCAACAGTCGTCAACCGAATGGTCGCCATACGGCGAACCGTCGAGCGGGTTGATCTTCTCTTGTCCCTCCGCCTTGAACGCATACTGCGACCACAGGGTCTGGCTCAGGTCGAACGAGGTGGAGAGGCGGTTATTCCAGCGCCAAACCCCGCCCGCCGCCCAATAGAGGGGAAACTCGAAGGTCACATCCGTTGATTCGCGCTGCACGCTGGTCACGCTGGTTCCGGAGCCGTCTTCGACGGTCACGGCGCTACGCACGGTTTTTCTCTGATGAGCGCGCGCGGTCCACGGCAGGTCCAAACAAAAGCCCAAGGTGAGCCTTTCCGAAACATCCCAGAGGCTGCCCAAGGTGGCGTTGACCCCGCGGAAACGGTCAATCCGGTCTTCGACATCATACGTTCCCGTATAACTGATGCGGGTCTGTTCCAGACGCGCGTCCGTCGTCGAATAGTCCGGCAAATCGCCGGTGACCGGTCCAAACGGAATGTCGGGGAAAGGCGGGGCGATGTCATACACGCCTTCATAGCTGTAGGTACCCGACGTGAGGCGCTGATCGGTGATGTTCACCCGGCTGTCCATTGTCCCGGAATACCGGGCATGCGTGTGCGAGCGGATCTTAGGCGTCCCGAGGAGCCCCTCCTGGTAGACGTTGAGCGCCGCGCCGAAAGACAGCTTCGGAGTCGCCTCAACCGCGAACGCCGGGGTGATCGCCTGCACCGAGCCTTCTTGCTCAAACTCAAGTTTGCCAAGGTTCTCCGAGGAGAGGAGCTGGTCCAACGTCGTTGTTCTGCGCGTCGTCAGATAACGGGTTACGTCCACGTAGCCGTTCTCGGCCGGATAACGGACGGGGTCCTGCGGCTCTGGGGTGCTGGCCTCGCTTTTCACCTGCTGACTGCGACTGGAGGACCGCCCGGTAAAATCGGCGTGGAAACGCTGCGAGAAATCAAACACCTCCTGATAGTTGAGCGAAAAGACCATGTTTCGGTCCAGAAGGCGGAACGGCATGACCGCACTCATGTAGTTGAGCGCATTGCCATAAAAATCATCTTCCCCGACACGGTAGTCCGGGTCCCCGGACCAGTGCCGGTTCGTCTCGTGCCTCAACCGGTATACCAGAGAAAACTCGGGGCGCTCGAGCTGCATGAGCCCTGCCGGGTTCCACGAGGCCGCCGTGGCGTCGTCAGCCACAGCCGTAAAGGCCCCGGCAACCCCCAAAGCCCGCGCGCCCGAGCCGCTCGGCAATGGCGCCGCGAAAATGGTTGGCGCTGAAAACGACGGCACGGACGGCGCATCCGGCGTCAGCAGCGAGCCCCCCGGATCCACGTGGGTCAGCGGGACCTGAACCGGACCCGCAGGCGTCGAAAGTGTAAAACTCTCGGCCTGCACGAAGCCGGATATGGCGGTCAAGGCCGCCCTTATGAAACACGCCCAGCCAGATCGTGATATTCCCGAATGCCTAGCCAAAAGTGGTTTTGCCGCATTTCGAGGTTCAGCTTCCATAGCATTCGCTCTTTTCCGGTTGCGTTTTCTGCCTCGCAAGTGCCCCGCAAACCTATGCGATCCCGCGTGCGCCTGACCGCCACTTAGTGCCAGAACCCAAAACCTGCTGCACTTCGCCTATAAAGTCGTTTGAAAGTACTTCCTTCTTCCCATGAAATGCCGTATTATGTCAATGTTTTTCGGGATACCTTTTCAAAGTTGGCTACTATTCCGTCTGTTCCCGACGCCAAAGGGCACAGACAGTCAAGGTTGGAGAGCCTTAGCGTGGAAAAAACGAATGTTTCGGATAGCCCGATAACGGATGCCCTGCGAAGCGGTGACAAGCAGGCGTGGTGTGATTTCTTTTGCCGGTTTGGAGCCTCCATCCGTTCCATTGTAGCTTGGTCGAAATGGCATTTCGACTTTCACACCCAAGAGGACGTCATTCAGACCATCCAACTCGCGATCGTTCAGTCGATCACCCGTCTTAAGTCTGAACAGTCTCTGCAGGCTTTTGTGCACAAGATCTGCGTCAACCGCTGTATCGACATGCTCCGCAAGCAGATCCGAGAGCAGAACCGACTGTGTCCCTTAGGCCATTGGAGCGAAGAAGGCGAATGGGAGGACATCGATCTCGCAGCCGGTGCAGAGTTCGACCCTGTCGCTGTTTTGCAGCGCAGCGAGCGCGCAGCAGCTCTGCGGGAGGCGCTTGCGCGTATGGACGTGCCCAGCCAGACCCTCATCCATGAGTTTTACGTACAGGGACTATCCTATCGAGAAATTGCGCAACGTCACACGATCGCCGTCAATACCGTAGGCAGCCGGCTTTCGCGCTGCCTCGACAAACTCCGAGACCTGTTACAGCAGACCGCCGACCCCACCGAAGACCCGCCAAGCACCCAATGAACGCCCTCCGCTTACGATGTCCAATGTAACGACCGCGTGAATCGGCCGGTTTCCACATGCGACTGATTTTTTTTGGGAAGAACGGCGAGTTTCGTACGACTTAATGGGTGTCGGACGCATTCCGTGATTAAACGGATGGCCGTCCGGGGGAGGTGATACTGTGAGCACGGAGGCCTTTAACAAGCACGGCGAAACCATTTGGGCATATCTGCACGGCGAACTCGACGAGGATGCTCGTCTTTCCTTTGAACAGGAACTGGCCGATTCTCCCGAGCTATGCGGACGCTTCGAAACCGCTCGGCGGCTCGACCGTATGATCCGTACCGTCCTTCCTGCGCAGTCCGCGGCGGAAGAATCGGATGAAGAAATCGAAGAGCAAGCGTTGAACGCGTGGGAACGCGACCAGGGCACCTCACATCCGCAACCGTCTTCATCGCGACGCGGCGGTCTGCCTAGCTGGTTCGGTTTTTCTCTCCGGGCAACCGCTGGCATCGCAAGCTTGGCCGCCGCCCTCTATGTGCTAGTCTCACCCGCCTTACGCTATTCGCCTGTCCCCCGATGGGCAACCCCAGTGTTCGTTCCCTTAGCCCTGCGTGGCGCCGAAACACGCGACGAGAGCAGCGCGGTTTCTCCGTACGCTGCGGAGCGATGCCAGGTGGCTTTATGCGCGGCTCTGGGGCAGGTTCTCAAAGCCCGCTCCGTCATCTTGCCGGCAGGATTGAGGTTCTCTCTGAGCGTGCATGAACTGCGGCAAGGCGCCGTCGCCGTCGCCGTTCAGGCACGGACGTCTGACGCGAGACTCGTGGGCGACTGGACCGGCGATTATTCTGACGTGGATGCGTTCCTGTCTCAAGCGGACGTTTCGGCTGTCCAGATGGTCGACCTCCTCTTGGATAAAGTCGGCACGCGCGCAAAAAGGGTAGCGCCATGAGTGGTCGCGTCACAGCAGACGTTTCCTGCCGTTATCCGGCGATTCGTCGACGGCATATTTCCGTTCTGGCCTATCTCTTCTGCCTGCTGCTGACAGGCGGCGGATGCCGGTCTCCAGAGCCTGTGGAGGAGACCGGCAAGCTCTATCGCCACAACTGGTGGAATTATTATGCGCGCGGAACCGTTCTGCTCAAGCAGGGCCAAAACACCGAAGCCCAAGCCGATTTCCAGCGCTGTCTCGGGTTGCTCAGCGGCGCGAAGTTCGGCAATGACCGCGACATGTGGCGTGCCCGGACTTATGGCCTGCATTTTGTCGAGGGTTATTTCCCCAACCGCGAACTGGGAGTCTGCCTGTATGAGCGCAACGATTTTACCCAGGCGGTTCACTTTCTTGAGCGCTCCCTGAGTCAAGAACCCTCCGGACGCGCCAAGCACTACCTCAACCTTGCCCTCCAAAAGCAGATGGCCGGGAGGACAGTCCCGCCGCCTTTTCTGCAACTCAACCGGGACACGGAAATCGGCCTCACATGTGACCGCTCCTGCCTGCTCGACGGCACGGCGTCAGGCGAGGGACGTATTCGCCGACTGTCCGTGGCCGGACGGCCCGAGTTCATCGAGTTGGCGGCCGGCTCCCTGCCGTTCTCGCGTCATGTCGCCTTGAAGGCCGGCACAAACGTGGTTTCCATAGAAGCGGAAGACCTGCTGGGGCAGCGCACCACGCGACACGTCGTGAGGGTCGCGGACTGGCAGCCGCCCAGCCTGCTGATACGTCGTGTCGTCGCCGAAAACAACGCGTGGCGCATAGAGGGGGTCTGCCGTGATGCGTTCGGCCTTGACGTCGTCGCGCTGGACGCCGTGCCTCTTTTCCGCCGCACCGGCAACGTCCGCCACGTGACCGAAATTCCCATCTCCCTTCGCGTTCCTTTGACCGGTGCGACCCTCACCGCCACCGACCTCGCGGGAAATCGGCTGCAGAGCCCACTCAACGCCGCCGTGCTCGCTCAGATGGCGGTGCCGGAGAACTCTCCGCATCGGTTCGCACACGGCGCGCCTCCCTTCCCCTGGGCCGCGAAGGCGGACCGTCCTATGCTGTGCGACTTTTCCACGTGTGAGGCGCCTAACCTGCAGAATGCCACCGCTGTGTCACGCATGGAGGCACACGCGCGCGCTTTCCAGCGCCTCTCAGACACCGAGCCCCTTCGCCTGCTGGCTGTGGCAAACACGCCGACCGCCGACCGGTTGCGTCCCTCCCTGTCGCTGCGCGGCTGCCAACCTTTGACACGCGTCTTCTCCGAGGACTTCTATGTCGATGGAACAGCCGCAGACGGCGGCGGGTTAGCCAGCGTGGCCATCAACGGCGAAAACCTTCTCTCCCAAGATGACCAAGGCACCCTCCGCACCTACTTCGCACGTCGCCTCCCGCTTGACCCCGGCACGAACTGCTTTGAGATCGCTGCCACCGACCGCGCGGGCAACCGCACCTCAGAGTCCCTCACCGTCGTCCGGCTCCGCCCGGAGTATCTGGATGAATCGCTCCGCCTCAGTGTCGGGGTTCCGCCACTCACACCGGCAGAAACAGGGGCTGTCGGAGTGCGTGTAAAGCGCTCCATGGAGACTGAGCTGACGCGTTCACCGGTGCGCTTCCGCCTGCTGGAGCGCAACGAAGGGTGGGATTTCGTGCTTCGTGAACAAGGTCTCAGTGTCTCCGATCTCGCCGATCCGTCCGCCGCGTTGCGCATCGGAAAAATGGTGCCTGCCGAAATGTTATTGATGGGTAAGATTTTCACCGAAGCGAAAGGACTTACCGTTTACCTGAAGGTTGTTGAAACCGGCAACGGCGCAATCGTTTTCGCCAGTGACGTCTACAGCCCCGACCCAGACTTCGGCCTCGACGATGCCGTCGCCGGGCTCGTGCTCAAAGTCCAGCAAGGGTTCCCTCTGATCACAGGCGAAGTGTTGCGGCGTCAGGGCACCCGTGTGACGCTGAACGTCGGCAGGCAAGCGGGCGCTACTGAAAACAGCCGATTCGTTGTGATCAGCGCCACTGCGGCGGAAAACCTTGCCGAGGGGCAGGTCTGCAAAAAAGAAGGCCAGGCGATCGAGCTGCAGATAGAAAGGGTTCAACAGAATACCAGTTCGGCACGCATCCTCCCTTCAGCGGCTGATGCGACCGTGAAAGAAGGTTACTATGTTTACACCCGATAATGATCCGGCAAGCACCTCCACTCCTCCTGCCGCGTCTGGCGGAGTTAACGCGTGGAAGCTGAATCCTGCAAAACTGGTTCCTCCGCGTCCGGCAGGCACTCAGGAGCAAACGTTCCCAGCCCCTCCGGTGTCTCCTACGGAACCCGCGCCGAAAAAGGTTGTTCCCGGCGTCCGAAGCCCAAGGCGAAGGCGGTTCGGCATCCTTTTGGCTGCCGCCGCCGCCCTTGTTGCCGCAGTCGTGTTCACGTGGACGCTTGATCGGCCTTCGCCGTTTTCACAATCCCCGACACCGCGCTCAGGCATCGGGAGCCGTTCGAATCAGGCAAGCGGAACTGAAACGCCGACAACGGTTCCGTCCTACCGGGCCCTCGTGATCGGCGTCAACCGGTATCAACCCGTCGGCAACGGCGAGGGGTGGCAAGCGCTCCAGTCGGCACGTGCGGATGCCGAGTCGGTTGCGCGTGTGCTCGCTTCCGACTACGGGTTCAAAGTCCAGACGCTGCTCGACGGCGAAGCCACGCGGTCTGCGATCCTGAACGCCTTGGACGACATGGCGACATCCGGCACGGACGGCGCAGATCTGATCTACTTTGCCGGGCACGGCTATTTCGATGAAAAATTGCAAGAAGGATACTGGATACCGGCTGACGCGCGGCGGACCGCCGGTGGCCGCGAAGCGAAAGAAGACTGGCTGTGGAACTCCACCCTGACCCGCCTCATCAGCGCCTCGCACGCCCGCCACGTTTTGGTGCTGTCTGACGCGTGCTACAGCGGCTCGCTTTTCCGCGGCAACGAGCCTCTGAGCGCGCGCAACAGCCAAGCGTGGTACGAACGGGCGATCGCAAAACCTTCGCGCTATCTGATCACGAGCGGCGGCATCGAGCCGGTGCTGGACAGCGGCATCGGACACAGCGTCTTTGCGCAGCAAGTCCTCAACTTCTTGCAGCACAGTGACCGGGACATCTTTTCCGCAAACGACCTCGGCTCGGCGCTGCGCGAGCGCGTGGCCGCACTGACAGGACAAATGGTGCAGATGGGACCGCTGCCGGTCAGCGGCCACGCAGGCGGCGAATTCGTCTTCGTTCGCCAGAAAGACGGCGTGCAGCGGACGGCGCTCGCGCCCCACACAACAGCGCCGCATTCAGACCAGGAGACCCGCGGCGCGGATGATCGGCCTGCGGCTCAGCCGCGGCAGGATACGCTACGCGATGCCTTGGCACTCACCCGCGCCGGAGCGCCCAAGTCTGCGAACAGCCTGATTTCCGGTGTGCTGCAGCAGAACGCGCAGGATCAGCTGGCCCGCTCTGTGGCCGACTACGTGTCGCGCAGCCAACGGCAAGAGGGCCGCGATGAGTTGCAAAAACTGATCGGCCAACTCGAGGCAAAGGGCAAGGAGAATGCCGCACAGGCGGCATCCCACCAGCCGCAAGGCGCCCGTCCCCGCATCCTCGCATGCCTAGGGCCAACGGTTCCCTCCGGCGGGCCGGCGGCAGAAAGCGCCGGATTGCTCTACCGGATCGCGCTGCGCTCGGAGCTGGAAAATCGCGCCGGCCTGAGAGTCATCGAGCGCGAGGCCTTGGAGACCCTTCTGCAGGAACAGAACCTCGGCACCTCCGACCTCGCCGATCCGCGCGCGCGCACGGCGATCGGCAAACTCCTACCCGCCAGTCTCCTGCTGCTGGGCGATGTGCTTCCCTCCGACAAGGGTGACAAACTTTTCCTGCGCCTGGTCGACACCGAGACAACCCAGGTGCTCGCCTCCTTTACCGCCACCCGCCGAGCAGATGAAGACCCCGAGAGCGTCTGCACCAATCTGGCCTCCCGGATCGCGGAGCGCGTCGCCACCCTGAAACCGCTCTTGGCACCTGTCACCGGACTCGACGGCACACGGATAAGGGCCGCCCTCGGGACCTTCCACGGTGTGCGCGCGGGGCTGGGGTTCAGCGTGGTCACCCGGATTGCACGGGACAAGAAAGCGCCGGACGACCTCGTCGAGAAGGAGGTGGGGCACGCCACCCTGCGCGAAGTCTCCGAGTTCTCCTGCGAAGCCGACCTTGTCTGGAAGGATACCGCGCTCACGCGCGTCCAGGACCTCTGGATCAGGGAGCTTGCCGCGCCGACGGCCAGGCCGTAATTACGGGTCGCGGAACTCCTGTTGCTCACGCTCGCTCAAGGCGGCAAACTCGTCCTTGCGGATGTAGACCAGTTCCTGTTTACCGATGCTGCGCACGCTCGTGCACTTGAGCACCAGAAACGACCGGAGGGACCCTTCCAACTCGGGAGCATCGCTAAGGTCAAAGCCGCGACGTGAGATCGCGAAAGACAGGTGGCTGAGCTTCTGCAGACGGGCAGCGACATTGATACAGGACCCGACGTAGTCCGCTCCGCCACCGACGGAAATGATCTGTCCGCGGGCAATCCCGCACCGCAGCCGCCCGGGCGGGTTGCTGACGGCCTTGCGTATGTCGCCCAGGAAACCGTCGGCGTAAAGATTGGTGACCGCCAAAAGGCTTTGGGCGATGTTCACTGTGCCGGGAAAGCCGCAGCACAAATCCGTTGCCCAAAGAAAGAGGATTCCGTCGCCCAAGAACTTCGCATAGAACGGCAGGCTTCCCCAAAGCCGCACGGTTGTATCGTCGGAGCCTTCACAGAACTGCTCCGCGAGCGTTTGAAACAGCCAGCTCAGGTAGCGCGACAGAAACTCGGGAATCACAAGGTGGGAGTCGACCTGGCCGCAGAAATCCGTGAATCCTTCCAGATCGAAAAACGCCGCGAGCGCCTGGCTGTATTCACCGTCACGCGAAACATCCCCCAAGCCAAGCACAGACGGATTGAACGCGGAGAAGTCCCGCTTGCTCAGTGCGTTGAAGATGAACCCTGGCCCGTAGACAGACGGGTCACCTTCGGCTTGCTTGTAGTTGAAAGCGATGTGAGGCACAGTCACCGGATCCTTTCTTTGCGTTCAACCTATCACGCCTGTCCCCCTGTTATCAATACGGAAGAACCCCGTTCCCAGACAAGGGTCATCCCCTCACACCCTAGACACGCGTTCGGCAACACCGCCTGAACATCCTGCTGGCGCTGCACAAGGGACTTATCGTCATCGTCCGGCGCATGGTGGGTAATCACCAACTGGCGCGCG
>Ga0075012_10002576_pt1 | contig 17749 bp, 12 predicted proteins | sample All_14_2_FD_71474 | JGI IMG/M metagenome (GOLD analysis project Ga0075012, IMG submission 71474) | Freshwater microbial communities in response to fracking from Pennsylvania, USA - Allegheny Zone_MetaG_DW_15 | ecosystem: Environmental > Aquatic > Deep subsurface > Groundwater > Drilled... | reverse complement strand
AACGGTCGTAATCAAACTCGATCTTGAGGGGAAGTCCAGCCGCCCAAGAGGGGAGACGTCCGGCAAAGATGGTGATGATTCCGATGAGGATGAACCAGTGGTGAGTGGAAAGTGGGGAGTGGAAAGTGGGTGGATTTTTCTCACTAGTATCTTGCTTCTTGTTACTTGTTACTGTAAAAGCCACCAAGCCAGCGATCACCAAAACCACAAATGCGACGACCTGAGTTGCGGAGCCGTCTATTTGGGAGAAGATGGTGAAGGTGCCAAGCCAGGATACAAAACCGGAAAGAGATAAGGTGTTGATGAATTCATTGACCAGCGCCAGCGGAGAGAGCAAAGAGAGAATACTGATCTGGTAAGAGTTGTAAGCGTCTGAACGGTGGTAGGAATAGGTCCAGGCGGCATTGAGGAGCCACACGATGAGGTAGGGCAGCCAGATTATGATGGATTTTTTGAAGAGATCCTTTTTGTCCGCAATGGATTCGGAGAGGATGACGAGGATGAAGAAGAAGCGCAGAACTTCCAAGCCGAAGAAATATTCGGTGGAGAAAAGCCCGAGAATTTGAAGGAGGATGGCAAGAACGGTGAGAGGGAGTGAGGTTTTGCCGTTGCGTAGAAGATTTACGGTGATGATGAAAGAAGAAAGTAGAAAAATGAGCGGTATGAGTTCCTGGTTGATGTGAGTGAGGGCAACCCATTGCTGTCCATAGGCGGGGTAGAGGGTGAAGAGTAGGACGATCCATAGAACCGAACGCTCACGGGTTGGGAAAACTTTCCGAAGCAGCGACCAGACTTGAAGTCCAAGAAAGAAGCGGATGAGCAAGCCAAGCAATTGCCACGTGAGGGGATGTCCGCCAAACAGGGCAGTCGTCGCGGCAAAGATATATCCCAACAACGGGCGGAAGGGGCGAAAGCCTTCGATGAATTCGACGGGACCAAAGAAACGCAGTATCCACGCGAAGGGCAGGTCGTCCCAGTAGAAGCCCATCCACGGGGTGAGGATGCCGTAGGCGAGCAGGATGAGGATGGCGAGCGCGACGGGAACTGCGAACGGTTTTTGGAGGAGTTGGTTGATTTTTTCTTTCACGCCGAGAATTTTACCATTCGGCATGTGACGGTATAATCCGAACCATGAATCGAAGTAAATCACTGGATATTGCAATTTATATTGGCTTGATCGTTGTCTTTCTTGCGCCGCGTTTGCCGGGCATCGGCTCATTCGTGACACTCGACGAACCTTCATGGTTGAGTCAGGGCGCGAATTTTTATTATGCGTTGGGGCAGCGTGAATTTGAGAATACCGTTTACGAGTATCAACCTGCGGTGACGACGATGGAGATCATTTCACTTGGGATGTTGTTGTATTTCCCCGAGTATCGCGGATATGGTCAGGGATATCTCGATTACGAAAAGGGGCGGCTCGACCCGTTCATGTACGAGCACGGCAAAGACCCGCTCATGCTGCTTATTTATTCGCGGGTGATTCAAATCTTTATCTTGCTGGTGCTGTTCCTCGTTCTTTATTTCTTATTGCAAAAACTTCTTCCCAAACCCGTTGCTATTTTTGTGCTGGTGTTTGCCATGTTCGATCCGTTCTATTTGAGTCAGGCGCGGCTCATGAATCATGAAGGCATGGTGACGTTGTTCGTCATGGTTTCGTTGATATCGTTCGCCGTGTATCTGTTCAAAGAAAACAAGTTCATCTTTTTAATTCTCTCCGGTGTGGCGGCTGGGTTTGCACAACTTTCCAAGTCATCTGCTATTGCGATGTTGGCGGCAGTCGGTGTGATGTTGCTATGGAAGATGATCCAGGAACGTGAGCAAGGCTGGGGCAAAAGTTTCTTAAGCGCGCTAAAGTCTTTTGGTATTTGGTTCGGCGTTTTGGTCGTGACCTATTTCGTCTTTTGGCCTGGCATGTGGGTTGCGCCGGGAAAGATGTTGTACGAAGTGTATGGCAATGCCTTCAGTTACGCCTTTCAAGGCGCGCGTCTTAAGATCACGCAGGAATTGGACGTTGCTGAATTCAGCCTGAACACTCGTGCTGCGGATCTTTGGGAAGTATTCAGGATTCTGCTGTACAGGACGACTCCCTTTACCTGGCTCGGCGTTCTGTTGGGATTCGCCCTTCCGTTCACACGGGACCCGGAGCAGGCTCCACGAAACAGGCTTTTCTTTTCGCTGTTGCTGACCAATGCGGTGGCGTTCGTGTTGTTGATCGGAATGGCACAGGGGCGCAATTCTCCGCACTACATTCTTTCGAGTTATTTATCGTTCAACCTTCTGGCTGGACTCGGCTGGTTCCACTTCGCGCAATGGCTTGCAGAGCGTTTCCCAGCGAAGAAGGTCGTCACGCAATATGCGTTGCTGGCTGTGGTGATGTTGGCGCAAGTCTTGAGCGCAGTGACGAATTACCCGTATTACTTTACCTATCGCAATCCCGTCCTTGCGGCGGCGGGATGGTTCAAAGAATTTCCGCACTTCCCTTATTGTGAAGGTCTGGAAACCGCTGCTCATTACCTTGCCAGCCTGCCAGATGCTGAGAACGCGACGGTCTTCTCTTATTACGGGCGTGGATGTGTTTCATACTACTACCCCGGTCCGTGGATCAGCTACCGACCATATTATTCAGATGGTGAGCATACTGAAGACTTGTTGAATAACTTGCGTGCCTCTCAGTATTTGATCGTCTATTACGCGAATCAAGGTCAGCTGGCGCATCACAAGAATTTTGTGGATGCCATGTCGAAAGCGGAGCCTTTCCATGTCGTCTGGTTGAATGGATATGAATATGTCCGCATTTACAAAGTGGATGAACTTGGTCCTGAGATCTATGACGCTCTTTCAAATCTAAAATGATCAACTTCTTGTATCTTCATCGCCAAAAGGTCCTGCTTGCCTTGCTTTTGCTGGTGCTGACCCTGCCTTCGCGCCTGATCAACATCGATCGCGCGGTCAACATCGATGAGCCGTGGTGGGTGATCTCCAGTTCCAATTTTTATTATGCAGTCACACATCGTGATTTCAAAGACACCTATTTTGAATATCATCCCGGCGTGACGAATATGTGGGTCATCTCCACCGCCATGCATACATATTTCCCTGAATATCGCGGCTATGGGCAGGGATTTTTCGATCAGCGCAAGCCATTCTTTGAAGAATTTTTACGTGAGCATGGCAAAGAGACTTTAGACCTTGTTCGCAATGCTCGTTATATTCAGGCGGTTGTGTTAGCGTTGCTGGCGTTGACGGCGTTCTTCTTGCTCAGTTCGCTTGTGGGTCAAAATGCAGCTTTCCTTTCGATTGCTTTGGCAACGATTTCTCCATTCTTTCTAGGTCATTCTCGTTTGCTCAACATGGAGAGCATGGGGGCGCTGTTTGTATTGGTCTCATTGCTAGGCATGCACATCTATCTTTCTCAGGATAGAAAGTTGTTCTTCCTCGTGCTTTCTGGCGCAGCGTTTGGGCTAGCGCAATTGAACAAGTCCACTTCGATCGCGTTGTTAGGCGTGATCGGCTTGATGCTCCTGTTTGAATTACTCAAACGTGACGACCGAACTTTCGGTGCCAAGTTTGGCGGAGTGGTTCGCATCTTTGCGATTTGGTTTGGTGCGGCGGCTTTGGTGTATTTTGTCCTCTGGCCCGGTATGTGGGTGGACCCGGCTCGGATGTTGCGCGAAGTTTATGGCAACGCTTTTAGCTATGCCTTTCAAGGCGCCCGCCTCGATGTGACCGAAGAACTTGACCCGGCTGAATTTAGCGTGGTGACCCGTGGAGATGGCGTTCTGATGTATCTCCGCTATTGGGCATCTGGCACGACCTTTATTACTTGGTTCGGAATGATTTTCGCGGCGTACTTCCTTTTCTCCAAAGAGAAAGAACAAATGCCTGCTGTGACCAAGTCCTTGATCGGGTATTTGGCGTTATTAGGTGTCTTATTCATTTTGATGTTTGGCATCGCTCAAGGACGCAATCATGCCCATTACATCATGAATACCTTCGTCGCTTTCGATGTCATTGCAGGGATCGGGTGGGGGAGCGCATTGTTATGGGCAGGTTCACGCTGGAAGGGCTTGGCAAGCATGGCAGTGTCTGTTGCGGCGTTGATTGTCATTACGCTGGTGCAGATCGGTTTTGGTCTTCCATATGCGCCGTATTATTTTACGTACAAGAATCCATTCGCCAAAGAGGCGGCGACCTATGCTTATGGCGAAGGATATGATCAGGCAGCCGATTATCTAGCACAGAAGTCAGATGCGAAGAATATCCGCGCTTATGTGTATATTGGGATGGGTACGTTCTCGTATTACTTCCCCGGTGAGACGTTGGTCTTGAAGCGACCAAACGTTTTATTCGGTGACTTTGTGACCATTACCGAAGAATTGCGCAGTTCTGATTATCTGGTGATGTATCCGATCGTTCGAGCAAAACACCCTGAAACGGAGAAGATCCTAAGCGAGTTGGAAGGGGTGGTGGAGCCGGAGAAGGTGATCTACATCAACGGGTTGGAGTATTTGCAGATCTACAAAGTGAGCGATATTCCAGAGTCTGTGTATGAGAAGTTGTTGGCGAAAAATGGGCAATAAATGAGAAAACGGCGCGCTCAGCGCCGTTTTTGTTTGGTCTGAGGGTGGATGAGGTTGGAGAAGGCAGAAACAGGCAAAATTCCAGAAAGAGGCGGAATTTTCCGTCCAACCTTACGCGATTGTCATGAAAGTACCATATGCCTCTGGCTGGATTGTAGAGTAAAATTTCCTTCACACAACGCCATGGGACTTAATACATCAAACGGTCGTTTTTCTGAAAAATCGCTCGGACGTATTCTGACAGGCATCGTTTTCCTGTATCAGGTGATAGCGGCGGTTGTTTTTGTTTGGGTGCTTGTCCTCGCCATTGGTTGGGTGCAAGAGCCATTCTTGGGGGCGTTTTACGAACATACGTTGGTCTTTTCCGACCCGGGCGGTGAAACTGGGGCATGGGAACTCAATAGCATTGTTGCTGGAGGCGACCGTCTGATCGCCATCAACGGGGAGCCTGTCACGACAGGGAAGGAAGTGCGTGAATTACTCGGACAATTTGTGCCGGGCGAGAACGTGACAGCAACGGTTGAATTTAAAGATGGTAACGTTCGCGATCTCAGTGTGGTCTTGCAAAAATTCCCAGACGATGGCATTAGTATCTACTTGATCCTCCCTCTGCTCCTCAGTATTATCTTCCTTGCACTTGGGATCTGGACTTTTGGTTTGCGTCGGAATGAACCTGCCGGACGGGCATTTATTCTGTTTTCTTCTTCCTTCTCCATGGTAACGGGGACCATTTTCAATGTTTGGACCAGCCACGAATTTTCTCTGATGTGGACCATTGCCTGTGCTGTTGCAGGCGGTTCAACCATAGCCCTGGCTTTATCTTTCCCTTCTTCGCCACGCCTCATCATCAACCGTCCATACTTGCGTTGGGTGGGGTTTGCCATCAGTATTCTGTTGATTGGGTTGGCGGTTCCGTATCTTTTCAATACGGAGTATCCCTCTGAATACATTGAAAGATGGCAGAACATCTATTTCTTTGATGCTTTCTCCATCATCACTTTGCTCGGCTCGAATTTTTATTACGCGCTTTATTCCCAATCGCCGGTCGTTAAATCTCAGGCACGCAGCACCTTGATCGGTGCCTTCTTTGCTTTTATTCTTCTTACTGCTTACCTCATTTTCGGGAATCTGTTTGCCATTCCATTTTCGCCGTGGCTTTTCCTGCCGGTCGTGATCTTTCCGGCTGTCATGGGCTATAACATCATGCGTTTCCGCTTCTTGCGGACCGATGATCTTGCGCGCCGCGGTGTGATGTATTCTCTGTTGACGGTTTTTGTGACGGTAGGCTATGCCATAGTGGCGGCGGGAGCTGCTTTATTGTTTGGCAATGCCTTCCCCAAAAATTATCTTGCAGGGTTTTTCATTTTGGTGCTTGCTCTGGCGCTCGAACCAATTCGCACTCGTCTGCAAAATTTGACGGATGTGCTTTTCTTCCGCGGGGCGCGTGTGGTGGCAGAACAGTTGGAAGATTTCTCTCACAGGCTGACTACAGCCCTCGACCTGAACGCCATCAGCAATCTTTTGCGTGACCAGATCGCCTCAACCCTCGCCCCCGAACAGATTCACATCTTTACCTACGACTCTCTCAACGACTTTTTCGTCGCCTCTCCCGGCGATGGACGTCGTTCCACGACCGATATTCGTTTTACTTCATCCAGTCCGTTGGTGACGTATTTCAAGAACGAACGCCTGCCTTTGTATCTTGATAACATCACAGATCTGCCAGATGTTTTGAAATCTGAGCAGTCGCGCATTGCCCTATTGGGTGCGCGTTTGTTCATTGCATTTCCCGGCGGCAAAGATAAGCCCAATGGCTGGCTGGCATTAGGTCCGCGTCTGACGAATCAGGCATATTCCCCAAGTGACTTGCGCTTTCTCGAAAATATCTGTGACCAATCCTCTGTGGCGATCGAACGTGTGCAGACAGTTGCTCATTTGGAACGCCGAATTCAGGAAATGAACGCGCTCACTCGCGTCTCGCAAGGCGTCAACGTGACCCTGACCTTCGACGACGTTCTGGAACTGATCTATGCTCAAACTGCACAGATCGTCCCGACTTCGCATTTCCACATCACTCTGTACGACAAGGACAGCGATTATTACTACTACGGTTTCTGTCTTGAAAACAACGAACGCATCCATGACCGTGAGAATCAGCCGTTTGCGTCCAATGTGGGTTTGTCGCCGGAAGTGATTCGTAAGAGCCGCCCGATCATCACACAAGATTACATCCGTGAATGTCAGGCACGCAACCATACGCCCACCATCGAAAACATCTTTGCGTGGATTGGCGTGCCGCTCAATGCAGGCGCTGAGTCAATTGGTGCCCTCAGCGTGGGCAGCCGTGATGCATCCACGATCTACACCCGCGCTCAAGTGGACCTTTTGCAAGCCATCGCAGACCAGACCGCTGGCGCCATCGTCAAGGCGCGCTTGCTGAAAGAGACGCAGGAACGCGCCCATCAATTGACGACGTTGAACGAGATCACACGTCAGTTGACCTCAACCCTCGAATTGAATCCGCTTTTGCAGAACATCTTGGAAAATGCCGTAGGCATTTTGAACTGTGAAGCGGGAAGCCTCTTGCTTGTTGATGACCAGACTGATGAACTTGTCTTCCGCGTCACTGTGGGACCTGTGGCGGGCAACCTCATTGGGAAACGCCTTGCTCGCGGGACAGGCATTGTAGGACGTGCCGTTGAAACCCGAAAGCCGGTTATCGAGAATGAAGAACAAACGTCCAACCGCTTCAATGGGGTGGACCAGCAAACAGGGTTCGTGAGCCGTTCTTTGTTGGCGGTTCCGCTGCAAGCCAAAGACCGTGTCATCGGCGTCGTGGAAGTCATCAACCGTCGTGATGGTCTGCCCTTCGTGCAGAACGATCAAACGTTGTTGACCGCATTTGCAGGTCAGGCAGCGGTTGCGATCGAAAATGCCCGCCTATACACCCTTACCGATCAGGAACTTGCCAGCCGCGTGGAAGAGCTCTCGGTCATGCAGCGCATCGACCGTGAATTGAACGCCAGCCTTGAAATGGACCGCGCTATGCGCATCACGCTCGATTGGGCGTTGCGGCAATCAGGTGCGGAGGCTGGTTTGATTGGCATTCTTGAAGAGACAAAACTGCGGGTTATGGCGCAGCAAGGCTTGGATGAGCAAATGGCATCCTGGCCGGAGCAGGTGATGAAGATCGAACTGCCGTCCATGCTGGCTGCGGTGGAAACTGGCATGCCGCAAAATGTGGAAGTGGCAGTAGATGCCTCGAAGAATAAATTGCTTATGGCGTCGCAAGCGCAGATGGTCATTCCCATCCGCCGTGAAACGACTGTTATTGGTTTGTTGTATTTGGAAAGCACCAGCGGCTCGCAAGTGGATATTGACTTCCTAACCCGTCTTACAGACCATGCCGCCATCGCGATCTCGAATGCCCAGCTGTATAGCGAAGTGCAGCGCGCCAACCTTGCAAAGAGCGACTTTGTCTCCTTTGTGGCGCACGAACTCAAGAACCCGATGACCTCCATCAAAGGGTACACAGAACTATTGGCAAGTGGCGCCGTGGGGCAGATCACCGAAATGCAGACGAACTTCCTCGGTACCATCAAGTCGAATGTCGAGCGTATGTCTACGTTGGTGTCGGATCTTAACGATAATTCCAAGATCGAAGCCGGACGTTTGCGCCTTGAATTCAAAGCTACTCACGCCGCCGATTTGGTGGATGAAGTCATCCGTACCTTCAAACGCCAGCTTGAAGATAAGAAACAAACCCTTGAACTTAACATCCCGCCGAACCTGCCTGCCATGTGGGCAGACCGCATCCGTGTGGGACAGGTGTTAACTAACCTTGTCAGCAATGCGTTCAAGTACACGCCAGAAAGCGGAGCGATTCAAGTGGGCGTGGAAGAAAGCCCGAACCACTGGGACCCCGATGGTGCGCCAAGAGTTATCCATCTCTGGGTGAAAGATAGCGGTATCGGTATGACACCGGAAGATCAGCAGAAGATCTTCCAAAAATTCTTCCGTTCTGACGACCCCAAAGCGCGCGAAGCACCGGGTACGGGTCTCGGTTTGAACATTACCAAGAGTCTTGTAGAAATGCAGGGTGGACAGATCTGGTTCGAGAGTGAATACCGGCACGGAACGACCTTCCATTTCACGGTTCCGGTGGCAGAGGAGTAATCGGCGATGACCATAGCTTCTTCTGTTGGAACCGCTCAAGCCTTGGATGGACGCGAAGCCGGATTGCAGGCAACGCATCAGGCGTTGAACAAGCTTGGGGCGAACGTCCCCGGTTTGGCAATTGTCATCGCATCTCACCAATATCAGGCACGTGAAGTGTTGAATGGTGTGTCCAGTTTGTTGGGCGATACGCCGTTGATCGGTTTTAGTTCCCCTGCGGGGCTTGCTCGTGATGGCATTCATCCACATTCGGTGGTGGTGGCTTTGCTGAGCGGAGATTTTCAAGCGGAAACGCTTTGGCTGCCGGGCTATGCCCAGTCGGGACGTGAGACGGCGGCGAAGATCGAACAGCATGTTTCAGCGCGGGTGGAGCGACAATCTGTCTTATTCTTTGCCGATGGTTTCAATGGCGATGCGGAACAGTTTTGCAATTCGCTTCCGCTTTCGCTGGACGTGACCGGCGCGCTCTCAAGCGGAGACTTGCACACTGGAAATACGTATCAACTGGTTGGTTCGCAAACAGGTGCCGGCGGCATGACCGCGGCTTTTCTGCGCGGCGACCTTCACATTGGTGTCGGCTCAGATCATGGCTGGGATCCGGTTGGTAATCAATTCCGTGTGACGCGCTCGCGTGGTTTCTGGTTGCGAACCTTAGATGGTCGTCCTGCTTCTGAAGCGTACGCCAGTTTGTTTGGCTACCCGGCGCGCGATTGGGCGTTCCCTCCGCTGAGTTATCTTGCACGTTTGTATCCGTTGGGAATGGAGCAACATGATGGCATGGTCGTCCGCGCTCCGATCCGTGTTGAAGCGGATGGCAGTTTCCGCATGAATGCCGTGATCCGCGATGGGGTAGATGCCTTCCTGCTGGTTGGCAGCCGCGCCTCTTGCGAACGTGCCGCCAAGACCGCCGCCCAACAAGCCCTGCTAAAACTTGGGGATGCAAAACCCCGCCTCGCGCTCGTGCTGGTGGATGTTGCCTGGCAGATGCTGCTCAAAGCACAGCCCGGTGCCGAGATCGCCGCGGTGCAGGAAATTCTCGGCGACAACGTCCCTGTGGCAGGGGGCTACACCCTCGGGCAGGTGGTCACCGCCAATGAAGATACCAAGCCCAAATTCCTCAATCAACACATCATCGTCATCGTGTTTGGGGAGCCGAAAGAACAATAAAAAAGACGCAAAAAATACCGCCATCTTGGCGGTATTTTTTGCGTATAGTCAGTGATTGACGAGGGGAGAAATACCTTCCTTGCAAGATGGTAAAGCCATCCCTACCCGGAGTAATGTATACTGAATCAATACACATCGAGGCCCGGGTATGACCGACAAAAAAGCCCCTACAAAGAGAACCACAAAAAAACAAAAACCGGATCAGGAAATTCAGGCGGGCGACGGAAGCGTTGCTGTTGGCGGTTCGGTGACCGAAAGCGCCATCATCCATGGACAGACCATTGTCCTCGCAGATCGCTTCTGGCGGGACCTCAGGCCTGCTCTGCCTCCTGCAGCCCTCAAAGAAGCCACAGCCGCTTTTCTTGCCTATCTCACAGACCGGCATTTTTATCTCAGTCTGAAAGGCATGGGGGTTTCAGACCGCGTTCCACTCAAACTCAAATTGCTTGATCTATACGTCCCGCTCAAGGCACGCATGGAACTCCCAGAAGGGGAGACCTGGAAACGCGACCTTAGCCTTGCTGGACGTGATGTTGCCAACTACGAAGACCCTCTGCATTTTGGCGACCCCGTTCCCTTATTGAACGTCTTGAAAAATTATTCGGGTGTGATCGTGCTGGGCGATCCAGGCGCGGGTAAGACCACCTTCGTCAAATACCTTGCTGTTCGTTTGGCACGCGGCGAGGGCGCAAAAATGGGGTTGGACGATTACCTGCCCATTCTGATGCCCTTGGCCGCATTCGCAAACGCCTTGCAGCATAACGATATCCGTCTGGATGATTTTATCGCTGACTATTTTTCCGGCATCGGCGCAGACCTGCCCATTGGACCTATGCTCAAAGAAGCGCTCAAAGCCGGGCGTGCGCTCATCTTGCTGGATGGACTCGACGAAGTCCGTGATATCAGCATGCGCAACACGGTTGTGGAACGCGTAGTGGATTTTTACACTTTCCACCGACACCAAGGCAATAAATTCGTGCTCACCAGCCGCGTTGTGGGATACCGCGCAGTGCGTCCCTTTGCTGAAGATCTGGCTGAATGCACCATCGTAGACTTTGAAGACGATGAGATCGAAAGCTTTGTAGAGCGTTGGACGAACGCCCTTGAACGACAAGCACAAGGACATACCCAAGTGGCGCAAGCCGACGCCGAAGCCGACCGCCGCGACTTGTTGGATGCCATCCATCACAACCCGGGCGTGCGTCAACTTGCATCCACGCCATTGTTGTTGACCATCCTCGCGTTGATGAAGCGTCAGGGTGTGACCTTGCCCGAGCGCCGTGTTCAACTCTACGACCAATACGTCTCTACGCTTCTCTCCACGTGGAATCGTGCCCGCAGCCTAAGCGGACGCGCTCCCGGTCGCGATATCGACGAGATCCAAACCGTGCGCATTCTCGCACCATTGGCATTGTGGATGCATGAAGTCAGCCCGGGTGTGGGGTTGGTGGGGCGTGAAGATATGCGCCGCAAATTGGAAGAACTCTTCCATGAGCGCGGCGATGTGTCGCCGATACAAGCGGCGCGTCAGTTTTTGCTGGATGTGCGTGAACATGCTGCCCTGCTGCTTGAACGCGGACCGGGCGAATATGGTTTCATCCATCTAACATTCGAAGAATATCTTGCCGCTGTTGCCCTGGCGTTTATGGGGCAAGGCGACTCACAACCTATCATTGAAACATTGTCTCGTCACGTTGGCGAACAAGCCTGGCGTGAAGTGACTTTGTTGACGATAGGGTATCTCGGCATTCGCCAACAACTGCCTAAGATCGCAGGCGAAGTGGTGGATGCGCTTGTAGATAACAAGCCAGGTCCGCCCGGAGAAGCGGTAGTGTTGGCTGGCGATGCCGTGTTGGATACCTATCCCAACGGCGTGCCGCTCAAAAGCCGTGACCATGTCATTGAAGCTTTGGTCAACACCATGCAAGATGGGTCCATCCGCCCGGAATTGAGGCGGCATTCAGGTCTGCTGCTGGGGCGTCTCGGCTGGCGACCGGGAGATTTGGATCGGTTTGTGGAAGTGCCTGATGGTGAGTTCCAGTTCGGGGTCCGGAAAGAGGCGAAGAGTATCCCGAATATGTATTTCGTCGCCAAGTATCCGGTCACGAATATCCAATATGCGCGCTTTGTCAAAGAAGACGGATATCAGAACCGTGAGTATTGGAGCGATGCTGGTTGGGAATGGCGCACTGGCAAATTCGATCAACGCACCATGGAAGCGGTGGAACGTGATTGGTTGGAACATCGTCCGCTGGCGAAACGCAGCACGCCATATTACTGGCATAACATCGAACTGAGCAACCCCATTGTTCCCGTAGTGGGGGTGTGCTGGTTCGAGGCTGAAGCTTATTGCAAATGGCTTTCGAAGAAGATCGTTGCGGTGCCCGAAGGTTATACCGTCCGTTTGCTTACCAGCGAAGAATGGGAGCGTGCCGCACGCGGTACGGATGGACGCGAATACCCCTGGGGTGACGGCTTTATCAAATCGGCTGCCAATACATGGGATAGTGACTCGACGGGTTCAGGGTTGGGCGGAACCACAGCCGTGGTCACCTTTGCGCAGGGCGCCAGCCCCACCGAAACATGGGATATGAGCGGCAACGTTTGGGAATGGACAGGTTCATGGTACGATGAAGATAAGAAATATCGCATCGTGCGCGGCGGTTCATGGATCGGCTATCAATGGTTCGCGCGTTCTTCGTTCTGCAACTGGTCTATTCCCTTGATGTTCAATGATGATCTGGGCTTCCGTGTAGCAATTGCGCCCAAGACTGCATAGGAGTGAAAATGGCAGAGAAAAAGAAAAACGGTAGTAATGTTAGCGCTGGCAGTGGCAGCATTGTGATCGGTGGAGATGTAAATGGGAGTAACCTTTCCCTCTTCAATCACAATGTTGAATTCAAACCTTTATTTCAGCTTATCGAAAAAGAAGTAGATAAGAACGATAAACTTTCGTCGGCTGATAAAGAAGATGTGAAGGCTGAACTTCAAGAAATACAAACTGCGCTCGAAGAATCCGAGCCCAATGAAACCTTTCTGGCTCGGCGCTTCCGCAACATAAAACGCATGGCGCCTGAGATCGTAGAAGTGGCGTTTGAAACGCTGAAGAATCCCGTCGGCGGTGTGGCAGAAGTGATCAAACGAGTTGCCGCAAAGATGGCTGAAGACGCGAGCACAAAATAGTACAATGAACTGGCGGAACTTCCGCCAGTTTTCTTTTGAAAGGACTCCCCATGAAACATTTGTTTCTTCCTCTGCTTGTTCTGACTCTCACTGGCTGCTTCGCCCCTGTGGATGCACCTCCGCCTCCTACTCCGCTTTTTTCTGCTACACCCCAACCTGTTGTTTCCTCCCCGACGGTTTTACCCGCCACGTCTGCACCCGTGGTTGCTACTGCCACATCACAGGCATCCAGCACCAGCTTTTGCCAAGACCCTCGCAACCTGCAGCTGATTGCAGACTTGCGGACTGCCATCCAAAACCGAGATGGCGAATTGTTGGCATCGTTGATTAACCCAACAACAGGTGTTGGTGTCCGCTTTATCCGCGATGGAAATGTCATCACGTATTTTGACAATATCAAATTCATCTTTGAAACCACCTACGCTGCAGATTGGGGTCTTGCAGCGGGCAGTGGGGAGCCTGTGAAAGGTTCTTTTCACGACATTGTTTTACCTTCACTTGACCGTACTTTTACAGCGAACGCAGTGACAATCTGTAACGAACTAAAGGTCGGCGGTGCTACGTACATCCCTGAGTGGCCATACGCAGGCATGGACTTTTATTCCGTTCATTTCCCCGGCACCGACCAATATGCCGGCATGGACTGGGAGACGTGGGCAGTAGGCATCATTCAGCAGGATGGTAATCCCAAGCTTGCGGCACTCGTCCACTTCGCGTGGGAGCCATAATTTCAGACGATTGACCATAGACCATAGACAATTCCGGGGGAAATTCCATTGTCTATGGTCTGTTTAATGTAAGATATTTCCCCCTGTGATACTCTAAAAAAGCATACTATTGCAAAAAGTTGCAATAAGGAGAGATATGTCCTGTGCTGACGAATATGCCCCCCAGCTGCGTGCCCGGGGGTATCGAATGACATCCCAACGCCTTGCGATCTTGCATGTGCTTCATCACATAGGCAAGCATCTTTCTCCGGTGGATGTCTATGAACAGGCACGAACCGAACTCCCCAGCCTGACGGAAACTACCGTGTATCGTACGCTGGAATTTCTCGCCGAGAATGGACTGGTCCGCCCGGCGTTGACCAGTTCGGGGCATCTTGCGTATGAGATCGCACGGCATGAGCATCATCACCTTGTTTGCCGCAGTTGTGGGAATGAAATGGAGGTCGAGCACGAGTTGCTCAAATCCATGTATGAAGCATTGGAAACCAAAAGCGGCTATAAATTGACCGATAGCCACCTTACTTTTTTTGGTCTTTGCCCGAATTGCCGAATGTAAATTAAAAAGGAGAGAGAAAAAATGTTATATTCCCCCGTCCCTTTGCACATCCCCGATGGCTTTCTGAGCCTGATTGTTTCCATTATTTGCTGGGTCCTCACCGTGTTGGTGATCGGCACTGCCATTTCTCGCACGAACAAGTCACTTGGTGAGAAACAGATTCCCTTGATGGGTGTGATGGCGGCCTTTATCTTTGCCGCGCAAATGATCAACTTCCCCGTTGCGGGTGGAACCTCCGGTCACCTCTTGGGCGGAGCGTTGGCGGCGATCGTCTTGGGTCCGTGGGCAGGCATGTTGGTGATGACCGCGGTCATTGCCGTGCAAGCCTTGCTCTTTCAAGATGGTGGTCTGCTTGTGATGGGTGCTAACATCCTCAACATGGGCTTGGCCACTGCCGCTATTGGGTATGGACTCTACCGCGCAGTCAGCGGGCAATCGAAGACAGTGAAACTTGCTGTTACTGGGTTGGCTGCATGGCTTTCTGTCATGGCAGGCGCTTTGCTCACTTCCCTGCAATTGTGGTTGAGCGGAACATCACAACTTGAATTGGTCATCCCAGCCATGATGGGCGTCCATGCCTTGATCGGTTTGGGTGAAGCCTTGATCACCGTTTTTGCGTTGGGCTTTATTTTGCAGACCCGTCCAGACTTGGTGGGCGAAGGCTCCGAATCAGCCAAGGGAAGCAAAGCATGGATTTACATCGGTGGAGCTGTTGCTCTGATCGTAGTCTTGCTCTCGCCTTTCGCCTCTGCAGACCCCGATGGGCTTGAGCGGGTTGCCATCGATATGGGCTTTATCAACACTGGTCAATCCGCACCATATAACATCATCCCTGATTACACCATCCCATTTTTAGGTGAAACCGCTGCGTCGACCATTGCGGCTGGCGTGGTGGGTGTGATCGTCGTTGGGTTGATCATCGTGCTCGTTGGGCGCGGCATGAAAGCAAAATCGTAAATATCCATGCATTTTGATGCCTTTGACCGTTACCACGAAAAGGAAAGTTTCCTTCACCGGCTCGACCCACGCGTAAAAGTGCTGGTGACAGTGGTGTTCATTATCTCCAATGCCTTGCTGCCAGATGGTGCCTGGCTGGCGTTCGGTTTCGCCTGGTTGTTCGTGCTGGTGAACAACCTGCTTTCAAAGCTTGGCATTGGGTATACGTTGAAGCGTTCCATCATTGCTTTGCCTTTTGCGTTGATCGCGATCACTGTCTTATTCTCGATACCGGGCAAGCCGCTCACGACCTTCAACTTCATGATGATGGATCTCACCATCACCGATATGGGCTTGCTGCGATTTGTGAGCATCCTTATCCGTTCGTGGCTCTCGGTGCAGATGGCGATTCTGCTGGTGGCGGTTACGCGCTTCCCAGATCTGATCCATGCCTTGGAACATTTGCGCATCCCTGCTGTGTTGACGACCATCATTGCCTTTCTTTACCGTTACCTCTTTGTTCTAACGGACGAGGTCTTCCGTCTATTACGGGCGAGGGAGGCACGTTCGGCAGCGGTACCCGGCTCGAGGTCCGGAGGAGGCGTGGTGTGGCGTGCCAAGGTTGCGGGAAATATGGCAGGTCAATTATTCTTGCGCAGTTACGAACGCAGCGACCGCATCTACAATGCGATGGTGGCGCGCGGATATGCCGGTCATCTTTATACGTTGAATCCGCATGAGATGAGATCCGCAGATTATTACGCGACCGCTCTGGCGATCGCCATCATTTTTGTTACTCATTTGCTTGGAAGGTTCTAATGCCTGTTACTCATATTACGCAACAATTTCCCCAACACGAATGCAGCGGTGATGTGTTGGCTGTTAACGACCTGCACTTTTCGTATCCCGATGGTCACTCGGCTTTGAATGGTGTGTCGCTCAAATTATGTGGAGGCGACAAGGTGGCTTTAGTTGGACCAAACGGTGCGGGCAAGTCGACCTTGATGCTGCACCTGAATGGAATCCTTGGCGGCAAAGGGGAAGTGGAAGTTGCAGGCATGCACCTCACACGTGACAATTTGCCTGCCATCCGCGCAATGGTCGGACTCGTCTTCCAAAGCCCAGACGACCAACTTTTCTCGCCCACCGTGTTCGAAGATGTGGCATTTGGACCGTTGCATATGGGCTTGCCCGAAGCGGAAGTCCGCACGCGGGTAGATGCCGCACTCGAAGCCGTGCGTATGACCGCGTATCGTGACCGTTTGTCTCATCATTTGAGTGTGGGTGAGAAGAAACGTATTGCTATTGCTACGGTTCTTTCGATGAACCCCAGTCTGCTGGTGTTGGACGAACCATCTGCGGGGCTCGATCCGCGCGCGAGAAGGACACTGATCAACTTACTGCGCGACCTGCCAATCACCATGCTCGTCTCCACGCATGATATGGCAATGGTACGGGAGCTTTTCCCGCGCACCATTGTGATGGACGAAGGGCGTGTGGTGGCAGATGGTTTGACGATGGATATTTTGGAAAACGAAACGTTACTGAATGCTCATGGGCTTGAAAAGCCTTAGGGTGTGATGTAAGTAAAGATGAAATAGGAAAGATGGGTAATGCCCATCTTTTTTTATTTTCCATACAATGGGGGTATTCCATTCTTGAGGAGTTATTTATGTTTATCAAACCGGAACTTGGCGGGCGCATCTTTTGGGGGCTGGCAGGTTTTTCATTGGTCGTTACCGCCTGCGCTGGGTTATCTGTACCGATGCCGGGAATTTTGCTCACCTGCCTTGGTTTGCCTCTGGCAATTTTTTCATTCGGTTATGCTTTCGGGGCTGCCATCACCCGCATTGACGATGACGGGGTCTTTCAGCGTAATTTTTTCTTTGTGCCCAAGAAGTTCGCCTGGAATGAGATCGAAAGCGGCAAGATCGAAACCGAGACCTATAACCACAAAGATAGCTCTGGCTGGACAAGCCGTCGTACACGGACGTATGTGTTGTTCGTGAATAAAGGGGGCAAAAAGATTTTCATCAATGCCAAAAGTTCCGGTCCCGAAGAGTGGTGGGATGCGATGAGACGCATTTCGAAAGAGAAAATGGGGGAGAAGTTTGATGGGTAATTAGGTTTCTTCTTAAGAAACAAAAAGGGACACAGGCAATGCTGACTTTTCTATTATCAGCATTTATCTGTGTCCCTGTTTAATTGGGAGGTAATGTTTTTTAGTATCTGCCAGCAGCTTGCAGCATTTGATAACTTTGGAATGCCAACAGACCGAACAGGAAAGCCATGTAAATACTATTCAGGAAAAGCAATCCAACCGCAGCAAGCACGCCGCCTGTCACCACTGAAACCCATAATGAAGTGCGCAGACCATTCCACGGATCACGTTGGATGAGGACATAGCGCGAAACATGTCC
>Ga0075012_10002574_pt1 | contig 17758 bp, 14 predicted proteins | sample All_14_2_FD_71474 | JGI IMG/M metagenome (GOLD analysis project Ga0075012, IMG submission 71474) | Freshwater microbial communities in response to fracking from Pennsylvania, USA - Allegheny Zone_MetaG_DW_15 | ecosystem: Environmental > Aquatic > Deep subsurface > Groundwater > Drilled... | reverse complement strand
CCGCCACCTTCTACCTCGCCACCGGCTTCCACGGCGTGCACGTGATGATCGGTACCGCCTTCCTTGCCGTGTGTCTCATCCGCGCCATTCGCGGTACGCTCACCATCGAGGGCCATCTCGGCTTCGAATTCGCCGCCTGGTACTGGCATTTCGTGGACGTGGTCTGGTTGTTCCTGTTCGTGGGCATTTACTGGTTTACTTCCTAATTTCATTCTTGAAGGGGGCCCTTTGCCCCCTTCGCGTTGCTGACCCCCGCCGCTGACGCGGCTCGCGCAGCTTCGGCGCTACGCAAAGCCAAAACGGGCGCGGTGATGCATCTTTAAGGAGCATTATGCACCGCTACACCCGCCCCAAACCGCTCGCATGGTTCTTCTTTATGCTGGCCTTTGGCATCTGCGTGGGCCTTGGCAGCTGGCAGGTGCAGCGCCTGCAATGGAAAAGCGGGGTGATCGCCGAGATCGAGCACGCGAAAACGCAGGCGCCGCTGACGGCGAAGACCCTGCCGGAAGATGACGCTGAACTGGAAGCGAAGAACTTCTACCCCGTTACCCTTCAGGGAACTTGGGACTTCATGGTCGAATACCACCTCGCGCCGCGCTACTTCAAAGGGCAGATGGGCTACCACCTCATCCAGCCATTGCTGCTAAAGGACGGCCGTACCGTGCTGGTCAACCGGGGTTGGGTGCCTGCTGCGAAGAAAGAATTTGAAACGCGCCCGCGCAGCATCGGCGTCGGCAATGCTACCATCAACGGTTTGCTTCGCGTGGGTGCCGAGCGCAATTACTTCACGCCCATCAACCAGCCGGAAAAGAACGTGTGGTTCGGGCGCGACGTGCAGGAAATGGCCGGTTTTTATGATGTGAAGAACGTCTATCCGGCCATGGTGGACGTGGTCGGCACGCAAGACATCAAGCAGCTGCCCGTCCCGTCGGACGGCACGATCCGCGTGCGCAACGACCATTTGAGCTACATCATCACCTGGTACAGCATTGCCATCGGCATCCTCATCATCTTCGTGCTTGCGCATCGGAAGAAATCCGCATGAGCGCGACCGCCCAGCTCGAAGCACGGTTCCAGCAGATTGCATCCATCGATGCGGCTAGTGGTATTTTGCACTGGGACGCGGCGACCATGCTGCCTGCCAGCTCGACCGATGCACGCGGCGACCAGCTGGCCGCGCTCGCTGAGGTTAGCCACGAAAAATTGACCGACCCCGCCATGGCCGAGTGGTTCGCCGCCGCCCAAAGCGAGCCGCTGGAAGACTGGCGCCGCGCCAACCTGAATGAAATGCACTGGCGCTGGAGCCACGCCACCAGCGTGCCGCAAACGCTGGTCAGCGCCCTCACCAAGCTGCGGCTGAAAAGCGAACATCAATGGCGCAGCGCCAAAGAAACGTCCGACTATGCGGGCTTTTTGCCAATCTTCCGCGAGGTGATCGCCCTTACGCGGGAAGTGGCGTATGCCAAGGCTGCAGCGCTGGGCCTCAGCCCCTACGATGCGCTGCTGGATAGCTACGATCGTGGACTGCGTCGTGCCACCATTGACCCCATTTTCACGCAGACCAAAACATGGCTGCCCGACTTTGTAGGCGAGGTCATCACGCATCAGGCGGCGCAACCCACGCAACCGCTGAACGCAAACGTGCCCGTGGCCACGCAGGAAGCGCTTGGCCGCGCCATGATGCTGGCGCTGGGCTTTGACACCACGCGCGGCCGCATCGACACCTCGGCCCACCCGTTCTGCGGCGGTGCGCCGGGTGACGTGCGCATCACCACCCGTTACCGCGAGGACCGCTTCACCGACGCGCTCTACGGCGTGCTGCACGAGACCGGCCACGCGCTCTACGAGCAGGGCCTGCCCGAGGCTTGGCGCGGTCTACCGATTGGCGAGGCACGCGGCATGAGCATGCATGAGTCGCAATCGCTGTTCATTGAAATGCAGGTATCGCGCAGCCTTCCGTTCCTGAAATTCCTGCTGCCGCAGTTGACCAAGACCTTCGGCCTGTCCGGCCCGGCATGGAACGAAGCCAACGTTTACCGCAACCTGACGCGCGTGGAGCGTAGCCATATCCGCGTCAATGCCGACGAGGTGACCTACCCGCTGCACGTGATCTGGCGCTACGAGCTTGAGCAGGCGCTGCTTGATGGTAGCCTTGAGGCGGCCGACCTGCCCGCCGCATGGGCCGAGAAAACGCAGGCCTATCTGGGCATCACCCCGCCGGATCACGCGCATGGCTGCCTGCAGGATATTCACTGGCCGGAAGGGATGTTCGGCTATTTCCCGACCTACACGCTCGGCGCCATGACCGCCGCGCAACTGATGGCTGCCTGCCGCCGCGCCTTACCGCAGTTGGATGCGGAACTAGCCCGCGGCGATTTTGCACCCATGCTGCACTGGCTGCGCACGCATGTGCACCAGAAAGCCAGCAGCGCCACCGGCGAGGAGATCCTGCGCGCCGCCACCGGCGAGGCGCTGAACCCCGACCACTTCGAAGCACACCTGCGCGCCCGGTATCTTGCTTAACGAATGAAGGATACGGTGCTAGGCGCAGGCCGGGCCATCAGCGAAGCGATGCGAGAGGGGTGGCACGCCCCCTTCCAATCGGTGCGCAAACAACCACGCTTAGGGGTTGTGAGCGCGCGCAAATCCGCTATAACCCCCGGCATGCGTTACATTTCTACCCGGGGCAAAGCGCCCATCGTTGATTTCAAAGGGGCGTTGCTTGCCGGTCTGGCCAGCGATGGTGGCCTTTATGTGCCCGAATCCCTGCCCCAATTCAGCCCGGCCGAGATCGCGGCGATGGCGCACCTCACCTACGAGGAACTGGCCTTCACGCTACTCAAGCCATTCGTGGGCGACAGCTTCAGCGCTGCGCAGCTGCGCGCCTGCATCGACAAGGCCTATGCCAGCTTCCGCCACCCAGCCATTGCGCCGCTGGTGCAGCTTGGCCCGCAGCATTTCGTGCTGGAATTGTTCCATGGCCCCACGCTGGCCTTCAAGGACTTCGCGCTGCAACTCGTCGGCCATTTGATGGACGAAGCACTGAGAGACTCCGCCGACCGCGCGGTGGTGCTGGGCGCCACCTCGGGCGATACGGGCTCGGCCGCCATTGCGGGCTGCCGGGGTCGTGCGAACCTCGATATCGTGATCCTCTACCCGCGCGGGCGCACCAGCGCCGTGCAGCGTCGCCAGATGACCACCACCGGCGAGGCCAACGTGCACGCCATGGAAGTGGACGGCACGTTCGACGATTGCCAGGACCTGGTAAAAGCCTTGTTCGCCGACGCGCAACTGCGCGCTGGCACCAAATTGCTGGCGGTCAACTCCATCAACTGGGTGCGGGTGCTGGCGCAGGTCGTGTATTATTTCTACGCGGCGTTGCGTTTGGGTGCGCCCGCTAACCCATTGAACTTCTGCGTGCCAACCGGCAATTTTGGCGATATTTTCGCAGGCTACATCGCGCGCGGTATGGGGCTACCCATGGGCAAGCTGATGATCGCCACCAACAAGAACGACATTCTCAGCCGCGCCGTGCACACGGGTGAATACACCATCACCGGCGTGGATGCGACGCTCAGCCCAAGCATGGACATCCAGATCGCCAGCAATTTCGAGCGCCTGCTGTTTGACCTCTATGGCCGCGACGGGGCGCGCATTAGCCAGCTGATCGCGGATTTCCGCGCCACCAAATCGCTCACCCTGAGTGCCGATGCGCACGCCAGCTTCACCGCCATGTTCGCCGCCCACGCGGTGGACGACGCAACCACGCTGGCTACCATTGCGAAAACCCACGCCGACACCGGCTACCTGCTGGACCCGCACACCGCGGTGGGCGTTGCCGCCACGCAGGCCATCGCAGTACCCGGCATCACCGTGACGCTTGCGACCGCCCACCCGGCCAAATTCCCCGAAGCGGTAGTAGAAGCCGCGGGCCTGCACCCGGCCCTGCCGCCGCACATGGCCGATCTGTTCGCGCGCGACGAAAAAATCACCCCGCTGGCCAATGACGCCGCGGCGTTGATGCACTATATCCGTAGCCTATGAGCTACCAGCTAAGTACCCTGCCCAACGGCCTGCGCGTGGCCAGCGAAATGCTGGACAACACCCATTCGGCTGCTTTCGCCATTGCGGTGGATGTGGGCGCACGCCACGAAGAACTGGCCGAGAACGGCCTGTCACACCTGCTGGAACACATGGCTTTCAAAGGCACCAGCAAGCTGAATGCGCGGCGCATTGCCGAAGCGTTCGACCTGATGGGCGGCAACGTGAACGCCTATACCAGCCACGAACACACGGTTTATTACGCGAAAGTGCTGAAAGAATATGGCACGCAGGCGCTGACCCTGCTGTGCGAGATCGTGGCCGATTCGGTGTTCGATGCCGTGGAGCTGGAGCGCGAACGTGAGGTGATCCTGCAGGAGATCGCCATGCACCAGGATTCGCCGGACGATGTGGTGTTCGACCTGTTCCAGGAAGCCGTGTTCGAAGGCCAGCCGCTGGGCCGCAGCATCCTTGGCCCGGAAGCGCAAGTATCGGCCTACAGCCGCGATGACCTGATCGCCTACACGGACAAGCATTACCAGCCCACGCGCATGGTCATCAGTGCTGCTGGTGCGGTGAACCATGCGGAAGTTACCGCCATTGCGGGCGAATTCTTCGGCGCACGGCAGACGCAGGGCATGATGATGCCGCCTGCCCCCGCCAGCTTCCACACGGGTCGCCGCACGCAGGAGAAAGACCTCGAGCAGGTGCAATTGCTGCTCGGCTACCCCGGCATGCCCAGCAGCCATGAAGATTACTACGCACTGCAGGTATTCGGTACCATTCTGGGTGGCGGTATGAGCTCGCGCCTGTTCCAGGAAATTCGCGAAGAACGCGGGTTGGCCTATTCGGTGTCGGCCTTCGCCAGCGCCTATCAGGATGTGGGCGTGGTCGGCATTTATGCAGGCACCAGCGCCGAGAAGGTCCCCGAATTACTGGAAGGCCTGAAGCGTGTACTGGATACCAGCGCACTGGGTGTAAGCGCCGCCGAATTGCTGCGCGCCAAGAACCAGCTGAAAGCAGGCATCGTCATGACACGTGAATCCAGCGGCGCAATCGCCGAATGGATCGCGCGGCACCTGCATGTGTATGGCCGTTACAAAACCGCCGACGAAATCCTTGAGCAGATCGAATCTATCACCGAGGCGGATATTCGTCGCGTTGCCGCGCGCATGTTCGCCACCACCCCTGCCATCGCTGCCCTCGGCCCGCAAGGCAGCGTGGCCGAGGTGGATTTTGTTGCAGCGTTGGCAGCCTGAACATGAACACCATCTACACACTGACAGTGACCGAGGACCAGGCCGGTACCCGGCTGGACAAATACTTAAGCGATGCTATCGACGGTATCAGCCGCGCGCGCTGCCAGCAATTACTAGAAGAAAGCTGCGTTGCACGGCGTGGCATACCCATTCGCAGCGCGTCGGGCAAGGTAAAGGCGGGCGAGACCTATATTGTTAACGTGCCGGAAGTCAAAGTGCTGGAGCTGACGCCCGAGAAGATCCCGCTGGATGTAGTGTTCGAGGATGAGCACCTGCTTATCATCAACAAAGCACCGGGCATGACCGTGCACCCCGCACCCGGCGCGCAATCGGGCACACTGGTGCATGCGCTGCTGGCGCATTGCGGCGAAACGCTCTCAGGCATCGGTGGCGTGGCCCGCCCCGGCATCGTCCACCGCATCGACAAGGACACCTCCGGCCTGCTGGTGGTGGCAAAGAACGACGCAGCGCACCAGTCGCTTTCCGCACAGCTGAAGGACCGCACGCTCAGCCGCACCTATATCTGCTACGTGTGGGGCGCATTGACCCCGCGCGAGGGCGAGATCGACGCGCCGATTGCCCGCAACCCGCGTATGCGCAAGCAAATGGCGGTGGTGGAAGGCGGCAAACATGCCCTCACTTTCTACGAAACGCTGGATCAGTATATTCCCAAATCCTCCATTAACCCGGTGGCCAGCAAGGTGATGTGCCAGCTCGACACCGGCCGCACCCACCAGATCCGCGTGCACATGGCGCACCGCAAATGCCAGCTTATCGGCGATGCGCTTTATGGCACCGCGCCGGGCACGCGCTTCAATCGCATGCGCAGCTCGCATAGTGTTATTCCGCAGGAAACACTGCTTTCATTAACCGGATTTCATCGTCAGGCGCTGCACGCGCTGGAACTGGCACTAATCCATCCTTTTTCGGGTGAGGAAATGCTGTTTTCATGCCCGATTCCTGCGGATCTTGAGACCCTTGAGCGCACCCTGCTTTCCTTGACAAACCGGGCCTAGTCGGGTACATATCAGCCAATCGCTATCGATGCGCGCCTCGCGCCTTCCCGAGCGAATGTTTCTGCGCCTTATGGCGCATTTATATGTGATTTGATTCAGTTAAGAAACAATACACGGCAACAACACGAAAGGTTGTGACCATGGCAAACGTAAAAACAATGGCTGTTCCTGCGATTTCCCCCGATGGCGGCTTGCGCAGCTACATGCAAGAGATCCAGAAATTCCCCATCCTCACCGCCGACGAGGAATATGCCCTCGCCAAACGCTGGACGGAGGACATGGACTACGAGGCGGCGCATCAGCTCGTCACCTCGCACCTGCGCCTGGTGGCCAAGATCGCCAGCGGCTACCGCGGCTATGGCCTGCCCATGGCTGAGCTGATCGCCGAAGGCAATATCGGCCTCATGCAGGCGGTGAAGAAATTCGAGCCGGAGAAAGGCTTCCGCCTTTCCACCTACGCCATGTGGTGGATCAAGGCCAGCATCCAGGAATTCGTGCTACGCTCGTGGAGCCTGGTGAAAATGGGCAGCTCGGCCGCCCAAAAGCGCCTGTTCTTCAACCTGAAGAAAATGAAGAAGCGTCTGCAGCGCATCGACGAATCCGCCGTGCTGACGCCGGAGGAGATCCGCCTGATCGCCGCCGAGCTGAACGTGAACGAGCAGGACGTGATCGACATGGATAGCCGCATGAGCGCGAATGATCAGCGGCTCGATGCCCCCATGACGCAGGACGGCGATTCCGGTGCGTGGATGGATATGCTGGCCGACACGCGCGACAATCAGGAAACCACGCTGGGCGACCACGAAGAATACGCCCAGAAGCGCGAGCTGATGGTGCAAGCCATGGAAACGCTCAACGCGCGCGAGCGCGACATCATTGTGCATCGCCGCCTCAGCGAGGACCAGATCACGCTGGAGGAACTTTCGCAGCGCTACAACATCAGCCGCGAACGCGTGCGCCAGATCGAAGCCCGCGCCATGGACAAAATGACCAAGTTCGTGCTGGCCGCAGCCGGCAAGCCGTTACTGCCGAAAGCCGCCGCGGCGTAACAGTATCGACTGCTACGCTAACGTTAGAAACCACGTCGTGCTCAAAACAGGTCTTTTTTCTAGATAGCGCATGCGTTTGCCTTTATAATTATGGGCATATGAAGCATGCATTCTCACTCGTGGAACTATCGATCGTCCTCGTCATTCTTGGACTACTTACCGGTGGTATCCTTGGTGGGCAGGCACTCATTCGTGCGGCTGAACTACGCGCCGTAAGCACGGAATATGGCCGCTATGCAGCCGCCGCCATGACCTTCCGCGATAAATACTTTGCCGTACCGGGTGATTTCCGCGATGCGACGCGCTTCTGGGGCTGGCAGGTGAATGGCAGCAACTGCACCACCAATAGCAGCGCGGCGGTCAACAGTGCTGGCGCATGCGATGGCAATGGCGACGGCACTATCCTGTGGGACAATAGCGGTGCCGTGAGCACATCGCGTGAAATGCACCAGTTTTGGCGACACCTTGCACTGGCGGGCTTAGTAGAAGGCACCTACACCGGGCTTGCCGGGCCCACGACCAATTCAGCCGACGTTGTGCCGGGTACAAACTCACCGCGTGCAAAACTTGCGAACGCAGGCTGGGGTGCGGCCCAAACCAATTGTGGCTATGGCGGCGGATGTTTTACCACCATGCATATCGCCAACGGGTATCCCCCCTATTTCATGTTCGGTCGCCAATGGGCTGGGGGTGGCAATGTTCCGGGTGGCAATGTTCTCAAGCCGGAAGAAGCATGGAACATCGACACCAAAATGGATGATGGTCGGCCCGTATCGGGAAAGATCATCCCGCTCTACCAGAACTCCACCAACCTCTGCAGCACGGCGGCGAGCGCTACGGACACGAGCGCCACGTATCTTTTGAGCAGCACGACCGTGGGCTGCTCGCTTTACTTTCTGAACGCGTTCTAGGAGCTACGCGGCGAGCGGGGCAGTGCTTTCTGCCACGCGCTTGATGCGGCGGGTGAGCGATTCCACGAAATCCCAGCCATCTTCCTGCGCGCTGGCGGCGCGGGCATACAGCGCGTAGAGCGGCGAATTCAGCAGCTTGGTATAAGCTTGGCGGTAGGTCTGGGTGGCCTGCTCCACCTGCCGCACAAAATCCTCGAATGCCTGCACGGGCGCATCTTCCGCCGGGGCAAGCAACTGCGCCTCCAGCCGCACAAGGGCGGCGAGATCGCTGGTGGCGTAGGCATGGTTCACCTGCGCCATGGTGGGGCGCCCGGCCTCGCTTACGGTCGCATCGGGGTGGAGTTCTTTGGCAAGCTGGCGGAAGCGCGCCTTCAGCTCGCGGGCGCGCGCTTCGCCCACGGCCTGCTGCACCCATTCGAACGGGGCTTTCGGCAGGGCCACCGGCTCGGCCACGGCGGCGGGCACGTGTGCCAGCATCTGGGCGAAGGGCTGTAGCCGCGCCACCATGTCCAGCGCGAAACGTTCAAGCCCGGATTCCACGCGCAGCATGCGGCGCATTTCGGTTTCCAGCTGCTCAAGGGTCTTGTGAATACGCACACGCCAATAGTTCATGAGCTGGCGGTGGGCTTGCGCGTTCAGGTTCGCGGGCGAAAAGGGAGAATGCTGCATAAAACCCCATCCGTGGTGTTTGGATGCGTTTTGCATACTAAATCTAGGGGGTCGCTGCAACAAAACCTATGCCCTATGCACAGGATTTACATGACGCGCGCTTCGGGGAAGATAATGCGCACGGTGGTGCCTTCGCCAAGCACGCTGGTCAGCTGCAATTTGCCGCCATGCAGCTCGGCGAACATTTTGCACAAAGGCAGGCCGAGGCCTGTGCCCTCGTGGCTCTGGCTGCGGTGCACCTGGCCGAACACGGCCAGCGCCGTGGGAATATCTTCCTCGGCAATGCCCACGCCCGTATCGGTCACCACCAGATGCATCTGGTTATGATGATCGGTGCGCGCACTGACGGTGATGTTGCCACCCGGCGGGGTAAATTTGATGGCGTTGCTCATCAGGTTCAGCAGAATCTGACGTACCTTGCGCTTATCCGCCATCAGGTGGGAGAGCCCCTCGCCCACCTCCATGCGCAGCTGGATCTGCTTCGCCTTCGCGCGTTCGTTCACGATGCGCACGCATTCTTCGATGGCGCGTTTCAGATCGATCTCTTCTTCGTTCAGCTCCAGCTTACCGGCCTCGCCTTTGCTGAATTCCAGAATGTCGGAGATCAGTTGCAGCAGGTGCGTGCCGCACAAATTGATGTCCTGCACGCGTTCGCGCTGCTTATCATTCACCGGCCCGAAATAGCCCGCATTGAGCATTTCTGAAAATCCGATGATGGCGTTGAGTGGTGTACGCAGTTCATGGCTCATGTTAGCCAGGAACTCGGATTTCGCCTGACTCGCCAGAATGGCCGAGGCTTCGGATTCCTCCACGCGAATGATCTGCTTGGCCATGGTGAGCGCGAAGAAGCTGAGCACCGAGCCGAACACCGTGAAGATCGCGAGGAACGAGATGTCTTTCATGCGCGCGCTGCGCCAGCCCGCGAGGAAGTCGTCCTCGTCGATCACAATGGCGGTGATGATGGGCAGGTTCTTCAACTGCACGTAGGAGTAAATTTTGACCGTTTCGTTGAAGGTCTGTGTGTTGGTGACGACTTTTTGCGCCTCGGCATGTTCGGTCGCGTGGTCGCCGATGAAATCAAGGATCACGTCCTGGTCGGTGCCATCTTCCGGGCCGGTGTAGAGCACCGAGCCGTTATCCAGCATCAGCGACATGAAGCGGTGCGTACCCGAATCGACGCTGGCAAAGAAGTCGCTGAAGAAGCGCGGGTCCAACGCCGCGATAATGACGCCCCCGAAGCTTCCATCCAGCTTATTCAGGCGGCGGCTCATCACGATCAGCTGCGGGTGTGCGGCGTTGCGCGTGCGCTGCTGGCCAATGTAGTAATTGCGTTCGGTCTCGTCTTTCAGTGACTGGAAGGCCGGGTCGTCGCGCAGGGTTTCGGCGTAGTTGTACCAGTCGTCGTAGCCCGGCTTGTTCGCCGCCACCTCGATCACCCCACGGTCGTTCACCAGCATCAGTGCGGCGATCTGCGGCGTTTCTTCCACCCAAAGGCGGAAATTGTTCTCGATGTCGCGCGGCAGGTTACCGCCAAACAGCATGTTGAAATATTGCCGCTCCACCGCGCGGCGCAGCGTCAGGTCTACCGCTAGGAAGGTCAGCTCCACCTGGTCGGAGAGAATGCTGGTCAGGCGGCTGGCGTTGGCCTTGCCCTCGTCCACCGCATATTCATAGGCTTTGCTGGCCTGATAGGCCACGAACACGCAGAACAGCAGCATGATGAGCGCCGAGAATGCAATCAGCGTGCGTGCCTTGGGCGAGCGCATGCGCGCCTTCATGCCCATCAGCGGGGCATCGGCGGCATCGGCCTTTTCTTCGGGTGCGCGGGTCGTCATGGCTTTTGTTTTGCTACTCTTTTCCAGTCTGGTCACTATCGCCGCTGGCGGTTAAGGAACCGTGAACAAAGCTTTGAAGAAACGTTAGGATTTGGCTTTTTATGCACATTTTTCAGCAAAATCCTGCTTACAGCGCTGCTAAGTTATTGATTTCATAATCACCTCACCGTCACCAAATCTTCACGTGATGCTTATGCAATGGTTGGCTAGCCTGCCCGCGCTGTTTTGATTTTTTTTGAACGTAAACTCATTTTCAGAGGTTCGATAAAAATCTTTCCGTGCTCATTCATTCGGAATGCATACGGGGCAGTGTTTTGGGTTCGGCTTTTTTCCGTTCCCTTATTTGGAGTGACTACCATGAGAAAGTTGTTTGCAGTCATGCTCGCTTCTGTACCGGCGCTCGCAATCACCGCGAACTCGGCCAAGACGCGTGAACCGCTCAATCACATGAACGACTCCGCCGATGTGCGCGATACGATGATCAAGCCTGCAACCGCTTCCGGCTCCCAGGAAATCATCGGCATCGAAGGCACCGCATTGCGCACGCAGAACGATCCGCACACGACCATCGGCCGCCTCGGCGCCGCTGTCGATCGCGCTATCGCCTATGCCCGCAACGCCGCCACCGCATTCACGTCGCTTCGTCGGCAGAGCACGCCTGCTCTCGCCATCGCCGCGGCCTGATGCAACGTCGTAACGGTTAGCCTTCTGGGTTAACCGTTGGGGAGTCCTTTTTCCTTTGGGGAATCGGACTCCCTTTTTATTTAAGCCGTTGCAAATAATCCTACGGCACGTAAGGTTCGCTTCATATGCGGCGAGTGCTAGAAGCGGCGCGCGCAGCACCGCAGCGTAGCAGCGCTACGTGAGGATGCGAGCACGCACGTGACGCCGCAATCGTCCAGAGAAACGAACCGCGAGTTGTGATGGTCACACGCATCCATACCGTTGCCTTCCAAGGTATTGAAACCATCCCGGTCGAGGTACAGGTGCATCTGGGCGCGGGCCTGCCCGCCTTCACCATCGTCGGCCTGCCCGATAACACCGTACGCGAATCACGCGAGCGGGTGCGCGCGGCGCTAGCGTCCATGGGCGTGCAGCTGCCCGCGAAGAAGATCCTCGTCAACCTCGCCCCGGCCGATGTGGCCAAGGAAGGCTCGCATTTCGATGTGCCGATTGCGCTGGGCCTGCTGGTCGCCATGCAGATGCTACCGGAAGATGCGACCGAGCGCATGCTCGCACTGGGCGAACTGGCACTGGATGGCCGCCTGCAGGAAGTGGCCGGCGTGCTGCCCGCCGCGCTCGCCGCCAATGCGCAAGGCCGCGGTCTCATCTGCCCGGCGGGCAACGGCGCGGAGGCTGCCTTCGCCGGTGAGCTGGACGTGTGGGCCGCCAGCTCGCTGCTGGCCATCGTCAACCACGTCAAAGGCCAGCAGGTGCTAAGCCCGCCCGAGATCCGCAGCATGGCGGTTGCCCATCGCGGGCCGGATCTGGCCGAAGTACGCGGGCAGGCCATGGCCAAGCGCGCGCTGGAAATTGCTGCGGCCGGTGGCCATAATTTGCTGATGATCGGGCCGCCCGGCTCGGGCAAATCCATGCTGGCGGCGTGCCTGCCGGGTATTCTGCCACCCATGAGCGCCGAAGAAATGCTGGAGGCAAACCTGATCGCCTCCGTTGCAGGCAAACTGGTGAAGGGCGAATTCAGCGGCGCACGGCCTTTCCGCGACCCGCACCATTCCAGCTCTATGGCTGCCATGGTGGGCGGCGGCAAACGCGCCGTGCCCGGTGAAATTTCGCTGGCACATCATGGCGTGCTGTTCCTGGATGAGCTGCCCGAGTACCCCCGTGCTGTGCTGGAATCGCTCCGCCAGCCACTGGAGACCGGCACTATCAGCGTGGCGCGCGTGGCCATGCATGTGACCTACCCGGCGCGTTTCCAGTTGATCGCGGCCATGAACCCCTGCCGCTGCGGTTACCTGAGCGATGCCGAGCGCGCCTGCAGCAAGGCCCCACGCTGCGCGGGCGACTACCAAAGCAAAATATCCGGGCCGCTGCTGGATCGCATCGACCTGCATGTGGAAGTACCCGCGATGGATACGCTGGCCATGCTCAGCCGGGAATCGGCCGAGCCAAGCGCGGTGGTGGCGCAACGTGTGGCGGCCGCCCGGCAGGCACAGTACGCGCGGCAAGGCAGCATCAACGCGACACTCAGCGGCGAAGCATTGCAGCAACGCACGCAGTTGGATAGCGCCGCACATAGCTTGCTGGAAGGCGCCACGAAACAGCTCAATCTTTCCATGCGCGGGCTTACGCGCGTGCTTCGCATGGCGCGTACCATCGCTGACCTTGAGGGCAGTGCCGCAGTGAGCAAACTGCATCTATCCGAAGCACTTTCGTATCGTCAGCAACCACAGGGTAAATGGCTCGATGCAGCCTAAATGCTGTAGCTTTCGCCGTATTCTTCGCGCGGCGCGGCGAGTGAGGCGAGCTCGGCGATGAGCCCCAGCGCACCGAAATGGCAGCTGGGCATTTTGGCTTTGCCGTCTTCGCCCTCGTCGCACATGCCAACGAATTCCATGCCGGTCGCGTTCAAATTGCCCTGCGCGTCGCGTTCGCGGTTCACGCGGTAGGCACCGCCCACGGCGTGTCCATCCATCAGGTACAGCATCGGCTCGGCGGGTGCACCGTCCACCACATCAATGGTGGGAATGCCTTCCTGAATCACCACTTCGGTGGATTGCACGCCTTCCTTAATGACGTTCATTTTGTTGCGCAGCTTCTTGTTCAGCTCGAGCATCTCATCGCCGGATTTTACGGTCATGATGCCCATGCCATAGGTGCCCGCGTCCGACTTCACGTACACATACGGTTCATCGGTGATGCCGTATTCCGCGTATTTGCTGCGCACATTGTGCAGCACTTTTTCCACGCCCATGGCCACGCATTCAAGGCCCTGGCGCTCGCCAAAATTCACGCGGCCGCATTTGTGCGAAACACTATCGAGCAGCCACGGATCGAGCGCGAACGCATCCGCGAATTCGCGCACCAGTTTGGCGTAGGCATCGAAATGAATCGATTTGCGGCGGCGGTGCCAACCCTGGCTTGGCCGCGGCTGGATGGGTTGGCTCACGCCGCGCAGCACTTCCGGCAGGCCGGAAGTGAGGTCGTTATTCAGTACGATCATCTGTGGCACAAAGCCCGACTCGGTGGCCAGCATGCTGCGCTCACGCACCAGCGGTTGCTGCAGCAAATCGTCGCCCGCACTGGTCTGCAACGCAATGGGTTGGCCCGGTTGCGCAGCAAGGCTGCCGATGACCACTTCCGCGCCAGCGGCTTCCAGCACCGATTTCAGCGCGCCGAGATTATCCAGATAGCCTTGGTTGCGCGTGTGGTTCTCGGGAATCAATAACACGCGCGTGATCGGCTGGTTGCAGCGCGTGAAGCGCGCACGCGCATGCACTGAAGCACGCTGACGCGCTGCGCCACTGAGCTTGTTGAAACCCGCCGGGAAAAGGTTGGTATCCACCGGAGCGATTTTATAGCCCGCATGACGCAGATCGACCGATGAGTAGAACGGCGCGCCGGATTCCATGCGCCGCGCATCCATCCATGCGGTGATTTCGTCACTGCGGCTGGCCAGCAAATCGCGCAGGCGGTCAAGAATGGCCGGCGGCGTTGCCGCAGGCTGGAGTGCCGGTTGGTTCATGATGGAATGCCCCCTTCAAAGCGTGGTGCGCGGTGCCAATCACCCCACGCCGCCAATGTCATGGCCGCCAATGTAATGATGGCGGTGTCTGCCCGCAAGATGCGCGGCCCCAAAGAAACGCCGCGCGCCTGTTTGCAATGGCGCAGCATAGCAAGCTCTTCCGGCGTAAAACCGCCTTCGGGGCCTGCAAGAATGGCCCATTTTATAGGTGGCTCCGGCAGATCGCACGTGCTGTGCGATGCCTCCGCGCAGCTCCGCCGGCTCATGGCTGGCTCGGGCTGCTGCCCTCGCTGCGTATCCTCGCGGCGCTGATGCAGTCCCTGCGTAACGCCAAAGTGGCGCGAGCCGCTTGCGGGAGGGGTCAGCCCGCCATTGGCGGGCGAAGGGGACGCAGCCCCTTCTAGGCACCGCAGGTGCCCACTTAATACATCGCTGATAGGTTTTCCTGTCCCCGTTTCATCGCCATAGATGAGCACACGATCAGCAGGGAAATGACCCAGCCATTGCGCCAGTTTTTGTGGCGCGTGGATCAACGGCCAGTCGGTGCGCTCGCATTGTTCGGCCGCTTCACGCGCGATGGATTCGGCGCGTTCGGCATTCACTTTATCGACAATGGTGCGCTGCGTAAGTACCGGGTGCAGTTGCGCGGCGCCCAGTTCGGTCGCCTTTTCAATGATCGTTTCCAGCCGCCCACCTTTGATGGGGGCGAACGCGACCCACATATCCACCCCGGCCTGTGCAGGTTTGGTTTGTGCAACCAGCTGCAGGGCAATGGTCTTCTTTTTCACGTCGGTAATCCGGGCCAGCCATTCGCCATCGGTGCGGTTGAACAGCGCCACATGCTCGCCCGCCTGGGCGCGCAGCACATGCGCCAGATAATGCGCGTGGTTGCCTTCCAGCAGCAGGCTGGCCCCCGGTTGCAGGGCGTGGTCAATGGCGAGGCGCTGGCGGGGTTTTGGGTGCATGGTTTCTCTTTACCGCCCGCGTGTGATTCATGCTAGTAGCGTTTTATGCAACGCGTTCGCCCCTATCTGCGCCTGATGCGCATGGACAAGCCCATCGGCATCTGGCTGCTGTTCTTTCCGGCGGCGTGGGGCATGCTGCTGGCCCCCGCACCGCTGCGCTGGGACCTGCTGGCGTTGCTGCTGCTGGGCGCCACCATCACCCGCGCGGCGGGCTGCATCATCAACGACCTGACGGACCGCAAGCTCGATGCGCAAGTGGAGCGCACCCGCACCCGGCCCCTTGCCAGCGGCGAGATCCCCGTGCGCGATGCTTGGGTATTGCTGTTCGTGCTGGCCTTCAATGCCCTGTTGCTGGCGCTGGTGCTGCCCGTACAGGTGGTGTGGCTGGCGCTGTGCGTCGTACCCATGATTGCGGCCTACCCGTGGATGAAGCGGCTGACCTTCTGGCCGCAGGCATTTCTTGGCCTCACCTTCAATTTCGGCGCGCTTATCGGCTGGGCGGCCACGGGCCAACCACTGGCGATGGCCCCGGTGCTGCTTTATGCTGGCTGCTTCTTCTGGACGCTGGGGTATGACACGCTCTACGCCGTGCAAGACATGCCCGACGATGCCAGTGTGGGCATCAAATCCACCGCGCGGCGGGTGGGCACAGGTGCGCGCTTGCAATGGTTCACCTTCGCCAGTTATCTGGCGGCGCTGCTGCTTTGGCTGGCCGCATGCATCATCGCGGAACGTTATGCCTTGCCCGTGCAGCTGGCGCTGATCGCCGTGGCAGTGCATATGGGCTGGCAAGCCACCCATGCCAAAGCATTGGTGCCGGGGAGTGCGCGCGGCGGCCAGCTGTTCCGTAGCAACCAATGGCTGGGGCTTTGCATGTTTGCAGGCCTGCTGTTTACTGCAGCATTTTCTAATTTGTCGTAATCCTGCCGCAGGTAGGCAATTTTTCATGCAATTTCATGGGTCTTTTGTGCCGCGCGGCTGGCAAAATCACCGTGCTGCTTCACAGTGCATGAGAAGTGTGGCAAGATGCCTGTTCGGCAATTCGCCATAAAAAACAAAACACCTGCAACCGATTCGACCCCACCCGTATGTTCTGGCGTTCGCAATCCGACTCCACACCAAGCACCCCTGCCCTTGGCAGCTGTGGCTATCCGCAGCGCTTTGTAGAAGCGCTGGCGCAGCTGGAATCCGACGCGCGTACCAAACAACTCCCCGCCACCATTATCCTCTTCTCGATCGACAACCTACCGATGATCATGAGCGGCTACTCCATGGCAGTGGCCGAAGCGGTGATGAAAGAGATCGAAGACGTGATCGGTAGCAAGCTGGAGAACGGCCAGCTCGCCCGTGTGCAGCGCGACCAGTTCGGCATTCTGCTGCATGGCATGCTGGAGCGGCAGGTGCAGCAATGGTGCCACGACGTACAGGACGCGATCCGCACCTACAGCTACGATTCGCGCTATGGCGAACTGCATTGCCTGAGCCGCTATGCATACCAGATGTTGCCCGACGCGCACGGTACGGCTGAGGAATTGCTGGCGCGCACGCTGGTGGCGCTGACCGAAGAGAAGGACGAAAACCGCCTGCGGCAGGACATCTCCGGCGTGGAACAGCGCGAGGAAATGGGCATTGCCAACATCCTCGGCCAGGCCATGAAAGAAAACCGCTTGCGCCTTGCCTACCAGCCGGTGATCGACAGTAAATCCGGCGAAGTGGCGCATTACGAAGCGTTGCTGCGCCTGTATTCCGAAGAGGGCAAGATCAGCTCCGCTGGCATGCTCATTCCCGTGGCCGAGCGCATGGGGTTGATGCCGATGATCGACAAGATCGTGCTGGAGAAGGTCGTGGCCGAATTGCGCAATGATAAGCACGTGCAGCTTGCCTTGAACGTATCGAACCTGACCACGCAGGATCCCAGCTGGCTAGCCATGCTGAAACAGGCGACTGATGAAACGCCGGAAATCGGCCCGCGCTTGATCGTAGAGATCACCGAGACCGCGATGCACCGTGACCTGAAACACATGGCATTCTTCTGCGCCGAAGTGCAGATGACAGGCGCGCTTATTGCACTGGATGATTTTGGCTCGGGCTACACCAGCTTCCGCCAGCTGAAAATGCTCTCGCTCGACATGGTCAAAATCGACGGCAGCTTCATTCGCGACCTGACCGACAATGCCGATTCACGCTTCTTCGTGAAGATGCTTCTCGATTTCACACGCGGTTTCGGCCTGAAGTCGGTCGCCGAGTTCGTAGAGAATGGCGAGATTGCCAAAATGCTCATGGAACTCGGGGTCGACCAACTTCAGGGTT
>Ga0075012_10002572_pt1 | contig 17767 bp, 18 predicted proteins | sample All_14_2_FD_71474 | JGI IMG/M metagenome (GOLD analysis project Ga0075012, IMG submission 71474) | Freshwater microbial communities in response to fracking from Pennsylvania, USA - Allegheny Zone_MetaG_DW_15 | ecosystem: Environmental > Aquatic > Deep subsurface > Groundwater > Drilled... | reverse complement strand
GCCGCGCTGCGTCTTCGTCCTGAGGGCCCCAGACGTTGTCACGCAACACGCGGCCGGTGCTGTCCACCGCGTGTTTCATGCCGGCCAGGTCACTCTTGCTGGTTTTTTCGTTGCCAGCGACCTGCTCGGCGGCGGCGTTGTCCAGGTAGGCGCGAAAGGTCGAGACCTCGATCACCTCATGCTCACGCCCACGGCCATACACCACGTGCACGATGCGAAAACGCCGCCCGATGATGAAGGCTCGGCGAAACAGGTTTTTGACCTGCTCGGGCGTGGCGTTGGTGGCCACGTCAAAGTCTTTAGGGGCCAAGCCGAGCATCAGGTCACGCACCGCACCACCCACGATGTAGGCCTCAAAACCGGCGGCTTTGAGGGTGCGCACCACGTTGTTGGCGCGTTCGTCCACCAACTCGGGGTTGATGCCGTGCACGTCAGGGCCAATTTCGGCACGTTTGCCAAATGGGTTCTTGGCTGTGGCGGGGGCGGATTTGCCCAGCAGTTTGTCGATGAATCTTTTGATCATGGGTGTGGGTGGTGTATCAAAGCGCACAGGCCTGCTATTTTGTGAATCGGCGCTATGGAAAAAGCTCAAGTATGCGCCAGCCGCGATCCAGTGCAATCGCGCGCAGTTGGTCGTCGGGGTTGGTGGCCACCGGGTGGGTCACGTGCTCCAAGAGTGGCAGGTCGTTGATCGAGTCGGAATAAAAGGTGCTCTCGACATCGTCCCAGCCGAGCTGGCGGCGGGCCAGCCATTCTTGCACCCGCGCCACCTTGCCTTCGCGAAACGAGGGTGTACCGTCAATTTCGCCGGTAAACCAGCCGCTGGCCGGGTCACGCGCGAGCTGGATGGCGATCAGCTCCGGCACACCAAACGCGGCGGCAATCGGGCGGGTGACAAACTCGTTGGTCGCGGTGACGATGATCACCTCATCCCCCGCCGCCTGATGGTCTTGCACCAATTTTTTGGCATGGGGATGGATGGCGTTTTGCACCACAGACCGCATGAAATCAGCATGGGCAGCTTCTGATTTGGCTGCGCCTTGCTGGCGGATGGCGCGCGTGGCAAAGCGCATGTAGTCATGGATGTCGAGCGTGCCCGCCTTGTACTGCTGGTAATAGGCGTCGTTTTGCCGGGCGAAATCAGCCGCATCGTTCCAACCCAGTGAGGTGGTGAACACGCCCCACTGGTGGTCGGAATCGACGGGGATCAGCGTGTGGTCCAGGTCAAACAAAGTGAGCCTTTTGACCCCGCTGCTTGCCACTGTGTGTGCCGCGCTGCCCCCCAAGGGGCCTCTCGCGCCTGGGGGTGGCCCGGCGGTGCTCGTTTTCTTTGACATCATGCGTTATCCATCATGGTTTTGATCAGCGGAATGGTGATGGCGCGCTGGGTTTGCAAGGCGTAGCCGTCCATCAGGTCGAGCAGTTCCATCAGTGAGCCCAAGTCGCGGCTGAAACGTGTCAGCATGAAGTCCATCACCTCATCACTCAACGCAATGCCGCGCGCCTGGGCGCTGGCGCGCAGCACCTCACGGCGCTGGGTGTCGTCCAGCGTTTGCAGCGCAAACACATGGCCCCAGCCAAGCCGGGTGCGCAGGTCGTCGCGCAATTTCAAGTCAGCCGGGGGCAAACTGCCGGCGGCCAGCACGGCAATTTGCTGCGTCTGGGCGTTGACAAACCAGTTGAAGGCCGCCTGCTGCTGCGCCGCATCGAAGGCATGGACATCGTCCATCAACACGGCCGCCCAGGTGGCGTCAAACTCGTCAGCGACAGACGTCGTCGCGTCAAGCCAGCCGACCCGCTGGCCCTGGCCCTGCAACGCGCTGCTGACGGCGCACAGCAGGTGAGATTTGCCACAGCCGCCAGGGCCCCACAGGTAGGTGGGCACGGGCGAGCGTGCTGTGCCCGCCTTGCCCGGCTGGCCCAGCCACAACTGCAGGTGATCCAGCGCTGCGGCGTTGGGACCAACGCAAAAATTACTCAGGCTCGGGCCCTTGGCCAGGCCCATATCCAGCACCAATTGTTTCATTATGATTCGCGGTACAAGGCGCTGTTCATATACGTGTCGCGCGCGCGGCGGATGGCCACCAGCAGCACCGCGCTGACCGGTAGCGCAATCAGCACCCCGACAAAGCCGAACGAGTGCCCAAACGCCAGCAGCGCAAAAATCACCGCCAGCGGGTGCAGGCCAATGCGCTCACCCACCAGCCGTGGTGTCAGAAAAAAACTCTCTACCAACTGGCCCAGTCCGTACACCACAGCCACCATCACCAGCACACTGACATGACCGCTTTGCGCCGAAAACTCCAGAAAACCCGCCAGCAGCGCCAAAATCAACCCCAAACCAAACCCGACATAGGGAATGGCAATCGCCAACCCGGTAAACACCCCAATGGGCAGCGCCAGGTCGAGCCCGAACAGCGCCAGACCCACGCTGTAGTAAACCGCCAGCACCAGCATCACCAGCAACTGCCCGCGAAAATATTGGCCCAGCACGCCGTCGGCCTCGTCAGTGAAGTTGCTGACCACGCCGCGCGTGCCGGGCGGCACCAGCGCCAACAGCATGCTGATAAAGCGCCGCCAGTCCATCAAAAAGTAAAACAGCGCCACCGGAATCAACACCCCGTTGCCCAAAATGGAGAGCGCCACACTGCCGCCCAGCTTGGCCGAAGCCAACAACTGGCCCACGCTGTCTTCCAGATTGGCGCTCAGGTGTTCCATCAAAAACGCGCGGATGCCAGCCACATCCAGCGACACCTGCAAGCCCAACGCCGCCAGCTTGGGGGCCAAAAAAATGTTGAGCTGGTCCAAGAGCGGCGGCACCTGCTCGCGCAGTTGCGGCAGTTGTTTGACCAGAATCGGCACGATCAGCAGAGCAATCGACAACAACATCGCCAGAAAGACCAGCTCCACCAGCACCACCGCCACCACACGCGGCAGGCGGCCTTGGCCCAGGTCATCCAGCCAGTCCACCACCGGGGTCAGCGCATAGGCCAGGATCGCCGCCACCACAAAGGGGGTGAGCACCGGGGCCAGCAACCACAGCAGCAGCACCCCGCCGATCAACAGCGCGGCCCAGGCCAAGGCTTTTTTCTGAGGGGAGGTGAATTGCATCAAATGAGTGAAAAATCGGCGGGGGGCCGTACCCTTAAAATCAGGCCAAATTCTATCGGGCTCGGCTCAGCTGGCCGACCCATCCTCAAGTTAACCGATCACCCCCGGCATTTGGCCTGACTGAACTACCCCATGACCACTTCAAACACCCCCACCACCGCCCTCTCCTACAAAGACGCAGGCGTTGACATCGACGCTGGCGACGCGCTGGTGGAGCGCATCAAGCCCCTGGCCAAAAAAACCATGCGCGAAGGTGTGCTGGCCGGCATTGGCGGCTTTGGCGCGCTGTTTGAGGTGCCCAAGCGCTACAAAGAACCGGTGCTGGTAAGTGGCACCGACGGCGTGGGCACCAAGCTCAAACTGGCGTTTGAATGGAACATGCACGACACCGTGGGCATCGACCTGGTGGCCATGAGCGTGAACGACGTGCTGGTGCAAGGCGCAGAACCCCTGTTTTTCCTGGACTACTTTGCCTGCGGCAAGCTCGATGTGGACACCGCCGCCGCCGTGGTGGGTGGTATTGCCAAAGGCTGCGAGTTGTCCGGCTGTGCGCTGATTGGCGGCGAAACCGCTGAAATGCCCGGCATGTACCCCGCTGGTGAATACGACCTGGCCGGTTTTGCCGTCGGTGCGGTCGAAAAGTCCAAAATTTTGACTGGTGCCGACGTGAAGCCGGGTGACGTGGTGCTGGGCCTGGCGTCCAGCGGCGTGCATTCCAATGGTTTTAGCCTGGTGCGCAAATGCATCGAGCGCGCGGGTAGCAACGCCCCGGCCACACTGGACGGCAAACCTTTCAAACAAGCGCTGATGGAACCCACACGCCTGTACGTCAAAAACGTGCTGGCGGCGCTGGCCACCCATCCGATCAAGGCCCTGGCCCACATCACTGGCGGCGGTCTGCTGGAGAACATTCCCCGCGTATTGCCCGAAGGCACCGCCGCGCACCTGACAAAAGGCAGCTGGCCCCAAACCGAACTGTTCGCCTGGTTGCAAGCCACCGCTGGCATCGACGACATCGAAATGAACCGCACCTTCAACAACGGCATCGGCATGGTGGTGGTGATCGACGCGGCTGAAGCCCCCGCGTGTGCCGCCACCCTGCGCGCGGCGGGTGAAACGGTGTACGAGATTGGGGTGATCGCGCCGATGGGAGATGGCGCTGCGGTGGTGGTTGGCTAAGTTTGCTGGCTTGCCAAAGTTCGACTTGGCAGGCTCTTAACTCCTGTTAGTCGATAACTTTTGGCAATCTATCGATACAGGCAAGAGGCAGAAAACTCTGGTAACTTTGATCTGCCGCCAGGCAGGCGGTGGGGTTGCTGTTCTCCGGCTTGCTCGCGGTTGAGGGCTTGAGTTTTCCCGATTGCCATGTTTCGCTGACAGCCTTGGCTTGCCAGCCGTCACGCCACGCGAATGACGCCTGCGCCCGGCAACCCCACCACCCGCCTTCAACGGTTCCAACGATGGACGACAGTTCAACAGGCTCATCAAACCTCCGATATGCACAATAACAAGCCTCCCGTGTTGACAGACACATACCTCTTCATCAAGGTTCTGACATGAACAAAGGCTTGCTCCTGAGATGTTCCACGTTTGTGGCGCTGGGTCTGGGCACCAGCGCCCACGCAGCCAGCCCCGGATTGGACTGCACCCAATCGCATACCTCAAGTGCTGAGGCCATCATTTGCGCCGACGCCGACCTGCTCACGCTGGACCGCCAGATGACGCAGGTGTATGCGGCGGCCTTGAAAAAGGCGCGTGACGAGCGCCCGCCAGTGCTCAAAGCCGAGCAGCGCGGCTGGATCAAGGGCCGCAACGACTGCTGGAAAAGCACCGACCAGCGTCAATGCATGGCAGATAGCTACCGCGTCCGCATGGCCGAGTTGCAGGCGCGTTACCGCTTACTGGCGCCCACCGCCACGGTGCGTTACACCTGCAACGGCAACCCGGCCAACGAGGTGCTGGCGACGTATTTCAATACCCACCCCGCCACGGTGATCGCCGAACGGGGTGATGCGGTGTCGTTCATGGTGCAGCAAATCAGTGCCAGCGGCGCGCGCTACCAGGGGCGCAATGAATCGCTGTGGGAGCATCAGGGCGAGGCCACCATCGTTTGGGGGTACGGCGCGCCCGAGATGCGCTGCCAACCCGTCTCCGCGCCCGCCCAGGCCGCAGAGCCAGCGCCGTTGCCACCCGCGTTGGCTGGCACACGCTGGCAGCTGCTGGCTTTTCAGTCCATGGACGATGCACAAGGCACCACGCGGGTGACCGAGCCCGCGCACTACACGGTCACGCTGGGTGCCGATGGCCGAGCAGCGTTCCGGCTGGACTGCAACCGGGGCGCGGGCAGCTGGCAGGCAGAAGCGAGTAGCGATGGTTCAGGCGCTTTGCGTTTTGGCCAGATCGCCATGACCCGCGCCCTGTGCGCGCCGGGTTCGCTGGACGGGCAACTGACGCGGCACCTACCCTTTGTGCGCTCTTTTTTGCTGAAAGACGGCCACCTGTTCATGGCCTTGATGGCCGACGGTGGCATTTACGAGTGGGAGCCGTTGCGCTGAGGCAACCGATGCGTTAGTGCGTGGCGCGGCGCAGTTCTGCCGCGCGGGCGGCAATGGCCGGGCGGTCGTTGGTGACACCGGCGTTGGCCAGGTAGGTTTCCAGATCTTCCAGCGCGTGGCCGGGGTGACCCGCTTCGGCATGCGCCAAGCCGCGGTCACGGTACTCCGCCCATGCCTGCGGCAGCAACACAATCAGGCGGTCTTGCACAGCGATCAGCCGGTGCCAGTCCTCCTGCGCGACATGGATTTCTTTCAGGTTATGCAACATGCGGGCAATGATGTCGCGCGGCTTGGCCGCCTGCAGGTACAGGCCCAGCGGTACCTCTTGCTCATCCACCAGGCTGGCCAGGTTGCGGTAGGGCTCCAGACGTGCGGCAAGCTCCTCACGGCTGAGTGACTGACCGGTGAGTGGGTCGATCACCACCTGGCCTTCGCTCAAATTGACCTTGACCAGAAAGTGCCCTGGAAACGAGACGCCGCGGGCTTTGAGGCCAATGCCTTGCGCCAGCTCCAGCCAGATCACCGCCATCGAAATCGGAATGGCCAGGCGCGTGCGCAGCACCACGTGCACATAGCTGTTGTCGGGATCGGAGAAGTTGTTGAAGTTGCCGGCAAAGTTCAGGTCCCGGTAGACAAACTGGTTCAACGATCGCAGCTTTTGCAGCGGCCCGACATCCACCGGAAAGCGCCGCCGCAAACGCGCCAGCAATTGGTCCACCTCGCCCAACACCTGCTGCACGCTGATGTCGGGGTACTCGTCCTGCGCCAGGCTCACGGCAGCTTCCAGCAAGGCAAACTCAGCGTCGGTGTGCACCAACGAGGCGAAATACTCCAGCGGCGTGGGAACGTTCAAGAAAAGATTCATGGGGGCCATTGTCTACCGGCGCAGAAGTTGGCGCAATTGCAAACCTGCCACGCTGACAGCTCCCAAATAAATAGTTACCGAACCCAGCAAAATAAGAGCCAGAAGCCAAATCCTCTTGAAACTCTCGGCACGCAGGGCGGTCCAGTTCCAGTGGCCATTGGCCCACATCAGGAAAACGGCCAGCAAAACACAGCCCGCCAGCACCTGCATCAGAAACACGCCCCAGCCTGGCTCGGGCTTGTAGCTGCCCCGTTTGATCAGCCCCACCAGCAGCCACAGCGCGTTGACCATGGCGCCAATGCCAATCGACAGCGTGAGCGCGGCATGGGCAAAGATCGGCACCAAAAAGATGTTGAGCAACTGGGTGAACACCAGCACGCCGATGGCGATGCGCACCGGGGTTTTGGTGTCCTGGCTGGCGTAGTAGCCCGGCGCCAGCACCTTGATGGCCACAATGCCGATCAGACCCACGCCCCAGCCCATCAGCGCATAGGTCACCTGCTGCACGTCAAAGTCGGTCATGGCGCCGTAGTGGTAGAGCACTGCCACCAGCGGTGTGGGGAACACCAGCAGCGCCACCGCGCACGGAATGGCCAGCAGCGCCACCAGGCGCAGGCCCCAGTCCAGCATGCCGGAGTATTTGGCGCTGTCGCCACTGGCGCGGGCGCTGGCCAGCTGCGGCATCAGCACCACGCCCATGGCCACGCCCAGCATCGCGGTGGGGAACTCCATCAGCCGGTCGGCATAGGTGATCCAGCTGACGCTGCCGGGGCGCAAGTGCGAGGCGATTTGTGTGTTGATCAGCATCGAGATGTGCGCCACGCTCACGCCCAGCAGCGCCGGGCCCATCAGGCGCAGGATGTTTTGGGTCTCCGGGCAGGTCCAGGCTTCGCGCAGCGCGGACCAGCGCCAGCTCATGCGCGGCTGCAGGTTCAGCCGTTTGAGGGCCCACCACTGCACGCCCAGCTGCGCCGCACCACCCAGCAGCACACCGCCGGCCAGCGCATAAATCGGCTCGATACCCATCGTTTTGAACCACGGCGCACCCAGCCAGGTGGCCGCGATCATGCAGACATTGAGCAGCACCGGTGTGGCCGCAGGCACGGCAAATCGCTTCCAGGTATTGAGCACACCCGCGCCCAGCGCGACCAGCGACATGAAGGCGATGTAGGGAAACATCCAGCGCGTCATGACCACCGCCACCTCAAAACCGCGCGGGTCCTGCTTCAAGCCGCTGGCCATGATCCACACCAGCCCACCCGCGCCCAGTACACCCAAAATGCTCAAAACCAGCAGCGCCCAGGCCAGCACGGTGGCCACACGGTCAATCACCAGGCGCGTGGCGTCGTCGCCTTGCTGTGCTTTGGAAGCTGCCAGCACCGGCACAAACGCCTGGCTGAAAGCGCCTTCGCCAAAAAAGCGCCGGAACAGGTTGGGAATGCGAAACGCCACGTTAAAGGCGTCGGTCATGGCAGACGCCCCAAAGGTGGACGCCATCAGCAGCTCCCGCACCAGCCCGGTGATGCGCGAAAGCAGTGTCAGCAGCGAAACGATAGAGGCGGATTTGAAGAGACTCACGCCGCAAAGTGTAGCCGTGCGCCCTGCTTGGGTCGGGCTGGGCGGCTTGCGCCAGCGTGACACTGCTAGAATCGCAGGCTTTGCTGACAACATCCACAGACTCAAGGAACATCCATCATGGCATCTACAAAACCCAAAAAGAAAAACCCGCGCCTGGCGTCGGGCCGTAAACGCGTCCGTCAGGACATCAAAATCAACGCTGCGAACACCTCGCTGCGTTCCCAATATCGCACCGCCGTGAAGAACGTTGAAAAAGCCGTTCTGACTGGCGACAAAGCCAAAGCAACCGAGTTGTTTGGCAAGATGCAAGCCGTGGTCGACACCGTGGCTGACAAGGGCATCTTCCACAAGAACAAGGCTGCACGCGACAAGAGCCGTCTGTCTGCCAAGGTGAAAGCCCTGGCTGCAGCCGCAGTCGCCGCCTAATATTTAGGCAAATCGCACGGGGGAAACCCCGCCGTTTGTAACGGGTGCGCTGTCAGCAAAAGCAAAAAAGCCGTCTCAGGACGGCTTTTTTGCGTCTGGCCTCAGGCCAATTACTTGGCGGGCGGCTTGGGCGGTGGCAGGCCTTGAAAGGTTTGCAACTCGTTGTCCTTGGCGAAATTCATGCAAAAGTCCCAGGCCATGACGTCATGTTGGTGCAGCGCTTCGTCCACGATCACACAGCGCACGCCGTTCACACTGGTGGGAACACACCACGGTGAATAGGTGAAGTGGCGGCCCGGCAAGGCCATGCCCGGGCGAAACTGGCTCATCACCCCGGCCAGCCGTTCAGCCCAGTCACTGGGTCGAAAGGCGCGGCCCGCATGGGTCACGCCCAGGATGTAGACTTTTTTTGATGTGTGTGAAACCATCTGGTAGCGGCCAATCTAGGGGTGATGACGAGATGTTGCGAGGCTGAAAGATTGTAGTGCCTATCTTATGTCTTATACAAGACTTGACGCTGGCTAAGTAACAGCCATGTTACGCGTCAAACACCATTCAGTCGCTGACTGCCAACGGGTGAAACCAAGCATTTGATCGGTCTAAAATCATGCTTCAACGGCCCAACCTGCGTTGGGCCGCTTTGTTTTCCCACGGAGATCAACGCATGAACGCACCCCATCCCTTCATTGAAGCCGCCTCGCCCCACGTGATGAACACCTACGGGCGCCTGCCTATCGCACTGTCACATGGCCAGGGCTGCCGAGTCTGGGATGTCAACGGGAAGGTCTATCTGGATGCGCTCGGCGGTATTGCGGTCAACACCCTGGGCCACAACCACCCGAAACTGGTGCCTGCATTGCAAGATCAGATCAGCAAGATCATCCACAGCTGCAATTACTACCATGTGCCCAACCAGGAAGCGCTGGCCAAAAAACTGGTGGAACTCTCGGGCATGAGCAATGTGTTTTTCTGTTCGACTGGCCTTGAGGCCAACGAGGCCGCGCTGAAGTTGGCGCGCAAGTTTGGCCATGACAAAGGCATCGAGCGCCCGGAGATTGTGGTGTATGAAAAAGCCTTCCATGGCCGCTCCATCGCCACCCTGAGCGCCACCGGCAACCCCAAGGTCCAGGCCGGATTTGGCCCGCTGGTGGAAGGTTTCATTCGTGTGCCGATCAACAACATTGAGGCCCTCAAGGCCGCCACCGAAGGCAACCCGAATGTGGTGGCGGTGTTTTTTGAAGCGATCCAGGGTGAAGGCGGCATCAACCCGATGCACCTGGACTACCTGCGCGATTTGCGCAAGCTCTGTGATGAACGCGACTGGCTGATGATGATCGACGAGGTGCAATGTGGCATGGGCCGCACCGGCAAATGGTTTGCCCACCAGTGGGCGGGCATCGTGCCCGACGTGATGCCACTGGCCAAGGGCCTGGGCTCCGGCGTGCCGGTGGGTGCGGTGGTGGCTGGCCCGAAAGCCGCCCAGATTTTCCAGCCCGGCAACCACGGCACCACCTTTGGCGGCAACCCGCTGGCCATGCGGGCCGGTGTGGAGACCATCCGCATCATGGAAGAAGACGGCCTGCTGGCCCATGCTGCTGCGGTCGGCGCCCATTTAAAAGCCGGTCTGGAGACCGCCCTGGCGGCCGAACTGGCAGCCGGCACGGTCAAAGAGATTCGTGGCCAAGGCCTGATGCTGGGCATTGACCTGACCAAACCCTGCGGTGTGTTGACCCAACGTGCCGCCGATGCGGGTTTGCTGATCAGCGTGACCGCCGACAGTGTGGTGCGTCTGGTGCCGCCGCTGATCCTGAGCCAGACCGAGGCCGACGAGATCGTTGCCCGCTTGTGCCCCCTGATTTCTGCCCTGTTGAAAGAAACCCCATGAACCCGGTCAACTTCGGTATCCCCAGCACCATCCCCAAAGGCGCACCACCGGTGCGGCATTACCTGCAGTTCTCTGACCTGCGGGCTGACGAATACGCCTATCTGCTTGAGCGCGCGGCCTTCATCAAGGCCAAATTCAAGACCTTCACCCGGCACCAGCCGCTGGTGGACCGCACGCTGGCGATGATTTTTGAGAAAGCCTCAACCCGCACCCGCGTCAGTTTTGAAGCCGGCATGTACCAGCTCGGTGGCAGCGTGGTGCACCTGACCACCGGCGACAGCCAACTGGGACGCGCCGAGCCGATCGAAGACAGCGCGCGTGTCATCAGCCGCATGGCCGACCTGGTGATGATCCGCACCTACGAGCAAACCAAGATCGAACGTTTTGCCGAGTATTCCCGCGTGCCGGTCATCAACGGCCTGACCAACGAGTTTCACCCCTGCCAGATCCTGGCCGACATCTTCACCTTCATCGAGCACCGTGGCCCGATCCAAGGCAAGACGGTGGCCTGGGTCGGTGACGGCAACAACATGGCCAACACCTGGCTGCAGGCTGCCACGCTGCTGGACTTCAAGGTCAACGTGAGCACCCCCAGTGGTTACGAAGTCAATGAAAAAATTGCCTCTGGCCCTGATGGCATAAGGGCAGGTAGCTATGAAAATTTTAGCAATCCGCTGGACGCCTGCCGCGGCGCTGACCTGGTCACCACCGACGTCTGGACCAGCATGGGCTACGAGGCCGAGAACGAGGTACGCAAACAGGCCTTTGCCACCTGGCGGGTCAGCAGCGAGATGATGGCGGTGGCCCAGCCAAAGGCCTTGTTCATGCACTGCCTGCCCGCCCACCGTGGTGAAGAGGTGGATGCCGAGGTGATCGACGGGCCCCAAAGTGTGGTCTGGGACGAGGCCGAAAACCGCATGCATGTGCAAAAGGCGCTGATGGAATACCTGCTGCTGGGTCGCCAGGCCTGACGGCCCAAGGACAGCCTGTGCCCGACAACAAAGACAAGACCTTCTGGGTAACCGTCCTCAAACTGGCGCTGGGCGCCCTGGCGGTGATTGTCTTCTTTGGCGTCGGGCTGTACTACACCGCCAAGTACAACACCTATGCCCCGCCGGATGTGCCACCTGCGCCGGACTGGGGCATTTCCAAGGATTCACCGATCCCGAGCCAACGCTAAATGGCCCGTGGCGCTGGCCGGACACCCGCCCAATCAGGGTTGGCGGTCAAAGGTGACGGGGTGTTCTTCACCAGCAGCTGGGCGCACACTGCCAGGCGCAGCAGCACCAGGGCATTTGGCACAGCTGCTGCAGGAGGTGCTGCAGCCGGGCGCCTGACCCAGCGCGCGGTGCAGCCGACCCAGGCGCTGCCGCACGCTGCCAGGCAGCACAAACCACACGCTGTACAGCGACGCCAAACCCACCAGCACAGCCACGATCCAGTCTTGTGTCATCTCAGCCCCCGGTCCACATCAGCGTCAGCCGGTAGGTAATCCAGCTGGCACCATACGCCAGGGCAAACAGGTAAGCCGTCATCAGCAGCGGGTAGCGCCAGGAATTGGTTTCCCGGCGCACTGCCACCAACGTCGACACACATTGCGGCGCAAAAACAAACCACACCAACAAAGACAAGGCGGTGGCCAGTGACCAGCTTTGGGCGATCAAAGGGGCCAGCTGATGGGCCACGTCGTCACCCCCGCCCGACAGCGCGTAGACCGTGCCCAGCGCCCCCACCGCCACCTCGCGTGCGGCCATACCGGGAACCAGTGCCACGGCAATCTGCCAGTTGAAACCAATCGGCGCCACCACCGCCTCCAGCCAATGCCCCAACATGCCAGCGTAGCTGTGGTTGATGGCGGCGCCGGTGGCACCCGCAGGTGGTGCTGGATAAGTGGCCAGAAACCACAACAGGATGGTGAGCGCCAGAATGATGCCGCCCACGCGTTTGATAAAGATGGACCCGCGTTCATACAGCCCATGCGCCAGGCTACGCACATTGGGCATGCGGTAAGACGGCAACTCCATCACCAGCGGCGTGGGCCGCGCCCGGGAGCGCCACACCATGGCCAAGGCGGCCACTGCCATGGCCGACAAAATGCCGCCGACATACAGCGCAAACATCACCAGCCCCTGCAGATTGAACACGCCCCACACCGTCTGGCTGGGGATGAACGCCCCAATCAGCAAGGCATACACCGGCAGCCGGGCCGAGCAGGTCATCAGCGGCGCGATCATGATCGTTACCAGCCGGTCACGCCAATGGGTGATGGTGCGGGTGGCCATGATGCCGGGCACGGCGCAGGCAAAGCTCGACAGCAGCGGGATGAACGAGCGCCCCGACAAGCCCACCGTGCCCATCACCCGGTCCAGCAAAAAGGCGGCACGCGGCAGGTAGCCGGAGTCTTCCAGCACCAGAATGAAGAAAAACAGAATCAGAATCTGCGGCAAAAACACCAGCACGCCGCCCGCGCCGGCCAGCACACCATCCACCAGCAGGCTGCTCAGCGGCCCGGGTGACAAATGCGACTGCACCTGGGCACCGAGCGCCCCCATGGCCGACTCAATCAGCTCCATCGGCCACACCGCCCAGCTGAACACCGCCTGGAACATCAAAAACAGCGTCGCCGCCAGCACCAACATGCCCCACAACGGGTGCAACACCACCGCGTCAATCGCGTCGTCCCGGTGCAGGCTCTCGGCGGGCTCCTGCACCGCGAGTTTGACCACCCGGCGCACCTCTTGTTGGGTGGCCATGACCTCATCCACATGCGGGGCGTGCCAGGCGGTGGTGGTTTTGAGGCGTTTTCTGGACTTGCTCAAGTCCACTTTGGCCAGATAGGTCAGCAGCTCCTGGGCACCATCGTGGCGAATGCCCACAGTTTCAATCACCGGCATGCCGAGTTCGTGCGCCAGGATGGCCCGGTCCACCGTGATGCCGCTGTGGCGCGCGGCATCGCACATGTTCAGCGCCAGCGCCAGCGGCAGGTTCAGCGCGCGCGCTTCCAGCACCAGGCGCAAGTTGAGGCGCAAATTTGTGGCGTCCACCACACACACCACCAGGTCGGGCAGTGGCTCGTTGGGGCGGTGCCCGGTGACGATGTCGCAGGTGATCTGCTCGTCAGCGCTCAGGGCGTTCAGACTGTAGGCGCCGGGCAAGTCCAGCACCACCACCTGGCGGCCGGACGCGGTCTCCAGCGTGCCCTCTTTGCGCTCCACCGTGACACCGGCGTAATTGGCCACCTTCTGGCGGCTACCGGTCAGCAGGTTGAACAGCGCGGTCTTGCCACAATTGGGGTTGCCCAGCAGCGCAACACGCAGGGGTTTGTCGTTGAGGTGATCAGACATGCGAAGCCGTCGAACTCAGAGCGGTTGAACCTGCACCAGCGCCGCCTCATGGCTGCGCAGGGCGAAGGTGGTGTGGCCCACCCGCACCGCCAGCGGATCGTGGCCGGGATAACCTCGGGCAATCACACGGACCTGCTCACCGGGCAAAAAACCAATTTCCAGCAGGCGCAAGGCAATGCCGCGCTCTTCATCATCCAAGGGGGTGCTCATGCCGATGACCACCGCCCGAACCTGGCGCGCGAGTTGGTGCAAGCCAATGGGCTGGCTAATGGCAGGAGGCGTCTGGGAAGGTGCGGTCATGGCGGCGACAAATGAGAACGGTTTTAATTTTAGTTGGGTTCTGCTGCCCATCGGCACCGCAGCACCCTGAACGCCAGTCTTCTGGGCGCTGTTGACAGGGTGCTGCTCGCCAAGCAGTCAACACATCGCCATCAGCGTTGATACCGGGAAGATGGGCCTCTGTTCTTTTAGATGGATATTTTCGGGCCACCGTAAAGCCAGGGCTGATCCAGCAGACGCTTGCCGAGCAAGCGCATGGCCATGTCGCGCCCCAGCCGCAGCGGGCCGGTCAGGTGGTAAATCTCACCATTGCGGATAGCGCGCTCTTGCACCCTGGCGTTGCGCTGCCAGCGCTGCTCGGCGTAGTCCTTGATCAGGGCAGGCACCCGTGCCAATGCCGCATCATCCGGCCTTGTGGCAGCCAACGCGCCGCCCGCTGCCAGCAGCCGTGCCAGCGTGGCGGCGTCCTCAATGGCCATGGCCGCACCTTGCGCCAGGTAGGGCACCATGGGGTGCGCCGCATCGCCCAGCAAGGCCACCCGACCCAAATAATGTTCGTGTGCGCCGTGCATCGGCGGGCGAATGCTCAGCGGCCACAGGCGCCAGCGGTCAATGGCGTGGATCAGGTCATGCAGCGGCGCGCAGCTGCCCTGCATGACACGCTGCAAATCCGCCGCGTTGGCGCTGTGGTCCCAGCTGGACATATCGCCCTGCACCTGCCCGTGCACGATGGCCACCACATTCATCCACGCGCCGCCCCGTACCGGGTACTGCACCACATGCATCTTCGGGCCAAACCAGGCCGTGACCTGTTGGGTTTGCAGCGATTTGGGCAGCGTGCTTTGCTCCACCATGGCACGGTACGCCAGATGCCCGGTGGGCAGTGGCTTGCCATCGTGCATCAGTTGCTGGCGCAAACTGCTCCAGGCACCGTCAGCGGCCACCAGCACATCGGCTGGCACCGACTGCGTGTCTGCCAGTTGGGCCGTGACTTTGTCATCGGTCTGCGCTGCCCCCATCACCGCGTTGTTGAGATTCAACGCCACGTCACCACGCTGGCGCAGCACCTTGACCAGCAAACCATGTAAATCCGCACGATGAATGGTGGCGTAAGGCGCCCCGTAGGTCCGCACCATCTCGGCACCCAAAGGCAACTCACCCAGTACGGCAGCCGTTATGGTGCTGCGAAATTGCAAGCGACTCGGAAACGCCACCAAGTGCTGGAGTTCGTCTTTGAGGTCCCAGCCATACAACACGCGCATGGCATTGGGGCCCAGTTGAATGCCCGCGCCCACCTCAGAAAACTCGGCCGCACGCTCGTACAGGCGCACCTTGCCACCGGCGCGAGCACATGCCAGCGCCGCCGACAAACCACCAATTCCACCCCCCGCAATGACAACATCAGCCATGGGAAACTTTCAACGACTTCAAATATAGGGCGCGATTGTCCGCACAAGAGTCTGCTGCAAACTGACAAGCCCGCAATAAATTTTGACTTGGCTGGCTTACACTGCGGCCATGGATGAAACAAGAAAACGCATGACGCTGGTCCGGCTTCTCTATGTGAGCCGGGCTGTAGGACCGCAAACCACCGCAGTGACGGATTCGATCCTGTCTGTGGCTCAGGGCGCCAACCGCCAACGCGGCATCACCGGTGTGTTGTGCCAGGGTCAAGGCCTGTATCTACAGGTGCTGGAAGGTGAGCGCAGCGTGATCAACCGTCTGTACAACCGCATCACCCAGGACCGGCGCCACCAGGATGTGGAACTGCTGGTGCTGGAGGAAATCAGTCAGCGTCGCTACGCCGATTGGTCCATGGCACATGTGATCCTGTCCGAAGACGATCCGATGATCCAGCTCAGGCACCCCGAGTTTGACCCGTACTCAGCCGCAGGACAAACGGTGATGAAGATGGTGGGCGAACTGTTTGCCACCGGCAACCGCATCCGCAACACCTCAGCCAAGCGTTAAGCGACTGGCACAGTTGTCTTGGCGCAATGCGCCTTCGAGCTTGCGCCTCAGATCAGCACGTGTAAGCGGACGAATGTGCCATCTGCCAAAAAGCAAACCCCGACAAAGCGGGGTTGAAAAACAGAGCAGCTTAGGTCTGTCGACGTCGGCGCAGCGCCACCATGGCAAAGAGTCCCAAGCCAACCAGCGCAAGTGACTCTGGCTCCGCGACCTGAACAGCCGAATCGACGTTCAAGATATCGAAGGCCCAATGGGCATCTCGCTTGTATCCAGCGTAATCAACGAATCCGTTCCGGAAATTTTGATGAGCCACCCCGTCCATGGCAAATCCGTCTGCCAAGTTGCTTCCAATAGCGAAGTTTTTGTACTGCTGAAGTGACGCCGTGTAAGTACCTGCAGCAAGCTCCGTGATGTAGAACGTGTCCCAGCATTGTTCTGACGTCGGGTCAGCGGCCACCAATGAACATTCGGCGTCGTCTTGCTTACCCAACTGTTGGCCAGTGGCGTCAAACAAGTTCAGGACCGGATCGAACCCGCCACTGGCAATCTCCGTGCCCGCCGCGTTGGTGCCGCCAGCATAGGACCAACTTCTCAGAGAGACAGACGTCAGCGCGCTCACGGTAAAGCTGAACAACTGCACATCATTGTCGTGCTCAAAGTTTCCTGAAAAAGAGAAATTGGCCGCACTGGCTGCCGTCGCTGCGAGGCCAAGCGTCAGTGCCGCCGCGATGGTTTTAAGTTGTTGCGTGAAAAACATAAGCACTCTTTAAATTGACAAGGTTTCTAAAAAATTCAAGCACTTTTGATGCCAAGAATCCAAGCAGTTGAGTTGTAAGCGTTTTTTTACATTTAGCCTACATGGCCGTCTTTGACTGTTAAGTTATCCGACACCTACAAACGGACGGCGTCGAACGTACCGACGCACCGACTCCTACCAGCTTGACACTCAAAACGCATCCGTGATTTTCAAGGCCAAACACCTGCAGCATCATCCTAACTGTCCCCAAGCTTTCTCCAACCGCTTGACACTCACCGGCTGCGGCGTGCGCAGCTCCTGGGCGAAGAAGCTCACGCGCAGTTCTTCCAGCAACCAGCGGAATTCCTGCAGGCGATCATCCACCACACCTTTGCGCTCGGCCACCAGGCGCCAGTAGCGTTGCTCCAGCGGTTGCAACTCTTTCAGGCGGGCGCTGTCACGGGCGGGGTCGGCACGGTATTTTTCCAGCCGGACTGTAATGGCTTTCAAATAACGGGCAAAGTGCTGCAGGCTGCCCCAGGGGGTGACACTCAAGAACTTCTTGGGCATCAAGCGCGCCAGTTGCTGGGCGGCGTCTGCACTGGCATCCGGCGCGTTTTTGCTGTCCTTGATCTTGCGCGCGGCCACCGCGTATTCGGCCAGGATGCTGGCGCTCAGGCGGGCGACTTCGGTGCAGATCAGGGTCAGACGCCCTCGCCCCTCGTCAACGCGTTTTTTGAAGGCAAATTCGTCGGTGGGCAGCGGGTCGAGCAAAAAGGCGCGGTCCAGCGCCACCTGGATGATATGTTCACGCAGTTCTTCCAGCGTGCCGCCGGTGCCGCTGCCGTCAGCGTTTTTACCAACCTGCATGTAGGTGACCGCCATTTTTTGCAGGTCGGGCACGTTCTTTTCCAGGTACTTGAGCGCGTCTTTGATCTGCAGCGCAAACAGACGACGCAGACCAGCGCGGTGTTTGGCAGCGGCCACCTCGGGTTCATCAAACACCTCGATGGTGAC
>Ga0075012_10002569_pt1 | contig 17777 bp, 14 predicted proteins | sample All_14_2_FD_71474 | JGI IMG/M metagenome (GOLD analysis project Ga0075012, IMG submission 71474) | Freshwater microbial communities in response to fracking from Pennsylvania, USA - Allegheny Zone_MetaG_DW_15 | ecosystem: Environmental > Aquatic > Deep subsurface > Groundwater > Drilled... | reverse complement strand
ATGGCGCTGGCCACCCTGGTCAGCAGGCTCACCGGGTTCGGCCGGATGGTGCTGCTGGCGCTGATCCTCGGCGGCCCGCTGCTCAGCTCGTTCACGGTCGCCAACCAGCTGCCGAACCTGATCGCCGCCCTGGTGCTGGAGGCGACCTTCACCGCGATCTTCGTGCCGGTCCTGGCCCGCGCCGAACGCGACGATCCCGACGGCGGCACAGCCTTCGTGCGGCGCCTGGTGACCCTGGCCACCGCCCTGCTGATCGTGGCGACCGTCCTGTCGGTGGCGGCCGCCCCGCTGCTGGTGGACCTGATGCTCGGCAGTGACCCCCTGGTCAACCGGCCGCTGACGACCGCCTTCGCCTATCTGCTGCTACCCCAGGTCGTGTTCTACGGACTCACCTCGGTGTACATGGCGATCCTGAACACCCGCAACGTGTTCGGGCCACCGGCCTGGGCGCCGGTGCTCAACAACGTCGTCGCGATCCTCACCCTCGCGGTCTATCTGTTGGTGCCCGGCGAACTGTCCGTCGATCCCGTCGAGATGGGCAACGCCAAACTGCTGGTGCTCGGCATTGGGACGACCCTCGGCGTGGTCGCCCAGGCCATGGTGCTGCTGCTGGCGATCCGCCGGGAACGCATCAGCCTGCGACCCCTGTGGGGCATCGACGACCGGCTCAAACAGTTCGGCATGATGGCGCTCGCGATGGTGCTCTACGTGCTCATCAGCCAGATCGGGCTGATCGTCGGCAACCAGATCGCCAGCGGCGCGGCCGCCTCCGGCCCGGCCATCTACAACTACACCTGGCTGATCCTGCAATTGCCGTTCGGCATCATCGGGGTGACGGTGCTGACCGTGGTCATGCCGCGGCTGTCGCGCAACGCCGCCGCCGGTGACGGCCCCGCGGTGCTGGCCGACCTGAACCTGGCGACCCGGCTGACCATGCTGACGCTCATCCCGATCGTCGCGATGATGACCGTCGGTGGCCCGGCCATCGGTAGCGCGCTGTTCTCCTACGGCAACTTCGGGCAGACCGATGCCGGCTACCTCGGGATGGCGATCACGCTGTCCGCGTTCACGCTGATCCCCTACGCGCTGGTGCTGTTGCAGCTGCGGGTGTTCTACGCCCGCCAACAGCCGTGGACACCGATCGTGCTGATCCTGGTCATCACCGCGGTGAAGATCGCCGCGTCGGTCGCGGTGCCGCATCTGGTCACGGATCCGGGCATGGTCGCCGGATACCTCGGGCTGGCCAACGGGCTGGGTTTCCTGGCCGGCGCCAGCATCGGCTACCTGGTGTTGCGGGCCAATCTGGACCCGCCCGGCGGCAGGATGATCAGCGTGGATGTGCTGCGCACCATCCTGGTGACCATCGCCGCGTCGATGATCGCCGGCCTGGCCGCCCACATCGTCGATCAGCTGCTCGGCCTGGAGTCGCTGACCGAACACGGCGGCGGCCTCGGGTCGCTGCTGCGGCTGCTGGTGCTCGGCGTCATCATGCTGCCGATCCTCGGTGGCGTGTTGTGGGCCGCCAAGGTGCCCGACGCGCTGGCGGTGGGGGCCGCGATCGCGCGCCGGCTGCCCGGCCGGGCCACGGCCGCCGGACCGCCCACTTCCAGGCCTGCTGGGCAGCACGTCACGTACTCTGATCAGAGCAATTCGCATCCGCTGCGGCCCCCACGCCCCCCGGCTGCCCGCCGGTATGGACCGCACGCGGGGATTGCGGAGCAGCAGATGCCGAAAGGACCAGCGGTGAGCGATAAACCCGTGAGCAGTTCGGTGCCCGGGGCGGGTGCTCGACCGGGAACCGACCCCGAACCCGGGGCGACCACACGCATCCCCCTGACGCCCGCGGGACCGGATTCGCGGCCCGCCGCCGGACCCGATTCGCGGCCCGCCGCGGGACCAGATTCGCGGCCCGCCGCGGCTGGCGACTTCCAGCCCGATACCGGTGGCTTCAGCACCCGGCCGCCCGCCGACTACGGCGGCGACCCGACCCGTGAACCGCTGGCCTTCGATGCCCCGCGCGAACCCGCGCTGGAGGCCGCCACCGCCGATGAGGACATCCACCTCATCCCGGGCGCCACCATCGCCGGCGGCCGCTACCGGCTGCTGGTGTTCCACGGCGGCCCTCCGCATCTGCAGTTCTGGCACGCCCTGGACACCGCGCTGGACCGACAGGTCGCGCTGACCTTCGTCGACCCCGATGCCGTGCTGCCCGACGCCGATTTGCAGGAGATCCTGACCCGCACCATGCGGCTGTCCAAGGTGGAGACACCGGGGATCGCCCGGGTCATGGACGTCGCGCGCACCGGTTCCGGCGGCCTGGTGGTCTCCGAGTGGATCCGCGGCGGGTCGCTCGCCGAGGTCGCCGAGACCCGGCCGTCACCGATCGGTGGTGCCCGCGCCATCCAGTCGCTGGCCGCGGCCGCCGAGGCCGCCCACCGGGCCGGTGTTTCGCTCTCGATCGACGACCCGAGCAGGGTGCGGGTCAGCATCGAGGGTGATGTCGTGCTCGCCTTCCCCGCGACCATGCCCGGCGCCACCCCCGAGGACGACATCCGCGGGATCGGCGCCGCCCTGTACGCGCTGCTCGTCAACCGGTGGCCACTGCCGGACTCCGGGCTGCACAGCGGGCTGGCTGCCGCCGAATTGAACGCCGCGGGCCAGCCCGTGGAGCCGCAGTCGGTCGATCGGGACATCCCGTTCCAGATCTCGGCCGCCGCCGCCCGCGCCGTGCAGGAGGAGGGCGGCATCCGCAGCGCCCCGACGCTGCTGAACCTGCTGCAGCAGGCCACCGCGGTCGCCGACCGCACCGAGTTCATCGCCCCGCTCGACGAACCGCCGGCCGCCACGACCGGCCGCCCGGGTTCCGGTGCGGCAGATCCGGAGGCGGCCGCGCGCCGGCGCAAGGGCATGATCATCGGGCTGTCCGCTGGTGGCGTCGTCGTGGTGGTCGCCCTGGTGATCCTGGCCACCGTGCTCAGCCGCATCTTCGGTGATGTCGGCGGCGGTCTCGACCGCGATGAACTCGGCCTGAACAGTCCGACCACCTCGGCACAGGCCGACGCGGGCAGCACCGTGAAGCCGGTGCGCGCCACGGTCTACTCCCCCGAGGGCGAGGCCGACGCGCCCGCCGATGCCGGCCTGGCGATCGACGGGAACCCGTCCACGGTGTGGCCGACGGACACCTACTCCGATCCGGCCCCTTTCCCGGGCTTCAAGAACGGCGTCGGTCTGATGCTGCAGCTGCCCCAGCCCACCGCGATCGGCGCGGTCAACCTGACCGTCTCCAGCGTCGGCACCGCGGTCCAGATCCGCGGTTCGGACACCGCCAACCCGGCTGCCCTGGAGGACACCACCGCACTCACGGATCCGACGCCGTTGAAGAAGGGCGCCAACACCATCGAGATCACCAATCCCGAAGCCACTCCGTATGTGCTGGTATGGATCTCCACGCTGGGCACAGTGGACGGCAAGAGCCGTTCGGACATCTCCGAGATCACCCTCGAACCGGCGTCCTGACGACGTTATCCACAGCCCCAGATCGGTGTACCTGCTGGTCACCGGGCCGGCGCGAAGAGGTGCGTGGGGGGCCGCCGGAGCGGGCCTACTGTTCGGCAGGTGGGGACTTCCGGGGGATCCGCTGGGCACGATCGCACCGACGAACAGTTGCTGGCGGCGCACGTCGCGGGTGATCGCTTCGCGTTCGAAGAGCTGTTCAACCGCTACCACCCCCAGCTGTACCAACTGGCGCGGATCACCACCCGCTGCCCCGACGATGCCCGTGACGCCCTGCAGGACGCGATGCTGTCGGCGCACTGCGCCGCACCGAAGTTCCGGCACGACTGCTCGGTCAGCAGCTGGCTGTACCGCATCGTGGTGAACGCCTGCCTGGACCGGATGCGACGGCACAAGGCCCGTCCGACGACCCCGCTGGACGGTGTCGCCTGCGCGGGCAGCATCGGTGATCCGGCGGCGGCGGTGGACACCGCCATCGTCGTCGAGCGCGCCCTGATGTGCCTGCCGGCCGACCAGCGCGCGGCCGTCGTCGCCGTCGACATGCAGGGCTTCTCGGTGGCCGAGGCGGCGCGGATGCTGGGAATCCCGGAGGGCACCGTGAAGAGCCGCCGGGCCCGGGCCCGGCGCAGGCTGGCGACCACGCTGGGCTGTCTGGGCGCACCGGCAGGTATCGCCGCGGCCCGTGCCGGCGCGCGATGATGTTCGCGTGCCCAGCGACTCCGGGGAACCCTCAGATGCGCTCGCCCCACACGATGCACTCCACCGGGTGGTGCCACCCACGTCCGGGCATCACCGTCTGCATCGCCCGCCGGTGCGCTGGCGTCGGGTCGCCGCCGTCGCCGGTGTGCTCGCCGGTGTCCTCGGCGGGGGCGTCGGCGTTGTCGCCCTGCGCGCCGCCGAGCACCCCGACGGCGACCACATCGGCCGGCCCGCCGGCCCCAGTGCCAGGCACATCACGGCACGTCGGACCCCGATGCCGCTGCCCGATGCGCAGATCCTCGAGCTCCTCGGACGCCCCGCGGACCTAGGGCAGCTGACGGACCCGCAAGCCTGCCTGAACCGACTCGGCGCAACCCGGATACTGGGCGCCGCGCCGGTGACGTTGAACGGCGGGCCCGCCGTGCTGCTGGTGCTGCCCGCGGCGGAACCCACGTCGGTGAGCGCCGTGGTGGTGGCCCCGGATTGTCCGGCCGCCGACAGGGGCGCACTGGCCCGCACCGAGTTGGCCCGCCCCTAGGCCGCGTCCGGGAACACCCCGGCCTACCCTGATGTTTGAACACACGGCCGGTCAATCGGCAGAAAGGCTGGGATATCCAGGATGTCCACCACCACTGAGGTCACGTCCCCCATCCATGACGTGATCATCATCGGCTCAGGCCCGGCCGGTTACACCGCGGCGGTCTACACCGCGCGGGCCCAGCTGCATCCGTTGGTGTTCGAAGGTATCCAGTTCGGTGGCGCGTTGATGACCACCACCGAGGTGGAGAACTACCCGGGGTTCCGGGAGGGCATCACCGGTCCCAGCCTGATGGAGGAGATGCGCGAGCAGGCGCTGCGCTTCGGTGCGGATCTGCGGATGGAAGACGTCGACGCCGTCGACCTCACCGGGCCGATCAAGACCGTCACGGTCGGTGACGAAACTCACCGCGCCCGGTCGGTCATCCTGGCCATGGGTGCCGCCGCGCGCCAACTCGGCGTTCCCGGTGAGATGGAGCGCATCGGGCTCGGTGTGAGCACCTGTGCCACCTGCGACGGGTTCTTCTTCCGCGATCAGGACATCGCGGTGGTCGGCGGCGGTGACTCGGCGATGGAAGAGGCCATCTTCTTGACGAAGTTCGCCCGTAGCGTCACCCTCATCCACCGTCGCGAGGAGTTCCGCGCGTCCAAGATCATGCTCGACCGCGCGAAGGCCAACGAGAAGATCACCTTCCTGACCAACAGCGCCATCACCGAGATCGAGGGTGACCCGAAGGTCACCGGGATTCGCGTGCAGGACACCGTAACCGGCGAGGAATCCAAGCTTGCGGTCTCGGGCGTGTTCGTCGCGATCGGCCATGTCCCGCGATCGGACCTCGTCCGCGGCCAGGTGGACGTCGATGCGGACGGCTATGTGCAGGTCCAGGGCCGCACCACCGCAACGTCACTCGAAGGTGTCTTCGCCGCCGGGGATTTGGTGGACCACACCTACCGGCAAGCCATCACCGCGGCCGGATCCGGGTGTGCGGCAGCCATCGACACCGAACGCTGGCTCACCGAATTCCCCGCTCCGACAGAAGATTAGACCCCACACCAGTTAGGAAGATGCGATGACCGAGAACTCCGCGACTGCCGTCGTCACCGACGACTCGTTCTCTCAGGACGTGCTGACCAGTTCCACCCCGGTGCTGGTCGATTTCTGGGCCACCTGGTGCGGCCCATGCAAGATGATCGCCCCGGTCCTCGAAGAGATCGCCGCGGAGAAGGCCGGTGAACTCAAGGTGGTCAAGCTCGATGTGGACGCCAATCCGGCCACCGCGCGGGACTTCCAGGTGGTGTCGATCCCGACCCTGATCCTGTTCAAGGACGGCCAGCCGGTCAAACGTATTGTCGGTGCCAAGGGCAAGGCCGCCCTGCTGCGGGAGATCGCCGACCACGCCTGACGTCGGAGCACCATCTGCCGAACCACACGCTCGGGTTTTCCGGATTTTCGCGGGCATCTGAGACAATACTGTCAGTCCGAACTGCAACCGCCAGCGTCCTGTGGGCGGAGCAGCGTGTCTGAAAGGGCAGGTATGTCGATACTGCGTCGCGGCGACCGGGGAAGCGCGGTCATCGAGATCAGGTCGGCATTGGCGGGCCTGGGGCTGCTCAGCAGCCCCGATGCCGAGCTGTCCACCGGCAGGCACGTCGCGGTGGACGTCTTCGACGCCGAGCTCGACCACGCGGTGCGCGCGTTCCAACAGCAGCGCGGGCTCCTGGTCGACGGCATGGTCGGCGAGGCGACTGCGCGCGCACTGCGCGAGGCGTCCTATCAACTCGGTGCCCGCACGCTGTCGCATCAGTTCGGCGCCCCGATGTACGGCGACGATGTGGCCACCCTGCAGGCCCGCCTGCAGGACCTCGGCTTCTACACCGGACTGGTCGACGGTCATTTCGGGCTGCAGACCCATAACTCGTTGATGTTCTTCCAGCGCGAGTACGGGCTGTTCCCGGACGGGATCTGCGGCCCAGAAACGTTGCGGTCCCTGTACTTTCTCGGTTCCCGGGTGACCGGTGGATCGCCGCACGCGATCCGCGAGGAGGAGCTGGTCCGCAGCTCCGGGCCGCGGCTGTCCGGCAAGCGCGTGATCATCGATCCGGGCCGCGGTGGCGACGACATCGGCGCCATCATCCAGGGACCCGAGGGCCCGCTCAGCGAAGCAGATATCTTGTGGGACTTAGCAAGTCGGCTCGAAGGCCGGATGACCGCGATCGGCATGGACACCTTTCTGTCCCGACCTGCCGGGCACAGCCCGTCGGATGCCGAGCGCGCCGCGACCGCGAATACCGTTGGCGCCGACCTGATGATCAGCCTGCGCTGCACCAGCCACCGGAGTCCGGCGGCCAACGGCGTGGCATCGTTTCATTTCGGGAACTCCCACGGCTCGGTGTCCACCATCGGCCGCAATCTCGCCGATTTCATCCAACGAGAACTGGTGGCGCGCACCGGTTCCAGCGATTGCCGTGTCCACGGCCGGACCTGGGATCTGCTGCGGTTGACCCGGATGCCCACCGTTCAGGTCGATCTGGGTTACCTGACGAACCCGCAGGACCGGGCACTGCTGGCCACCAGCCAGTCACGCGATGCGATCGCCGAAGGCATGCTGGCCGCCGTGAAGCGGCTGTACCTGCTGGGCAAGAATGACAGGCCCACCGGCACTTTCACGTTCGCCGAGCTTCTGGCACACGAACTGGCGGTGGAACAGGCCGGGCGCTAGCCGCCTACACCGGTGAAGTACGCCGGCAGCAACGCGGCCGCGCCCAGACTCATCCGGGCAGTGACCACCGCGACGACCGTCAGCCCTGCCCCGATCAGAGCCGAGGTCATCACCCACGCCCAGGCTCGAGGCCGGTGACCGGCCTTCCACGCCCATACCGCACACGCCATGAAAACCACTGCAAGCATGGCTGTTTCGACGGACATCACGGCGTGATACCTGCTCACGCTGTCGGTCATGGCCTCGAGAATCGGGGCGGACCGGTGCGCCGCGAGGCTCTGCCGTATCTCCAGATACGCCTGGGCGGAGCCCGTGCTGTCGGGCGGCGGGAGCCCCTGGAGCAGTGCGGCCAGCGGCGCCGTGGTGGCCTGGATGTTCACCACCACCAGCAGGACGGCGAGCAGTGCGAACGCCGCGACGATTGCCGCCACCGCCGCGCCGTTGCGGCGCAGACACGATGTGGCCAGAGCGACCAGGACCGCCAGTAGTGCGGTCGCGATGGCGATCTTGATGGCGTGGTAGCGGCGCCAGTAGTCGACGAGGTGTACCAACCCGGCGGTCATGTCCTGATCGGTCGTGCGCCACGATGCGACCAGTTCGCTGCGCAATGCGGCTTCGACCAGATGACCATCCGTCAGCGGCCCGAAGTCGCCGCCGGCCAGGATCGCCGGTGCCAGAAAGAAGCCCGCCACCAGGATGAGCGCGGTAGCGGTGGCTCCCGCGCGCAATCGGATCTCAGGCAAAGGTGGTGGCGCCCAGCGGTGCCTGCAGCCGGGCGCTCTCCAGCAGGCGCTCGAGAGCGGCCTCCACATCGGCCTTCCAACCCAAGCCCTGTTCGAGCTCGAGCCTCAGGCGCGGGAAGTACGGATGCGGTGCCACCACTTCGAAACCCATATCGATCAGCAGGTCGGCGGCGATGATGCACTGTCCCGCCGAACAGTCACCGAGCACCTCGATCACCTGTTCAAGGTCATCGGGAACCCCCGACTCCGGGCAGAGATCGGCAACCAGCGCGGTGCGCCCGAAGGCCTCGAGTGCACGGACACCGCGGCGCACGAGATCCGCGACCACCGCACTGATCAGTCCGCGTGAGACATGGTCACCGTCGTCGGGTGATTCGAGGCCGATCGAGGTCAGCAGAACGGCGTCCGCGCTGACCGGTCCGGTGGGGAATTTGCGGGCCCGCGGGACCGCTCCGGGTGGAGCATAAAAGACATAGCCCAGGCACGATTCGCCGTGGAAGACCTCGGTCGCCTCCGTCCGCTCCCCCGGCTCCGCCCCGCCGCGTACGGCCAGTTGTGCGCACGATCCCCACTCGAGCATGACCATGGACAGCCATGCTTCCTTCTCGAACTCCGGATCCGCGAGGTGATCGTCACCGCCCAGAGTCGACGGATCGACCTCCCAGAACACGCATCGCCTCGCATGCTTGGGCAACTGCTCGAAAGCCTCGAGCCGCAGCGGGCTGATACGTGCTGACACTTCGATACCCCAACCTTCACATGGTTCCGGCGCGCACGGATGCCACTCCAGGATAGGAGAATGCCCTCCGCGCGGCCCACCGAGCCCGGCTAACTTCACCGATCCGGGTTCGGACGCCAAACATGTTGTCACACATGACATCCCCTCTCCGGTTCGATGATCCAGCGACTTGCTGTGAATCCAGTGTCACAGTGACGTAATTCGCCTGTGTCTCTGGTCCCGCACGTGCAGCGCCCATTCGGTCATTTCGGCGGCCGTTACTGCTTCGCCGAGTTCATCAGTTCGACGATCCGCTGCAGATCGTCGACCGAGCCGAACTCCACCACGATCTTGCCTTTGCGCTTACCCAGACTGACCGTGACCCGGGTGTCGAACGCTGTCGAGAGCTGCTCGGCGACATCCTGCAGACCCGGCATCTGAATGGGCTTGCGCCGAGGCGCCGGCGGCTCGGTCGGGCCGTTGCGATTGGCCAGTGTGACGGCCTCCTCGGTGGCCCGGACCGACAGGCCTTCGGCCACGATCCGCGCCGCCAGCTCTTCCTGCTTCTCCGGTCCCCCCTCCAGGGACAGCAACGCTCGGGCATGCCCGGCCGACAGCACGCCTGCCGCGACCCGCCGCTGCACCGGGATCGGCAGGCGCAGCAGGCGGATCATGTTGGAGATCAACGGCCGGGAACGACCGATACGCGAGGCCAGTTCGTCGTGGGTGACGCCGAACTCGTCGAGCAGCTGTTGGTAGGCGGCCGCTTCTTCCAACGGATTCAGCTGTGCCCGGTGGATGTTCTCCAGCAGGGCATCGCGCAACATGCTGTCGTCGGCGGTCTCGCGAACGATGGCAGGGATCGTCGTGAGACCGGCCTGCTGGCTCGCCCGCCAACGGCGCTCCCCCATCACGATCTGGTAGCGAGTCGATCCATCGTCGGCGGGCACCGCACGGACCACGATCGGCTGCATCACCCCGAACTCGCGGATGGAGTGCACGAGCTCGGACAGCGCCTCCTCGTCGAAGACCTGGCGGGGCTGCCGCGGATTCGGGTCGATCTGGCCCGGGTCGATCTCGCGGTACACCGCCCCGAACTCCGACGACTCGGACTCCGCGGCGGGGGTGGCGGCGGCCGGTGTCGGAGCACCGCCCATCAGGATGTCGGCCGTCGCCGCACCGATCCGGGGGCCGCCCAGCGCTTCGCCGTCGGCCGGACCGGTGGGGATCAACGATGCCAGGCCGCGTCCCAAGCCACTGCGTTTCTTCGCCTGGTTCATATCGCTGCCAGTCCCCCTGCCTGAATTCGTCCGTCACCAACATGCTGTTCCGGGTGCCACCGCTGGTGTCCCCGGCCCGCCGAAACGGTACTGCTCATGACCGCGGACCACCCAGGTTTCGGCCGCGTTCGGCGATCTCGCGGCTGGCGTCGAGGTAGCTCATGGCGCCGCGGGACCCTGGGTCGTAGTCGAGGATGGTCATCCCGTAGCCGGGTGCCTCCGAAACTTTCACACTGCGGGGAATGACGGTCCGCAGCACCTTATCGCCGAAGTGCGCGCGTACATCCTCGGCCACCTGGTCCGCGAGTCGGGTGCGTCCGTCGTACATGGTCAGCACGACGGTCGTGACGTCGAGCTCGGGATTCAGGTGGGCCTTGACCATCTCGATGTTGCGCAACAGCTGGCCGACCCCCTCCAACGCGTAGTACTCGCATTGGATCGGGATCAACACCTCGGGAGCGGCGACGAGAGCATTGATGGTCAACAGCCCCAGGGAGGGCGGGCAGTCGATGAAAACATAGTCGAAGCTGTGTTCCTTCAGCCCGGCCAGCGCACTGCGCAGCCGGCCCTCGCGGGCGACCATGCTGACGAGTTCGATCTCGGCGCCCGCGAGGTCGATGGTCGCCGGCACGCAGTAGAGGCGCTCGTTGTGCGGGCTGCGCTGCAGTGCGGTCTCCAGTGGGATCTCTCCGATGAGTACCTCGTAGGAGGACGGCGTCCCCTGCCGGTGTTCGATCCCCAACGCGGTACTGGCATTGCCCTGCGGGTCGAGATCGATCACCAGAGTCTGCAGTCCCTGCAGCGCCAGGGCGGCCGCGACATTGACCGCCGTCGTGGTCTTGCCGACCCCGCCCTTCTGGTTGGCGATGGTGAACACACGCTGGCGATCCGGTCGTGGCAGTTGCCCGTGGCGCTTGTGCAGCAGCCGGGTCGCGCGTTCCGCCTCGGCCGCAATGGGGGTGTCGGCCACGGCGTCGCCCTTCCAGGTACCGGCGGCCGGTGTCCATGTTTCACGTGAAACATCGGCGCTCTCGGACGGCTGGCCGTTCGCGGTGCCGCGACTACCTCTGCCGAACTTCATCGTTTCCTCCTGCCTGGGCGCGGGACGACCGCCGTGCGTCGTGCCTCCACCACGGTGGCGGGTGGCTGCAAGAAGTCCACGCCACATCTCACCACCTTTACCTCCGTAGCTCCAAGCGAGCTCAATGTGCGCCGGTGCTCTTCCACTTCGTCGGTTGCCCGCTCCCCCTTCAGCGCCAGCATCCGTCCCCCGACACGCAGCAGCGGCATACTCCACCGCGCCAACTTGTCCAGCGAGGCGACCGCCCTCGACGCCACCGCATCCATCTCGCCGGCCGCCTCGCGTACGGCACGATCCTCCGCGCGCCCGCGAATCACCGTGACATCGATATCGAGTTCGGCGATGACCTCACGGAGGAACTCACTGCGTCGCAGCAACGGTTCGATCAATGTGACTTTCAGATCCGGTCGGGCGATGGCGACCGGGATGCCCGGCAGCCCGGCGCCGCTACCGATATCGGCCACGCGCTCTCCGGGTCCGAAGAGCTCCGCCATCGCGGCACTGTTGAGTAGATGCCGATCCCACAGCCGGTCGACCTCGGACGGGCCGAGCAACCCACGCTCGATGCCGGCGCCCGCGAGGATCTCGCCGTAGCGCTGGGCCACCGCCAAGTTCTCTCCAAAGCAAAGAGCCGCCGACTGGGGCGCCGGACTCAGTTCGCCATGTTTCACGTGAAACATCCTCCGGTTTGCGCTCCAGGCCGACGGCCCTGAACTTGTCGCTCGAACTACACGCGTGTAACTAGATCCGTCACGCGGGCAACACGACGACGCGGCGGGACGGCTCCGCGCCCTCGCTCTCGCTGCGCACACCCTCCACGGCCGCGACGGCGTCGTGCACGATCTTGCGCTCGAAGGGGGTCATCGGCGACAGCTCCTCGCGCTCGCCGGACTCCAGCACCCGATGCGCGATCTTGTCCCCCAGTGCCGCCAGCTCGTCGCGGCGACGGCGACGCCAGCGCGCGATGTCCAGCATCAGCCGGCTACGTTCACCCGTCTTCTGGTGCACGGCCAGCCGGGTCAGCTCCTGCAGCGCATCGAGCACCTCGCCCTTGCGGCCGACCAACTTGTTCAGGTCACTGCCACCGTCGATGCTCACCACCGCACGGTCACCCTCGACGTCCAGATCGATATCACCGTCGAAGTCCAGAAGGTCGAGCAGTTCCTCCAGATAGTCGCCGGCGATCTCGCCCTCGGCGACCAGACGATCTTCCAGATCCTCGGTCGGCGCGTCCTCGGTCACCAGTTCGCTGTCCTCGGGCGCCTCTGCGGTGCGCTCGGTGGTTTCGGCGTCGGTCATCTTCGTTCTCCTTACTTCGCCACGTCCGCCCCCGGTCGGTGCCCGGGTCGATCGGCTCTCGGCTTGGCTTCTAGCGCTTGCGCTTCTTGGGCCGTGCACCCGGCCGCGGGGTCGCCCCCGGCGTTGCGTCGGGTGCATCGATGTCTCTGCCCTTCGAGGCAGATGTCTGTGGGCCGGCGCTCTCGTCGGCGATCTCCGGCTCGGTGATCTCCTTGGCGGAGTCCACCGGCGTCACCTTGCGCGCCTTGTTGGGCTTCTTACCGGGGGCCGGCGCATTGGCGGAACGGCGTTCGAGCGCCTCGGCCTTCTTCAGCTCTTCTTCCGCCTCGATCTTGCCGAACACGTAGTGCTGCTGGCCGAACGTCCAGACGTTGTTGGACACCCAGTAGAGGATGATCGCCAACGGCAGGAACGGGCCACCCACGACGACGCCGAGCGGGAACACATACAGGGCCAGCTTGTTCATCATCGCGGTCTGCGGGTTGGCCGCGGCCTCGGGACTCTGCCGGGCCACCGACGCGCGGCTGTTGAAGTAGGTCGCGACACCGGCCAGGATCATCAGCGGGACACCCACACCGATGATCGCCAGACGGCTCACGTCGAACCCGATGAACGCCTGCCAGCTGCTCTCCGACTGGATCATGGTCGCGCCGAGCGGAGCGCCGAACAGGTTCGCCTGCAGGAAGTGCTGGACATCCGCGGCGCTGAACACATAGTTGGGCAGCTGCTTGTTCAGCTCGAGATCCAGGCCGAGTTCGCCGAAGTTGTGCCCGGTCCTGTTGAAGGACCGCAGCACATGAAACAGACCCAGGAACACCGGCACCTGCGCCAGCATCGGCAGACATCCGAGGATCGGGTTGAACCCGTGTTCCTTCTGCAGCTTCTGCATCTCCAGCGCCATGCGCTGGCGGTCCTTGCCGTACTTCTTCTGCAGCGCCTTGATCTGTGGCTGCAGTTCCTGCATCTGCCGGGTCGTCCGGATCTGTTTGACGAACGGCTTGTACAGAATCGCGCGCAGGGTGAAGACCAGGAAGACCACCGACAGCGCCCAGGCGAAGAAGTTCGTGGGTCCGAGGATGAAGGCGAACGCCTTGTACCAAACCCACATGATCGCCGACACCGGGTAATAGATGATGTCGAGGCTGAACCAGTTAAACAACAGAATCGCTCCTGACGACTTCTTCCGAAGTCTTATCGCCGGTCTTCTCACCGCGCTCGGGTATCGGGTCCCACCCGCCACGGTGCCACGGACCGCATTTGGCCAATCTCACCGCCGCCAGCCAGCCACCACGGACCAACCCATACTCGGTCAGCGCATCGACGGCGTACTCACTACAGGTGGGGGTGAATCGGCACGACGGCAGCCGCAACGGAGAAATCATGGTCCGGTACAGCTGGATCATGAAGATCGCACCGTTGGCGGCCCACCGAGTCACGGCCGGCTCTGCTTTTGGGCTCGAGTCTTCTTCAACGCAGTCCGCAGTTCGGACTCCAACCGGGAGGAGATGGCGTCTCGGCTGCCGGGCAGCGCACGGATCACCACCCGTGCGCGCGGTCCGAGATCGGACGCGTCAGCGTTGATGAGGTGGAAGGCGACATGGCGCAACCGTCGAGACACCCGGTGCCGCTGTACCGCCGAACCAACCGACTTGGACACCACCAGGCCGATCTTGGGCCCGTCGTCACCACCGTCGGGTAAACCGTCGTGCAACGCGTGCACGACGATATCGGGCTGGACTGCCCGTATGCCTTGGCGAACCGTGACACCGAAATCGGTAGACCGTGTCATCCGGTACCGGGCCGGAAGCACTGCCGGAGATCCCTGCGTCGAATCACGCAGTCAGGGAGCGGCGGCCCTTGCTGCGGCGACCCGACACGATGGCGCGACCGGCGCGCGTACGCATCCGCAACCGGAAACCGTGCACACGGGCCCGGCGGCGGTTGTTCGGCTGGAAAGTCCGCTTGCCCTTGGCCACGGCTGTTTCTCCTCGTTCGGTCTGGTGTCGACACCCTCGGTCGCCATGAACGTCATGGCAGCCGAGGAAGCAGCCACCGTTGGTAAGCTCATCCATCTTGCCGGCGCGGCACCTCTGCGGTTCCGCAGAACCACCGAGTCGCAGCCGTATCGCCACGTGCGGGCGACTGTTCGAGGGTACTGACGAGATTTGCCTGGGTCAAACCTGGCCGGGACCGCTCCCGACCCGCCCGAACCGAGCCTCATCCGGCAACAAAAACCACACCAGTCACCAACTTTGCCCTCCCGACACGGAACCTGTCGGCAATGTTGCAGAACGGTTGGCACTCCGAGAGAAAACTGTTAGCTTCTGGCAATGCCGTTTCGATGTGGAACGGCGCCGGAACCAGAGCGAGGACGACACCGGCCGCGAGCCCGCAGACCACAATCGGTATGTGTAGAGCTCCGACAGGGATCCACGCCCACAAATAGCGCGACGATTACTACTGATTACTGTCCACAGTCTGTGGATAACTATGTGGACAGTTTGTTATCGTCGCCCCCCGGGACATCCCGAGGAAGCCGTTAGGGGGTAGGCGTCGTTGACCGCGGACCCGGATTCTTCTTTCGTCACGGTCTGGAACAAGGTCGTTTCCGAACTCAACGGGGAAACCCCGTTCGGAGAGACCGTCAACGGCGGCCCGCGTGAGCAACTTCTCACCGCCCAGCAGCGAGCCTGGCTCAAACTCGTCAAACCTCTGGTCATCACCGAGGGATTCGCACTGCTGTCGGTGCCCTCGGCCTTCGTCCAGAACGAGATCGAACGCCTACGCGAACCGATCGTCAGCGCACTGAGCCGACAGCTCGGCCAACGCATCGAGCTCGGCGTTCGAATCGCCACACCCGGTCCCGAGGATGCCGCCGAGCCCGAGACCGACTCCGAGCCCGAATACCCGTCGGCACCCGATACCGAAGAGGTCGACGAGGACGGCGAAGCACTGGCCAGCGCCGAGGCAAGTTGGCCGACGTACTTCAATCGGGCCCAGCCGGCGCCGCCGGAAGCCAACGCCGTCAGCCTCAACCGGCGCTACACCTTCGAGACGTTCGTCATCGGTGCGTCCAACCGGTTCGCCCATGCCGCCACACTGGCCATCTCAGAGGCGCCCGCGCGGGCCTACAATCCGCTGTTCATCTGGGGTGAATCCGGCCTCGGCAAAACCCATTTGCTCCATGCCGCCGGAAACTATGCGCAACGCCTCTTTCCCGGCATGCGCGTGAAATACGTCTCCACAGAGGAATTCACCAACGACTTCATCAACTCGTTGCGTGACGACCGCAAGGCCTCCTTCAAACGCAGTTACCGCGATGTCGACATCCTGCTCGTCGATGACATTCAGTTCATCGAAGGCAAGGACGGTATCCAGGAAGAGTTCTTCCACACCTTCAACACGCTGCACAACGCCAACAAGCAGATCGTCATCTCCTCGGACCGCTCCCCCAAACAGCTGGCCACGCTCGAGGACCGGCTGCGCACCCGTTTCGAGTGGGGTCTGATCACCGATGTCCAACCCCCGGAGCTGGAGACCCGCATCGCCATTCTGCGCAAGAAGGCGCAGATGGACCGTCTCGACGTGCCCGATGACGTTCTCGAGCTGATCGCCAGCCGCATCGAACGCAATATCCGTGAGCTCGAGGGCGCCCTGATCCGGGTCACCGCGTTCGCGTCCCTGAGCAAGACCGCGATCGACAAATCGCTGGCCGAGATCGTGCTCCGCGATCTCATCTCCGACTCCAGCACCATGCAGATCAGTACCGCGACCATCATGGCCGCCACCGCCGAGTACTTCGAGACCACCATCGAAGAGCTCCGCGGCCCCGGTAAGACCCGGGCCCTCGCACAATCCCGCCAGATCGCCATGTATCTGTGCCGCGAGCTCACCGATCTATCCCTGCCCCGTATCGGTGAGGCGTTCGGCCGCGACCACACCACGGTGATGTACGCCGAACGCAAGATCCGCGACGGAATGGCCGAGCGGCGCGAGATCTTCGATCACGTCAAGGAACTCACCACCCGGATCCGCCAGCGCTCCAAGCGCTGAGCGACGTTCTCGAGTCGTTCCGGCGACAATCTTTGCGAAAAACTTGTGTCCCGTTCGCACCGTTCGTCACACAAAATCCGTGTGGATACCGCTGTGCACAACCTGGGAGAAACCTCCGGTCAACCGGCTGTCCACTCCACAATCAGGTTGTTATCCACAACCCCGCCCGATCACCCCGGGCTTGTTCCACAGGCTGCACACACCCCTCCCGGGCCCGCCACCTGCACCGAGCGGCCGTCATCCACAGCTTCCACAGGACCTATTACTGTTGCTTTTATCTCTAGGAGATTCCTCTTTTAAAAGCAGGCTGTTGGGGACAGAGCACGAACCCACCCGATCCCCGACGCTCCAGCGCTGCGCGCTCGACGCGCGAACCGCTTTCAAGTTCGCGTCGAACGCTCTACGGTGGTGATTCGATACGCCGGTGCGATCGTCGACCAGTTCGCGACTACGCTCGGAGTGACACGGGGAATCCGCTCGTTGATGCTGGTTGACGCGGTAGATCGAAGGGACGTTATGGACGTGGTGACGACGAATGTTGGTCTCACCGATTTGAAGTTCCGTCTGGTACGTGAGGATTTTGCCGATGCGGTGGCGTGGGTTGCCCGCAGCCTGCCGTCCCGGCCTACCGTTCCGGTGCTCGCCGGCGTGCTCCTGACAGGCTCCGACGACGGTCTGACCATCTCCGGTTACGACTACGAAACCTCCGCCGAGGTCCGTGTTGCTGCCGAAATCGCTTCTCCGGGTAGCGCTTTGGTGTCCGGGCGGTTGCTTTCGGACATCACCCGATCGTTGCCGGCCAAACCGGTCGATGTCAGCGTCGAAGGGACCCGGGTATCGCTGAGCTGCGGTAGTGCCCGTTTCTCGCTGCCCACCATGGCCGTCGAGGACTACCCGTCGCTGCCCGCGCTGCCCGACGAGACCGGGGTGGTCTCCGCTGATCTGTTCGGCGAGGCGATCGGCCAGGTCGCCGTAGCCGCCGGCCGTGATGACACGTTGCCGATGCTGACCGGTATCCGCGTCGAGATTTCCGGGGACAAGGTTGTTTTGGCTGCCACTGACCGATTCCGGTTGGCGGTGCGCGAGCTCACCTGGTCCACGGATTCGGCCGGGGTCGAGGCCGCGGTCCTGGTT